>SMVA01417106.1_pt1 | contig 20059 bp, 18 predicted proteins | sample 2456451 | NCBI WGS metagenome assembly SMVA01 (sample SAMN11095933, study PRJNA526329) | marine sediment metagenome | biome: Marine sediment; feature: Surficial sediment; material: Deep marine sediment; isolation source: Hadal surficial sediment | place: Pacific Ocean | collected 2014-05 | depth... | reverse complement strand
GAGCGTGATTAGTTCCTGTTACTGTTCTTACTGCGTTTCACTTGTCATCACAGACAGTCACTAGTAGGTCGCCGCCTTCTTTAAACCCTGAAATGTGTTTACACTGCTTCAGGTTTTTTTTATTCATGGCCCTCCGCTCATGCGGGTATCTTCACCCAATGTCCACCGGACATCAGATGTTGCAGTGCAACATTGCGTTGCGATAAAGTCGGGTCTTTTTTATTGAATCAACCTATAAACCACAAACAAGATCGATGTAATTCCAGAACCATCTATAATGTATTTTACAAAACCCCCGCAACAGCGATCGCAGCGGCATCCCATGTAGTAGTGTAAACTGACTACATGGATATAGCAGAGAGCGCGATCCGCGCCCCGATCCCGAGTACTCGGAAGGGGTAAGGAGTTGCCCTGCTACTTCGTATAACACTTCGTAGCGTGAGAAAATATCTAGTTAAAAATAGACTTCAAAATTATTTTAATACCATTGAAAAGGAGATAAATGGTGATCGCCATGGCGATGATTCCCAAAATGAGGAATATATAAATAGGGATGGTATCCTTGTTTAAAAACGCGAAGGTTAAAACGTAGGTGGTAAGCAGCAATAGAGGAAGTGCTAATGCCAATCGTTTTAATCCTTTCACCAATAACTGCTTATCGGTATATTTTTGATCAGTTTCTTTCATTTCTGTAGGCATCTACGGCTTTACGTACGCTCCCGTGTTTATTTAAGAGAAAAGACGCTTCGTCCTCCTTAACTTCTAATTCATCCATGATCATCCGAGTGCCTCTATCCACCAATTTAAAATTGCTTAACTGCATGTCCACCATCTTGTTGCCTTTAATTTTTCCCAACTGAATCATAGCCGCCGTAGAGATCATATTCAACACCAGTTTTTGAGCGGTACCGGCTTTCATACGGGTGCTTCCCGTCACGAATTCCGGTCCTACAACAACGACAACAGGGTGCATTGCAATGGAAGCCAACGGACTTCCTTCATTACAAGTAATACAACCGGTGGTAATTTTTTGTTCATTACATTTCTCCAAAGCGCTGATGACATAAGGTGTTGTGCCCGAGGCAGCGATACCAATGACGATATCTTTTTCTGAAATATCATACGCCTGAAGATCTTTCCATCCTTGATGCACCGAGTCTTCGGCAAATTCTACCGCTTTGCGTATGGCGCCATCACCACCCGCTATTAATCCTACCACCAATCCATGAGGAACTCCAAATGTAGGCGGACATTCACTTGCGTCAACAATACCCAATCTACCACTGGTCCCCGAACCCATATAGAAAAGTCGTCCACCCTTCTTAAGTTTTTCCGTAACAACTTCGGCGAGTCTTTCAATTTGCGGCAATGATTTTTCAATAACCATAGGCACTGTTTTATCTTCGGAATTTATACGGCTAAGTAATTCCCCGATTGACATTTGCTCCAGGTGATCGTGGTGGGAGCTTTGCTCGGTTGTTTTTGAAAAAGCCACGCTACAATTTTGATTTATCCAAAAGTACGGATAAAACCCTATATGTTTGACGCGTATTTACCAAACTAAAGTTTCAGCTATTTAATTTCATCAAGAATGGAATTGAATGTTTCACTAGGTCTCATTTGCTGAGATACCAGTGATTCTGTAGGTTCATAATAACCGCCAATGTCTACCGGTGAGCCTTGAGCGGCATTTAATTCGCTTACAATTGTTTCTTCATTTTCAGCAAGCTTTAGTGCGATAGGAGCAAAGTGATCTTTCAAAGCAGTGTCTTTGTTCTGGCCTGCCAATGCTTCCGCCCAGTACAATGCAAGGTAGAAATGACTTCCACGGTTGTCCAATTCGTTTACTTTTCGAGAGGGCCCCTTATTATTTTCGAGTAATTTTTCGATGGCATCGTCTAATGTCTCTCCCAGGACCAAGGCTTTCGGATTGTTGTACTTAGTCCCTAAATGGTCCAAAGAGACAGTAAGGGCTAAAAATTCACCGAGTGAATTCCATCGTAAATGTCCTTCCTGATTGAATTGCTGGACGTGTTTTGGTGCCGATCCCCCTGCCCCCGTTTCGAACAATCCACCTCCGTTCATCAAAGGAACAATGGAAAGCATCTTTGCACTGGTACCTAATTCGAGGATAGGGAAGAGGTCGGTCAAATAATCACGCAATACATTACCGGTCACAGAGATGGTGTTCTGACCCGCTTTCACACGTTTCAGAGTATATTCTGTAGCCTTCTCCGGGGACAGAATAGAAATTTCCAATCCTCTTGTATTGTGATCAGACAAGTAGTTATTCACTTTTACGATGAGCTGTGCATCGTGGGCCCGGTCTTTATCCAACCAAAATATAGTAGGCCAACCCGTAGCGCGGGCCCGAGTGACCGCCAATTTTACCCAGTCTTGAATCGGTGTATCTTTCACTTGACACATTCTCCAAATGTCTCCGGTCTCCACTTTATGTTGCATCAAAGTTGTACCATTGTCGTCTATTACAGAGACCGTACCATCTGCAGGAATTTCAAAAGTTTTATCGTGAGATCCATATTCTTCTGCTTTCTGTGCCATCAGACCTACGTTAGGCACGGTCCCCATGGTAGTGGGATCAAATGCTCCATTTTCTTTACAGAAATTGAATGTGACTGCGTAAATACTCGCATAACTACTATCGGGAATCACCGCTTTGGTGTCTTGTAGTTCTCCATGGGCATTCCACATTTGTCCCGATGTACGGATCATCGCAGGCATAGAAGCATCGATGATCACATCACTGGGTACATGGAGATTTGTGATCCCTTTATCACTATTCACCATGGCGAGGTCCGGACCATTTTCCAGAGTGGATTCAATATCGATCATAATCTCTGTACGCTTTTCTGCAGGGAGTTCGGAAAGTTTATTGATCAGATCTCCCAACCCGTTGTTGACATCAACGCCTGCTTCTTTAAAAGCATCGGCGTGTTTTTCAAACAATTCTGAGAAGAATACTTTCACCGCATGCCCAAAAATAATAGGGTCACTTACCTTCATCATGGTTGCTTTCAGGTGCAAAGAGAACAACACTCCTTTATCTTTGGCATCTTTTATTTGTTCGGAAAGAAATGCGAGCAGCGCTTTTTTACTCATTACCGTCGCATCGATAATTTCTCCGGCCAATACCGGTATAGATTCCTTGAGTACGATTTCGCTTCCTACGTTGCTGTTCAAGATGATCTTAACATTTCCTGCCTTGCTAATGGTAACAGATTTTTCATTATTTCTGAAATCCCCATGACTCATGGTCACTATATGTGATTGTGTATATTTACTCCAAGGTCCCATGCTGTGTGGGTTTTTCTTAGCGTAGTTTTTAACAGCCTTGGGAGCACGACGGTCACTATTTCCTTCCCGAAGTACAGGATTTACGGCGCTTCCTTTAATTCGATCGTATCTGGCTTGAACAGCTTTATCTTCATCATTTTGTGGTTCTTCAGGGTAATTGGGAAGTGCAAATCCTTTGGCCTGTAGTTCGGTTATGGCTGCAATAAGTTGTGGTATGGAAGCACTGATATTTGGAAGTTTGATGATATTGGCTTCCGGTTGTTTTACCAGTTCACCCAGTTCGGACAAGGCATCGTGCACGTGCTGGTCTTCGCTTAAAAATTCAGGAAAAGTGGCTTTGATTCGTCCGGCAAGTGAAATATCACGGGTTTCAATGACGATATTTCCAGGGTGTGTGAAAGCTTTAATGATAGGTAAGAGAGAATGGGTAGCCAAAGCCGGTGCTTCATCGGTTTTGGTATAAATGATCTTCGCAGTTTTTGTCATAAATATCTGTTTTTCGAACAATAATCAAAACCGAACCGAATTCGGTATAATAGAAAAGTTGGTACAGGAGCAGAGGATGGGTGTAAATATAGGTATTTGAGAAGGTTTTTGAAAGTGGATGGTACTTATATAAAAGTGAAAAAGGACTCTAAAACCAAGAAAAGCCATAACAAAATGCGGAACACATTGCTATGGCTTCTTGTGAAACAAACCGTTACCGACCAACTTTGCAGTTTGCAGCAAGTTTATTAAACCCTTGCAAGCCGTGATTCGTATCAACAAACAGTGATTTTCGAATCTATTGATAATAACCAATCTATGTTTCTAAATCGCTGCTCTACTTTCTTTCCTCTAAATAGTCCCCGTCCGAAGATGGTTCTTACGTCAAACAATTCCAGAAAGCTAAATAAAGAACGTTACTTTATTTTATCTCCACGGGTTGCCCCGTTTCGATATCTCCGCGGGGGTGACCCCGCTTTGATGAGACTAAAGTAATAGAAGAAATTTAATTTCCAAATATTATAAGGCACTTAATACTAACAACTTATCAACCTGGGTTATTAACAATTGTCAATAAAAAAAGCGATGACTATCAGACATCGCTTTTCCCGTATTATCTTTGAAGGATTTTAACTTCTCTTTTCCCCAATTCTGGCTTTCTTGCCGGTAAGTCCTCTGAAGTAAAAGATACGTTTTCTACGAACACGACCTTTTTTGTTGACTTCAATTTTCTGAAGCGCCGGCATGTTGATAGGGAAGATACGTTCTACGCCAATGGTGCCGGATATTTTTCTGATCGTAAAAGTTTGGGTCAATCCCTTTCCTTTAACCTGGATCACTATTCCTTTAAAATACTGAGTTCTTGTTTTTTCCCCTTCACGGATTTCGTAGTACACCGTAATAGTGTCGCCCGCTCCAAATTTTGGGAATTCTTTCTTGGTCACAAATTCGTCTTCAACAAATTTAATTAACGATTCCATTGCTGTTATTATGATAAAGTTACATCCACATCAACATTCACGTCTATCGTCAGAGGTTGGGGTAAATCGACTGCAAAAATACAGGTTTTTGGTCAAGTGGCAAGGCTTTAGTGTCTTTATTTATGTACGTTCCCCTCTCTCACTCTTCGTGCCTCGAGCTCTTGAGTGTCGGGCTCTCCGCTGTATCCATGTAGTGAGTTGGCACTACTACATGGGATGCCGCCTCCATCCCTAACGCAAGATCAATTCGATGGAAAAAGATTGCTAAACTTTTTTGGTAAAGGAGCTCTGATAAAGATCTTCTCTTCGGTGACGGGGTGATCAAACTTTAAGCTGAACGCATGTAAATACAATCCTTTCCCTTTTACATTTTTCCCCTCTTTATCATATAGTGCATCACCGAAGATGGGATTACCTATACCCGCTAAATGCTTTCGCAATTGATGTCGGCGACCTGTATGGGGAACCAACTCCAATAAATTCAGGAATTCGTATTTGACAGAAGGAATGGTCGCTAGTTTTTTATATTCAGATTTGGAAGGTTTGCCATCTATGTCGGCAGTAATTATTCCGTAGTCATTTATAGCACCAATGACCACCACTATATAGAATTTTGAAATAGCGCGGTTTTCAAATTGTTTATTGAGCGCTGTCACTGTGCTGGTTGTCTTACCAATCAATAAGGCACCGGTGGTAGGATAATCTAATCTATGAATAGGTTCAGGGTATGGTAAGGCGTCCGGTTGATGACTCCTTGTCAAGTTAAAACTCAGAGCATTTTCTATGGTGAATTTTTTGTTCCCACTCACCAGGATCCCGGCAGGTTTGAAGATAATGGCCAAATGGTCATCCTCATATAATACCTCCAGGGACAAATCGATACCCGGCTTTTTCAGATTTGGATCTCGATATAACTCTATTACTTCTCCACCTTTGATCCAATCTCCCGTATACCCCTTTTCAGAATTTACCCTAACCAAACCATTCTTGATCACTTTTTTGATTCCCTTTCTTGATACAATGGTGCTAAAGATACCTACGGCATAGTCCTGTAGTCTTTCATTGTGTAGCAAAGCAGGAACATTGTGAGTTTCGATCTTTAATATGGAATCTTTCGAAGACATTCAAAAAAGTAATTATACTCAATGCTCATTCTTCCAACAAGTCTGGCCGGCGTTCTTTAGTTCGCTTGATAGCTTCATTTTCCCGCCATTCTTCAATCCTAGCAGTGTGACCACTCAATAATATATCGGGAACCTTCCAGCCTTTATAGTCGGCCGGCCGGGTGTATATAGGTGGGGCCAATAAATTGTCCTGAAACGAATCGGTCAACGCACTCGTTTCGTTGCTCAACACTCCGGGAATCAACCGGATTACCGAATCACACAAAACCGCTGCTGCCAATTCACCACCACTCAATACAAAGTCACCTATAGAGATCTCCCGGGTGACAAATTGATCGCGTACTCGCTGGTCCACTCCTTTATAATGACCACAGAGAATAATGAGATTTTCCTTTAATGAAAGTTCATTTGAAACAACTTGATTTAAGGTAACACCATCGGGTGTCATATAGATGACTTCGGCATAATCACGCTCTTTTTTTAATTGGGTAATGCATTTATCTATAGGCTCGATCATCATCACCATTCCCGCGCCACCACCAAATTGATAATCGTCTATCTGCTTATAATTGTTCGTGCTGTAATCCCTCAAATTGTAAAAATTAATTTCGACCAAACCTTTTTCAACGGCTCTCCTTAGGATAGAGGCTTCAAAAGGACTTTGTAGTAACTCAGGTAATACCGTGATAATATCAATGCGCATTAGAATAGATCTTTTTTGGACTTACAACGTTCAATGGATGTTTTAGCCCTGTCCAGAACACTCTTATCCGGGGTATTCATTCCGGCTTTTCGGAAGTAGTCTATCGCCTTGTCCAGTTCTCCCTGCTGTTCGTGCATAATAGCGTATTCGTTATAAATAGTGGCCTTTATAATTCCGGGAATATTGATCGCCTGGTCCAGTAACGTTTCTAATTCGTCCCATTTGAATGTAAAAATACAAGAATTACCGCAAATTATATCTCCCAGCTATAATGATTTACTCCGGTGTCTTTGACCCAGCCCAATCGTTTGTATAAATTTTGCGCCGGATTATCGATGGCGGTTTCCAAAGTGAGCCCTTTGCTACCCATTTCTCGGGCAAATTGTTTGGCATATTCAATCAAGGCTTCTCCAATGCCCTGGCCACGAGCCTTTTCAGAAACAAACAAATCGTTTAAAATATAAACCCGCTGCATGAACACCGATGAAAAACTAGGATATAGTTGTGTAAACCCCAATCCGTTTCCTTCGTCATCCAAGGCGATGAAAATAACGGAATCTTTTTTCTGAAACCTTTCCTCAAGAAAATTCTTCACAGCATCTTGGTTGGAAGCCTGTCTATAGAATATACGATATCCATCGAAAAGAGGAACCAGTTCCTGTAAATGATCTGAGGATGCGGTGATAACCTTCATAAGGTAAGTTTTTAGTAAATAAATATATAAAATTCGGTGATGAGTTTCAAAAATATCATTGGAAAGAAATTCTTTTTTTTATCTTTAGGCAACAATCCAACTCATGATATTATGAAACGTCGCTCTTTTATTAAAAAATCGGCAGCTGCAGGAGCTGCGTTTACTATCGTTCCCAGTTTTGTTTTAGGAGGCAATCATGTTCCACCGAGTGATACTTTATATGTTGGTTCCATAGGTGTGGGTGGTCGAGGTGCAGCTGTTGTTAGTGAACTTTTTGCCACCGGTAAAGTAAAATTTGTGGCTTTTTGTGATGTGGATGATGTAAGAGCAGCCAAGAGTTACTTGGAGCACCCTGAGGTTAAGAGGTACAAAGATTTCAGAAAAATATATGACAATCATCTTAAAGATATCGACGCCATATCGGTAGCAACACCGGATCATACCCATGCTGTAATTTCCCTTCCTTTTATGAAGGCCAAGAAACATGCGTATGTCGAAAAACCCCTCACGCATAATATTTACGAAGCCCGGTTGATGGCTAAAATTGCTAAAGAGAATGGGATTGTTACGCAGATGGGTAATCAAGGAGCTTCAGGAGATGGCATTCGCCAGGCACAAGAATGGATCAATGCAGGAGTGATCGGAAGGGTACACAGGGTGGATTGCTGGACCAATCGTCCGGTATGGCCTCAAGGATTTAGAAGCATTACTGAAAAAGATCCCATTCCGGAAACCTTGGACTGGAATTTATGGTTGGGCCCGGCCGCGATGCGGAATTTTAACATGAATTATCTTCCCTTCAAATGGAGAGGATTCTGGGACTTTGGAACAGGCGCCATGGGTGATATGGGTTGCCATATAATGGAGACCCCTTTTAAAGCACTGGGTTTGCATTATCCATATGAAGCCGAAGCCAGTTGCACTACTGTTTGGTCCGGAGACTTTGTGGAAGCCGATTATAAAGGGACTTGCCCTCCATCTTCGATCGTACGTTTAAAATTTGATACTGAAAATCATGGAGACCTCTCCCTAAATTGGTATGACGGTGGAATAATGCCGGACCTACCCCCTGAGCTGGGTGATGGTGAGAGTCCGGGCGGTAATGGAGGCGGCAGTATTTTCTACGGAAGCGAAGGCATTATGGTAACCGACACCTATTCCGAAAATCCAAGGTTGTTGCCTGCGGAACGAATGCAAGATTTTATCCCACCTGAAGAAACTATCAAGAGAGTTGAACATACTCACGCCGGAGAATGGGTAGCGGCTTGTATGAATGGAGGTACTACCTCCTCACCATTTTCTTATGGTGGACCATTGACCGAAGCGGTCTTGATGGGGAATCTAGCCATCAAGGCTTACCAGCAAAAGGTATTGAAGGAAGGTAAAAAATCCGGAGATTGGCAGGCATTCAATTATCCGGGTCGGCGTACCATTAAGTGGGATGGCGATGCGATGAAAGTAACCAATTACGACTTTGCCAATGCGTGGGTGAAGAGGGATTATCGTCAAGGGTGGGAGTTGTAATTTTTAAACTCAATTGGAAGAATACACTTAATGCGATTTTTCTTATGGCGCACTTTTTTTGGCTAATGGAACATTTAACTAAGCTTTCTCAAAATCCTATAATTATGAAATCAACAAAACCTTATTTGCCGGGAACAAAGCAAAACTCTTTAATGCTCCTTATTTTAATTGCATTTGTAGGATTGCATTCATGCAAATCTGATAAAGATAGAGAAGTTGATGATCCCATTCAATTGCAAAAAGATAATGTGATCCAGATCGTCACAGAGAATATGGATTTCCAAATGCCCGATACGATTCCGTCGGGATGGAATACTTTTCGGTATAAGAACATGTCCCCGCAAACGCATTTTTTCTTAGTTGACAAATATCCACAGGGTAAGACATTAGAAGATGTCAAGACCCTTGTGATGCCAGTCTTCGATAATGGTATGAAGCTTATCAATGAAGGTAAAAGCGAAGAAGGTTTTGCCGAATTTGGAAAACTTCCGGAATGGTTCAGTGAAGTAGTATTCGTAGGAGGTTCGGGATTGATCTCTCCCGGAAATGTTGGAAAAACAACGATTAAATTAGACCCTGGTTATTACATAATAGAGTGCTATGTAAAAATGAGCAATGGTGTTTTCCATTCTTCTATGGGTATGGCTAAAGAACTGATTGTTTCAGACGATGTTTCAGATGATAGCGAACCATCGGCGGACATAAAGATCAATATTTCGAGTACGGAAGGTATAGTATTTAATGATTCGATCCAACGAGGCTTGCAAACTTTTTCTGTATTTTATGAGGACCAGATCACACATGAAAATTTTGTTGGTCATGATATTAATCTAGCCAGGCTTAGTGAAAATGCTGATCTTGAAGCATTGGATAATTGGATGAATTGGTCCGACCCGAAAGGATTGATCGATCCCGCACCGGAAGGAGTCACATTTTTAGGAGGTGTGAACGATATGCCAACAGGAAGCACCGGTTATTTTACAGTAACGCTCGAGCCGGGGAATTATGTATTGATATCTGAGGTCCCGAATCCATCGAGTAAAAATATGTTGAAAACGTTTACAGTTTCAGAATAAACCAAAAAATAAAGTTGCTTCTGCCACATCAAGTATAATAGGCATTTAAAGGACACTTATTCAACACGTTGGTGGCACAAACAAAAATAATTAATAGATCATTATATGATTTTAAAACAACACTTATGAAACCATTGAATTATTATTTCGTCATTAACGTCTTCTTAATTCTCTCGTTAGTTTCCGGATGTCAAGACAAGACGGCTAAGATATATCCTGAATTGGCTTCACTTAACCTTTTAAGGGGAGAACTTTTATTATGCGGGGATGGCCAGTTTGGTGATGTTAGTTTTGCACTTTCTTGTGATTATGACGTTCGAGAGACTTTTGAACTCGCAATTTCATTATTGCATTCTTTTGAATATGCAGAGGCGGAAAAAGCATTTGTGCAGGTTATAGATGCGAATCCTGAATGCGCTATGGCTTATTGGGGCGTAGCGATGAGTATCTACCATTCACTTTGGGCACCGCCGGGTGAAGAAGAATTAGAAAAAGGTTCACAACTTCTGAGGATTGCTGAAAGTTTACCAAAATCAGATATGGCTCAACTTTACCTCGATGCTATTGGAGTCTTCTATACGGATTGGGAATCCGTTGATAACAAAACCAGGACTTTATTGTACGAAAAGAAGATGGAAGAAATTTATCTGAACAATAAGGAGGATACCGAAGTGGCTATTTTTTACGCTTTGGCGGTGAGAGCCTCCTCAGATCCCAGTGATAAAAGCTATAAAAATCAACGGAAATCGGGAAAAATTTTGGAAGCTCTTTTCGAGGAGCAGCCTAATCACCCCGGAATCGCACACTATATTATACATAATTATGACTATCCTGAACTAGCTGAATTAGCACTGACCACTGCCCGGAGTTATGCTGAAATTGCTCCAGCCTCAGCCCATGCTCAACATATGCCTTCCCATATTTTTACCCGATTGGGCTTATGGCAAGAGTCAATAGATTCCAATATTAATTCAGCCTCTTCTGCTGTTTGTTATGCGGAAAGCACGCACCCGGGTGCAAATTGGTCGCAAGAAATTCATGCGATGGATTATTTGGTATATGCTTACTTGCAATTAGGAGACAATGAGAAGGTAAAAGAACAAAATGATTATTTGCAATCCATGAATCAGATATTCCCATCAAATAATTTTGGGGTAGCATATACTGTGAATGCAATACCTACACGGATCGTGTTGGAGAACAAACGATGGACCGAAGCGGCAAACCTTCAATTACCTTCGCTCGAATTTCAATGGGAACAATTCCCATGGGAACAGTCCATTTTACATTTTGGAAGGGCGATGGGATCTGTTCGGTCTGGAGATGTTACTTCTGCGGAAAAGGAACTCGCTATTATTCGGTCGTTTCATCAAGAACTCATCAGTATGGAAGACGATTATAAGGTGAATCAGGTCCAGATTGAAATTAAAATAATTGAAGCGTGGATTCAATTCGCAAACGCCAATCATGAGGAAGCTATTTCTCTAATGGTTGAAGCAGCCGAAATGGAAGATCAAACTTCAAAACATCCGGTAACACCAGGTGAAGTATTGCCTGCGAGAGAATTACTTGCAGATATGTTACTGGCTGCAGATAGACCTGAGGAAGCATTAGAAAATTACAAGCTAGATTTAAAAGGACATCCCGGTAGATTCAACGGAATCTATGGAGCCGCCATTGCCGCAAAACAAACCGGTAATAATGAAAAGGCTACGATGTATTTTGAACAATTATTAGCACTTACAAAAGATTCTAATAGTAATAGGCCCGAATTAGAGGAGGCCAGAGCCTTTGTTGAACAAAAAACGATCTGAACGATTCGAATGTCGATACTTCATATATTTAAATAGTAACGATATATACTAATTCCTTCATTATGAAAACAAAATTAACCTTAACATTGATCATTGTAATTCTACTATCCTTAACTTATTTTACAAACAACAAACTGAAAGAAAATAGTGTGAACCCTTCCCGTAATTTGGCCTATAATTTTATAAAATGTACACCTGCTAAATTTTTATTGGAAGAGGTAGATACCACACGACAAATTGCTCCCCTTTTTGAAAATTTAGGGAATCATACCTATGCCATCACTACAAATAATAAAAAGGCGCAGCTATTTTTCAACCAGGGATTTAGACTCACCTATGCTTTCAATCATGCTGAAGCGCATCGATCCTTTATGGAGGCATCTCGACTAGATCCAACTTCAGCGATGACCTATTGGGGTCAGGCCTATGCCTTGGGGCCCAACATCAATGATCCATCACCCGATGAGGATCGCAAGAATAAATACAATGAGGCTCTTGAAAAAGCCAATAGATTAGCTGTAAATGCATCTCCAAAAGAACAGGCGTTGATCGATGCCCTGACGTATAGATACAGCACCGATCTCACTAAAGATGTCGCAGAACTCAATATGGCATATATGAATGCGATGGCCAAAGTTATAACCGAATATCCCGAAGATTCCGATATCCTGACCTTATATGCTGCAGCCGTAATGAATACCGTCCCATGGAATTATTGGGATAGTGAGGGGAATCCTTCTCCTAATATTAAAGAAGCAAAAGCTGCCCTTGAAAAAGCTATGGAATTAAATCCCGATAATCCGGGGGCACATCATTATTATATTCATATGGTCGAACTTCCACACCCCGATTTGGGTGTTCCAAGTGCTGAAAAATTAGGTTCCTTGATGCCTGCAGCGGGACATATTGTACATATGCCATCTCATATATACATTCGTGTGGGTCGATATAAAGATGCTGTGTCTGTTAATCAGCAGGCTATTTTGGCCGATGAGGACTATATTTCCCAATGCCATGCACAGGGGATGTATCCACTTGGTTATTACCCTCACAATATTCATTTTTTATGGTCGGCAGCGAGTTTATTGGGCAGTAGTGAAATTGCAATCGATGCGGCAAAGAAAACCGCCGAGAAAGTTCCGGTTGGAGAATTGATAGAAATGCCGTTTTTACAAGATTTTTCCTCAACACCTTTATTGGCCTATACGAGATTTGGAAAATGGAATGAAATTTTAACCATCCCAGCTCCAAATCCTGATATAAAACATTTAAGTCTTATACGGCATTATGCAAGAGGTATCGCCTTTATCAGAAAAGGAAATATAAATAAAGCACAACAAGAATTGGACTCACTTGCTTCTCTAAAAAATGATTCTGAATTAGAAAACCTGGTGGCTACTTCCTTTAACTCCAGCAAATCTATAGCAAATATCGCTTTCGAAGTAGTTGCCGGTGAATTGGCGGCCTTAAAGGACGATATTCCCAATGCTATCAAACATTTAGAGAATGCTGTGCTTCTTGAGGATAAATTAACATATACCGAACCTGCCGCATGGCATATTCCAACCAGGCAAAACCTGGGTGCTATATTAATGAAAGCCCGGATGTATAAGGAAGCTGAAAAAATATACAACGAAGATCTCGACGTCCTGAGACAAAATGGATGGTCATTAATGGGTTTGTATAAAAGTCTTTTGGCCCAGGACAAACTGATGGAAGCCAAAACAATAAAACACGAATTTGACAAGGCCTGGAAAGATGCCGATATTAAAATATCCACATCTATTCTATGATTGAATATAATTTATCGTCAATTACTTGAAACGTTGGAAATATGCGACTAATAATCTTTAAACAGCCCATTATTAGTATTATAGCAGTACTTGCGGTTGTCTCGGTTTATGTCGTTTATTCGTACTTAACTACTAAAGTAACATTACCGGTTTATAATCCATCCGACTTTAATCCTGAGTTAGTTGATAAAAGCTTACAGGGTATCAATAAAAATCATACCGTTGCAGATTTCAGATTGATAAATCAGAACGGAAAACTAATCACTCAAGAAGATTATCTAGATAAAATCTATGTTACCGATTTCTTTTTTACGCGTTGCCCGAGTATTTGTCCGATAATGACGGATAATTTGATAAAAATTCAGGAGGAATTTTTCGATAATGATGACATCATGTTGTTGTCACTTTCGGTAACTCCGATAATGGACAGTGTCCCCGTACTACGTGAATATGCCGACAAAAAAGGTGTCATCGACTCAAAATGGAATATTACGACCGGAGACAAAAAGCATATTTATGAGCTTGCACGAAAAAGTTATTTCGCTGTGGTGGAAGAGGGTGACGGAGGGTTACAAGATTTTATACATACCCCAAATTTCATTTTAGTGGATAAAAAAAAACAGATAAGAGGTATTTATGATGGCACAGACGATGACGAGATACTTCGTTTGATAAGTGATATTAGAATACTGCTCGACTAATGTGAATTTCCGGTTAAAATAAAAAAGCCCGTCGGGAAATCGGCGGGTTTTTTTTATCTATTTCAGAAATTATTAATAATAGGTATATCTTCTTACTTTGGAAATGTACTTGGCGAGTCTCATAACCTGATGGCTGTAGCCATATTCGTTATCATACCATACATAGATCACAACATTTTTACCGTCTTTGGCTACGATAGTCGCGTGGCTATCATAAATGGATGGGGCAGATGATCCCACGATATCACTGGATACCAACTCGTTGTTTAAGCTGTATTTAATTTGCTCCACGAGATCTCCTTCAAGGGCATATTTCTTCATGATGGCGTTTAATCCATCTTTCGATGTAGTTTGTTCCAATTCCAGTATTAAGATCGCTAAAGAACCATTGGGTACTGGAACACGAATGGCGTTGGAAGTTAATTTACCTTCAAACGAAGGGAGCGCTTTACTCACCGCATTTCCGGCACCGGTTTCGGTAATGACCATATTTAAGGCTGCGGCTCTTCCTCTTCGGTATTTCTTATGTATATTATCTACCAAATTTTGATCGTTGGTGTATGCATGGATCGTTTCTAAATGTCCATGTACAACACCAAGACTCTCTTCTATTGCCTTTAAAATAGGTGTAATAGCATTGGTAGTGCAGGAAGCGGCAGAGAAAATATCCAGTTCATCCGGATTGTGTTCTGTATGATTTACGCCGTGAACAATATTGGGAACTCCTTTTCCGGGGGCGGTCAATAAGACCTTACTCGCTCCTTTGGGAACCAAATGACGACTTAAGGCTTCTTTATCGCGGAAGGCTCCGGAATTATCGATAATTAAAGCATCCTCAATTCCGTACTTCGAATAGTCTATTTCTTCAGGTGCATCAGCCGAAATTATGTGAACGGTGGTTCCGTTAATGATCAACGCCTTATTCTCTACATCGATTCCAACCGTTCCGGCAAAATCCCCATGGACCGAATCATACTGTAATAAAGACGCTCTTTTTTCCAATATGGTCTGGTCTATTTTTCCACGTGTCACGATCGCGCGTAAGCGCATCTGGTTTCCTTTCCCGGTACGCGTCATTAACTCTCGGGCCAATAAGCGCCCAATACGTCCAAAACCATACAACACCACATCCTTGTGTTTAATATTCTTCTGGTTCCTGGCATTCTTTAATTTATCGCCAACGAAATCAATGGCATCCTGGTATTTATTATCTTCCAGATGATATTCGTAGGTTAATTTTCCGATATCCAGTTTTGCGGGAGGCAGATCGAGAGTATTAATGGCTTGTGCAATCTCAACCGAATCAAAAATTGAAATAGGTTTTTGAACAAATTCCATCGCATATTCATGGAGATTTAAGATCTCGCTCACGTTACGATCAATTAATTGGTTCCGAAATAACACCAACTCAATAGACTTGTCGTACCAAAGGTCACTCACAATTTTAATAAATTCAACGGTAGCCTTGCGGCGATCTGTTTGAAAAGAAAGTTCTTTTTCATAAACTTCATCAAAACTCATAGACGTATTTTTTAGGGTTCCCATTTTCATTGGAATTTAATGCTTGAAATTTTTTGCAAAAATACATAACAAAAACGTTTTCGTAAAGGATATTTGTAAAAATAAATTGCCCGTTAAATGATCAACTTTAACGGGCAATCTCTTCTGAATAATACAAATTTTATCTGAAGATAAATGAGTTCAATTCGCCTTGCTTATTTACAAATGTTAATTTAATAGCTTCACCATAAGAGCGGCGGGCAAGAATTCTCTTTATATCCTCAATATCTTTTACAGGGCGATCATTCAATCTTGTAATGATAGATCCTTCCAGATCATATTTTCTCATATCACGCGAAAAAACATTGGAGATAAGCACTCCATTTGACAAATCATATTCTCTCAATTGTTCCTTATTTGTATTGCGTACCTCAAGTCCCAGATCCTCAATTTCATAGGTTTCGATTTTCACCAGAGTTACCGGAATTATTCTCTCTTTGCCATTTCGCAGTACGGTCACGTCTACTACATCATTTGGCCGCTTAGAACCTAAATAACCGGAGAGATCAGAGAATTTAGCAATTTTATAACCATCGATATTTTTAATGATATCTCCTTTTTTGATTCCACCTTTCTCCGCGCCACTTCCTTTTTCAATGGAATTAACATATACTCCTTCCGTTTCGTTGACTCCATAATATTTTGCACGTGCAGAATTTAAACTTCCTCCTTGAATGCCTAAGATCCCACGTTGCACATCTCCAAACTCGAGTATGTCTTCAACCACCTTTCGAGCGGTATTCGAAGGAACAGCAAATGAATATCCTATAAAAGAGCCCGTTTCGCTAGTAATGGCCGTGTTGATCCCTATGAGTTGTCCCTTGGTGTTCACGAGAGCACCACCACTGTTTCCTCTGTTTACGGCGGCATCAGTTTGAATAAACGACTGAGGATTGCTATCAAACTCGTTCAGATCACGAGCCTTTGCACTCACAATACCGGCTGTCACCGTTGAGGTCAGGTTAAATGGATTACCAACAGCCAAAACCCACTCTCCGATTTTTACGTCATTCGAATCGGCAAATGGCACAAAGGGCAATTGCCCGTCGGGTTCAATTTTGATCAACGCAATGTCTGTTTTAGGATCGGTGCCAATGAGCTTTGCGGGATACGTTTTATTGTTATTGAGTGTAACTTCGAGCTGGGTCGAATTATCTATTACATGATTATTGGTGATGATATATCCATCCGGACTAATGATCACACCACTGCCGGATCCGATCATAGCACGGGGTTCGCCTCTGAAGAAGTCTCGTAGACTCGAAGGCTGTTTGCTAATTGTTGTATTTTTTACGTGTACCACCGCATGAATTGTTTTTTCGGCCGCCTCGGTGAAATCAATACTCGAATCAGTAACATCGAAGTTGGATAAATTCGTGAGTAAATAAGAAGGCATTTCCTCTTGTTGTGTAATTATTTCTTGTGTGGTATTTTCCACAAAAAGTTTATATCCCCCTAAAGTAATTGCCCCGGCAACGAGCGCTACTGCGAATAATCGAACTGTTTGTTTCATAGCTGAAATGGTATAAAGATCCTTAAATGTAACTCATTAAAGACCGCCGTATTATTAAAATGTTTAAATTTTAACTCGTATTTAACACATTCGTAACCTCCATAAAAGCACTTGGATTTTATACCTTTGCTTTTCTATGCAAATCGAATTTTACAAATATCATGGAACCGGCAACGATTTTGTGCTCATCGATAATCGCGATTCACATTTATACAAGGTCGAAAACGATCTGGTAGTTAAAATGTGCGACCGAAAATTTGGGATAGGGGCAGATGGACTCATACTGTTGGAGAAGCATCCTACCGTTGATTTTACGATGATCTATTACAATGCCGACGGCTATCCCGGATCCATGTGTGGAAATGGAGCGCGCTGCATTGTTAGGTTTGCCAAATTTTTGAATATCATTTCCTCGGAAGCTGTTTTTGAAACTTCAGACGGATTTCACAGTGCTTCTGTCAATGGCTCCAAGGTTTCACTTAAGATGAACGATGTTTCAGAAATTTCGATAAATAAAGAATTCACTTTTTTAGATACCGGCTCACCCCATCATGTGACCATGGTAGAGGATTTGTCTCGGTATGATGTGTATTCCAAAGGCAAACAAATTCGAAATGATCGATACGGAATTGCCGGCGCCAACGTTAATTTTGTAGCACAAGAAGAGAGTGATCTGTTTTCTGTACGCACCTTTGAGCGCGGGGTCGAAGATGAAACGCTTTCTTGTGGGACGGGAGTGACCGCTGTGGCGATTGCTATGCATGCTACAGGTAAGACCAATTCAGAAGTAATTAGGTTGAAGACAGCAGGAGGGGACCTTGAAGTTTCTTTCCATAAAACGGATAACCGTTACGAAAACGTACAGTTGAAAGGCCCCGCAAAACAAGTTTTTAAAGGAATTTGGAATGAATACACTTAAAGGCAAGAACATATACCTAAGGGCATTGGAACCAGCCGATTTCGATTTGCTCTATCAATTGGAGAATGACGAGTCCGTGTGGGAAGTGAGTAATACTTCAACGCCCTATTCAAAGTTTGTACTGAAACAATATCTCGACAACGCCCATCGTGATATTTATGAAGTAAAACAATTGCGTTTGGTAATTTGTGTTTCTGAAAATGACAAGGCGATCGGATTTATAGACCTGTTCGATTTTGACCCCAAACACCGGCGAGTTGGAATTGGCATTGTTATTTTTTCTGAAAAGGACCGCCAAAAAGGATATGCTTCTCAGTCACTACAATTACTGTGTGCCTATTCATTTACACATCTGGGAGTGCATCAATTATATGCCAATATCACCGAAGATAATGCAGCCAGTATTCAATTGTTTGAAAAACTTGGGTTTATAAAGGCTGGTATTAAAAGGGACTGGATCCACACCGCCGGAGCATATAGAGATGAATTCATCTATCAATATTTCAATGAAGAACATTAAAAAGATCATCGTTATCGTTTCCATTATTGGTGTTTTTGTCATGGGCGGCTTTACCTTTTATATCTACAATAACATATTTGTCCCCAATACAGCCTTTAACAATGAGGAGGCACATGTATTTATCAAAACCGGAGCAAATTTTAGCGATGTTATGGAAGAATTGGAGCCGTTTTTAAAAAGCACAAAGACTTTTAGGGCAGTGGCCGATCGAAAAGGATATGTTTCCAACATAAAACCGGGACATTTTATCATTAAAAAAGACATGAACAACAATGACATTATCAATAGCATTCGTCTTGATAATGTTCCTATCAAGATTAAATTCAACAATCAAGAGCGCCTGGAGAATTTGGCGGGACAATTAGCATATCAGTTGGAGACAGACAGCCTGTCTTTTCTGACCGCAATGAACGATCAAGACTTTTTACAAGCGTCCGGATTTACTGCTGCTACGGCCATTGGAATGTATGTTCCTAATACCTATGAGGTGTATTGGAATACTTCAGCGGAGAATTTCAGAGACAAAATGCTAAAGGAATACGAATATTTTTGGAATGAGAACCGAGATAAAAAAGCAATGGACGCCGGACTAACACAAGACCAGGTTTTATCGCTCGCTGCTATTGTAGATAGGGAGACCGCCAAAGTAGAAGAAAGACCACGGGTTGCCGGCCTCTACATTAACCGTATCCATAAAGGAATGCTATTGCAGGCAGATCCTACGATCATCTATGCTAAAAAATTGACCGAAGGCGACTTTGACCAGGTCATCAAACGCGTATTGTATCGCGATCTGGAAATAGACTCGAAGTACAATACTTATAAATATACCGGAGTCCCTCCGGGGCCTATTACCATGCCCGATATTTCTTCTATCGATGCCGTGCTTAATTACGAAAAGCATGATTATTTGTTTATGGTGGCTGATGTCAAGAATTTTGGCTATCATAAGTTTGCTAAAACCCTGACCCAACACAATCGGAACAGACGGGAATATGTTCGATGGATCAATCGACAAGGGGTGAAAAGGTAGCCATATTTTCCGGTAAAGCAGCAATCCAGAAATTCATCAAAGAGTAAAACTGTCCATTATTGGAATCTAAGATTCTGTAAATGAGGCTTTCGTCGTCTATTATCGCACTTCAACTAATTGTAGGAAAATAATGACATATTTCTATTGTTTGTAATAAATTTCCTATAATTTAGTAAGATAATTCCTGTTAATAAGTTGGTTGATTACTTTTTTAACAGTTTCTTTCCCAAATCCTCCTTTTGAACTACATTTGTTACGGATATGTTAATAAAACGGTCAGTTTAACCGTATTTTTTGATGTTTT
>SMVA01016111.1_pt1 | contig 20066 bp, 15 predicted proteins | sample 2456451 | NCBI WGS metagenome assembly SMVA01 (sample SAMN11095933, study PRJNA526329) | marine sediment metagenome | biome: Marine sediment; feature: Surficial sediment; material: Deep marine sediment; isolation source: Hadal surficial sediment | place: Pacific Ocean | collected 2014-05 | depth... | reverse complement strand
GCAGCGCGGTTTCATGCGGGTGTTGCGTCGACCCATTGAGACCGCCCGGCTAAACCAGGCGCGCAAAGATAATTCCTGGCAATCGACCAGTGAAGGGCAGCTGTTGCACAATCACCGGTCCGTCAGATCACCCAAAAAGAGAACCCTCATCAGCCAGGAGCCAGCCACAAGCGCCCACCCGAAAATTCAATGGCACACGAAAATAAACCCGGTACCTTTTCCGCCTGTTCGTGCTGAAACTCAACGGCGCGATCGAGCCCGGCGACCTCGAAGCATTGACCGGGCAGCTGAAAACGCACGGGAAGACCGCCGGCAGCTTGACTCCAATCCGTAGGAGCGGCTTCCAGCCGCGATCCCGCGATGCAGATCGCGGCTGGAAGCCGCTCCTACGAGTGGTGCGCTACGCGAGCAACGGCCGATGATCGAGGCCGGTGCCGGCCACCTGAACGTCCTTGATTTTGAACAGCGACTTCCAGTCACGCGCGATCAGCAGGTCCATGAGTTCGGATGCCTTGCCTTCCTTCTTGTTCTCCATCTCCTGCATGATCGTGATCAACGCCTGATCGACATCGGGGCCGAACAGGTAACGCAGGTAGTCCATCGGCACACGGGGCTCGTCCGAGAAGCGGCCTTCGTCGTCGAACGTGGGCGGCAGGATCGGCGGCACGTAGAAAACATTCGGCTCGGTGCCGAACTCGGGGTGCAGCGGCAACGCAACCTTCCACTCGTAGACGAGCTTCCAGATCGGACCATCCTGATCCTCCAGGAACCCGACGAACCGCAACCGGCCCGGGCACTGACGGGCGCAGGCCGGCGCGATGCCCTGCTCGATGCGCGGGAAGCAAAAAATGCACTTCTGTGATTTGTTCGTGACGTAATTGAAATAGACCTTGTCGTATGGACAGGCCTGATTGCACAACCGCGTGCCCTGGCACTTGTCCTGGTCGACGAGCACGATGCCGTCTTCCTCACGCTTGTAGATTGCGCGCACCGGACAGGCTTCGAGGCAGGCCGGCTTCGTGCAATGATTACACAGGCGCGGCAGGTAGAAGTGATAGTTGTTCGGGTAGTCGCCGGAGCTCGTATCCTCGTCCCAGTTGGCGCCATAACCCATCGGCTCTTCCTGCTCGAGGCGCGACGCGGTGCCGTCGAAATAGACGGCCTGATGATTCAACGGCTTCTCGCCACCGAAGTCGCTGTCCGGGAGCAGCCCGCCGAACTGGAGGTTGCCATCCTTCCAACCGGATTTCGCGCCCTTCTCTTCCCAGTTACGCGGATAGCCCGGACCGGGCTTGGTCTCGACGTTATTCCACAGCATGTTTTCCTGGCCTTCCTCATCGGTCCACAACGACTTGCATGCCACCGTACACGCCTGGCAGCCAATGCATTTGTTCAGGTCGAGGACCATCGCGACTTGCATACCCATATCTATTACTCCCGCGCTAACTCTTTAATATTCGCGACTTATGCTTCGCTGTGTTTCTCAAATTCAACCGTGCAATCGTGATACGTCTGGTTCGGCACCTTGTCCGGCGTCGCGAAATGAATCTGTCCGTATCCGCCCACCATGTTCGTCGGCTTGATGAGCCCGGCCGTCGGTATGACCGAGCTGAAGTTCTCGCGACCCTTGAACATCACCGGATCCCAGCCGTGATACATGAACAGCGTCTTCGGCTGCAGCGACGAACTGACATGCGCCTGCACGACGAACGAACCGAACGAGTTGAACACGCGCACCATGTCGCCGTCGGTGACGCCACGTTCGGCGGCATCGTCCGGATTGACGAAAACGTCCGGCTCACCACGCTGCAGCGACATCAGCAGCGTATCATCCCGGAACATGCTGTGAATACCATGGCGGGCGTGACCCATCGTCAACCGTAAATCATAGCCGTCGATCTTCAGCGGCTCTTTGAACTGCGGCAGGGACTCACCCTCCTGCTGGAACCAGTCGTGGTCGATATAGAACTGCTGGCGGCCGGTCAGCGTGTGATACGGTTTCTTGTCCTTGACGCTCGCCAGAGTCTGGTAGCTATAATTCGAATTCTTGCCGAACTGCACGTCGTCCGAATCGTCCGACCGAATGAAACCCTTTTTCTGCAGGTTCGCGTAATTCTTGACCTGCGACATTCCGGCTGAATTTGCAATCATGTAGTCGACGGCGTCGCGTGTGCTCTCCACCTTCTTCGTCGTGCCGTCGCCGAGCACGAGCGTCGTGTAGATGTCATGCAGCTTCGTGTAATCCCATTCAACCGGCCGGCCGAGCGCGAGACCCTCGACCGGCGCGATGCCACGCGCCTCGGCACGCTCGCTGATCTTCCGCGCCAGGATCTCGAGTACTGCCCAGTCGTCCTTCGACTCGCCGAGCGGCGCAACCGCCTGGCTGATCGCATGCACGAACGGCGTGCGGCCCTCCATCGTGAAATCTTCACGCTCGTAGTGATCGGCAACGGGCAACACGTAGTCGGAATACAGCGCCGTGATACTCATATGCGGCGTCATGCTGACGAGCGTATCCAGCCGGTCGAACGCGCCGCGCCGAAATCCGTTCTTGCCGCTCGCGCGCCAGTTTGCCGGGTTATGCCCGGCCATGAGCGCCATCTTCCAGGGCGTCTTCGAGTAATCGGGAATCCAGCGCTTTGCGACGGCCTCGGTGTGATGTTTGGCCACGTGATCCGCGACCTGGTCGCCATACACCTTGCGGTTCATCTTCTCGCCGTCGCTGTGCACGTAGTCCCACAACGAGATGGCCGCGACGTTCAGACGCGGGCCCATGCCATTGAAAGCATAGTCCATCAGGCCATCCCCGTTCGGCAACTGGGTCGTCTGGATGCCGCCGCCGGCGCGACCGGTGTTGCCGGTCAGCGCACACATCAGCAGCCAGGAGCGCAGCAACAGATCGCCGTGCACCCACTTGTTCGCGCGATAGCCGGCGAAGATCATGCCCGGCTTGGCCGTCGCAAACGTATGCGCGACATCGCGGATGACGTCCGGATGAATCCCCGTCATCTGCTGAGCAAGCTCCGGCGTATAGCCCTGCACGTGCTGCTTCGTCAGCTCGAAGACCGTTGTGACCTCGACCGGCCCGTTGAGCGTCTCGACCGTCCACGTACCCTCCAACGCGGGCTCGATGTCGCCGAGCTCCAGCGAATCGCCGTTGTCCGGCGGCGGGCCCATCCGGGCCGGCGCACCGCGGCCCGTCGCCGGAACCGGCGCCAGGGCGTGCGTATTTTCATCCCAGAAGTAAAAGCGACGATCACCGCCCTCCTGGCCGTCGATATCGGTCTGGCGCAGGAACTTCCGGTTGTCCGTGCGGACGAGAAACGGCAGATCGGTTTGTTCGCGGACATAGTCCCACTCGATGTTGCCCTCTTCCATGATGACCTGCACCATCGACAGCGCCAGGGCTGCATCGGTGCCGGGCTTTGGATTCAGCCACTTCGACGAGTGCATCGCCGAGGCGTTGAAGTCGGGTGTGATCGTGATCACCTCGGTACCGTTGTAACGCGCCTCCCAGAAGAAATGCGCGTCCGGAATTCGGGTGACCGCGGGGTTGCAGACCCAGACCAGGCAGCACCTCGACTTGAAGACCGCCGCCATGTTGTCGCCGGGTAACGCAAAACCGAGCACCTGGTAGGCGCCGACCGGCAGATCGCCAACCCCGGCAAAGGTCTCGGGCACGACAATGCCGGTCAGGTTCGCAAAGCGGAACAGGGAACCGAACGACGCTCGCTTCAGAATAAGGGCCGTGCCCATCGCCAGCGTGATCGATTCGGGACCATGCTCGACGGCGTTGTCGATAAAGCTATCCGCGATCTCCGTCGCGGCCTGATCCCAGGAGATGCGTTCCCATTTGCCCTCACCACGCGCACCGACCCGCTTCATCGGGTACAGCACGCGCTGCTTGCCGTACATATATTTCGAGGCGCGGTTGCCTTTCTGGCAACCGCGCGGCCCGTAATCAGGGGTGTCGTCGCCGGACCGGCCGTATTCGCCCTGCTGCTCTTCGCGCCAGACGATGCCGTCCTTGACATAGATGTTGAATGCACAGTGGCCCGTGCAGTTGATGCCGCGGCTGCCGTGAACGACGCGGTCCCACGTCCACTTCTGCCGCATCAGGTCTTCCCACGCGCCATAAGGCTGATCGGGTACCCCCTGAGCGAGCGCGGCCGGCGCGGCGTAATTGAGTGTCAACGTGGCCGCGAGGCCCCCGGTGCCACGCAGAAACTGGCGCCGGTCGGTATGCAACTGGCTCATCGAGTATCCCCTTCCCATGGACCCGCAACTTTAGCAAAATGCCAGCAAAACCGTCAGATCAATTCAGCCTTGATCAGCCTTTCGATAGTCTCTGCCTGCCGTCGCCGGAAGACCTCGCGGTCCGGCGGCTCGATGACCTCCCCGTCGTCGAGCAGGAAATTGGCCCGGTGATGGTCCGCCTGCGCATAGCTCTCGGCGAACAGCCCGTAGGCCTGCCGCGACAGGATATTCGCCATCCCCATGCGGCGTCGCGTCCGCCGCAGCGCGCCGATATCCAGCACGGCGTTCGCGGACATACTCTCGCCGCCTTGTCCGGCCTCGGCCAGGACCTTGCCGTGCATATCGACGATTTTCGACATCGCGCTGCAGGTGTAGGCCGGGATCGGAATATTCTCGATGCTCGCCGAGTTCGGCGACACGACGTAGGCCATGTTCTCGATGGCGCGGGCGCGCCGGGCGATCTCCTTGATCGTCAGCTGCGGGCTGCCCGGCTCGCTCGTCGGGTGAATAATGACCTCGGCGCCCCGCATGACATGCATGCGCGTGAACTCGGGATACAGGATTTCCTCCGATGCGATCATCGCCAGGTTACCGATCTCCGTTTTCGCGACCGGGAACACGCCGTCGAGGCCGTAAATATCGAGGTACTTGTCCCAGACATCGTGCGGCGTCGACTCGAAAGCTGACGTCAGCCTGCGATAGCGCAGCACGACATCGCCGTTCGGGCCGATAATGAAGCAGACTTGGAAATACAGCTGCGGGAAATTCGGGTCGATCTCGTAGACATTGCCGGCGAGGAAGATATCGTTGTCCTGCGCGATCTTGCCCAATGCCTCGTACTCGGGGCCGTCATACGCGAAACAGGCCTTCTCCCGCCACTCGGCCGGGGTCTCCTTCATCGGAAAGCCGGTGACGGCATATTCCGGCAAGGCGACCAGGCGAACCGGCACACCATAGAACCATTCGCAGAAATTGCTGGCCGTCGTGACGTAGCCCTCGATCGTCTTGATCGACTGCATCATCCGGGCTCGGGCCTCGCCGACATCCGAGATCAGATTGAGCCCGTGGCAGGAAACCTGCAATGCAACCGCGATGTATTCAGGGCCTACCGGTTCTTGTTCCGTCATTAACTGATCCCCTCGAGTATCATGTTGTAGATCGCCGGGCGTCGGCGACCTGGTTATTCCGCAGTATAGTGAGGCGTCCTGCCGGCGGCGCAGGGCAACGAGCCGGCCCGACCACGTGTTAGCCAGCCGGAGCCCGACCCGGCCGGCGCCAGCAAACCTTGGTAGCATAACGAGGCCTCGCCGCAGGGCGCGAACCGACCCGCACAACAGGACTCACCAGATGGCTACGACCGAAAAAAGCGCCTGGAAATGGAGCAAGCCGGGCATGGAACCGACGCTGAACGGCACCGGGTTCATGTTCAGCGTGCTCGACGATTTCGCCACGGAATTCATCAGGTTCGCCGGCGAGGGGCCGGACGAAGTGCTTGACCTCGGGTGTGCGTACGGCATTGCCTCGCTCGGCGCGCTGGAGGCCGGTGGCCGCGTCACGGCCTGTGACCTCGACCAGGGACACCTCGACATCCTGACCGACAAAACGCCGGAGGCACAGCGCGCCCGCCTCCGCACCGTGCAGGGAAAATTGCCCTACGTCGATCTGCCCGAGGCGTCGTACGGGGCGATTCTGTGCTCGCGCGTGCTGCATTTCCTCGATGGATCCGCCATCGATGCGTCGGTGCGCAAGATGTTCTCGTGGCTCAAGCCCGGCGGCCGGCTCTACCTCGTCGCCGACACGCCGTACGGCATCTGGCGCAAGATGATCCCGATCTTCGAGACGAAGAAGGCGAGCGGAGAGCGCTGGCCCGGCCTGATGATCGGCCTCGAGAATTACCTGCCGTATGCGCGGACCGATCGCAACATCGATGGGCCGCCGTTTATGAACCTGCTCGATCCGGAACTGCTGTCGCGGACCTGCACCGAGGCCGGGTTTACGATCGAACGCGCAAGCTTCATCGACCGCAGTGACTTCACCGGACTCGGGCGCATGGACGGCCGGGAGAACGCCGGTGTCCTGGCGTTCAAACCGGAGTAAGGCAGGCCACTAAAGATCGTGCGAGACGGCTGATGCTGTGCGTCAGCGCACGAGGAAATAGGCCGGTGCCGCATCCGGCTGCACGTTGAACGAGTCGACGTAGGAACGGACATCGCCGCGGCTCAGAATCTCTATCTCGATCGTGTTCACGCCCTGATCAACCCGCAGCTTGCGCCGGTCGATCTCGAGGCCCAATGCGCCGAACAGAATAATGTCGACCGCGGGCGCCGCGATCGGGACCCTCTGGTTCTCGAGCACGATCCTGAATTCGTAGCCGTCCTTCTTCTTCGTGCGCACATTCGTGAATGCAATCGTGCGTACATATGGATGGTCAACCTCGAATATCCGATCGAACTCCATATCGATCAGTCCGGGCAAGCGCTCATTTACGAAACCCTTGATACTCTCCCGCTGCTCCTCGACCGTGACCCGCAGCTTCGTGATTTCGATATCTTTTCGGTTCAACCGGAATTCCATGTCGCGCTCTTTCTTACCGGCGCTGGTGCTGATGCCGACGGTCGCCAACAGAATGAGCACGGCGATGCCGGCCAGCGTTACCATGGCAATGCGCTGATACCGGATCGTTCGGGTAGCACGCTCGAGCTTTCTCGCTATAGAGTTCGTCGAGCGTCGGCGTCGCGACGATCTGTGCTCGACCCTCGGGCCGCTGTCCCCGCCGCTTGACCCTGTCGCGGCGGCCGGGCTCGCCTGTTTGCCCACCGGACGCCGTTCCTGCTCCGGCACTGCGGTATCCGGTATTTCGACTACCGCCGCACGCACGCCCGCTTCGCCGAGAGCATCGCGCGTCACGCGCTCAGATTGCTCGTCAGGGTGTTCGGAGTCCGCATTGAGCGATTCTTCTTTCATTCTTGGTCGCCAGCATGCCCGATCGGCCCGCGAATTGCGAAACCTGTTAATCGCTTGATAATCAGTCTGCTTACGCCCATTTTATCGAAAATCGGCGAAGCTTGGCACCCCCCGCCGAATCAGCGTCAGACGCCCGCGCGACGGCGCATTGGGGCATCGGCGAAGCGCGGTTCCGGGGAATATGTAACACGGTCGCGCGCGACGGACGCGAGGCCGGACCCCTACCGCAACAAGGCGAGGTCGGCGCCCGGAATCGCCGCACCGCAGATGATCCGCAGGCACTCGTCGAGCCGCTCATCGCGTGCGATTGCGGACACTTCGACGTACGCCAGCAAACTGCGCTGGGCATCGATGCTCCGCTCGTCGGCCGAGAGCCCGGCGCCGGACGCGTCACCGACCATCCGGTCCTTGAGCGTGTCGGCCAGTACCAGCTGCTCGACATGCTCGGCGTCGATTTCGGTGCCCTGCACGAGCGGCCGAAAAATCTGCATCAGGGCGTCCGGTACGCCAAGCGGTTCGTCGCCGCACGCGCGACGAATTCCGCGCAACGGCTTGACGATCGTTCGTTGCCAATCCCGGGTGCGCCGTATGCAGCGGTTCAAGTCAGTCGCCGCAAGCGAACCCATGCCCGCTGCGCCGACCCAGACACAGAGCAACAGCACGTTCACGTTCATGCCGTAGCGATCCTGCAGATAGATACACGAGTCCGCGACGCGCGGCTTACCGTACACCTCGAGAGAAAAGTCCCAGAATGGACTGTCAGGAAACTGCGCGCTCATGCGTCGTGCCAGGGTGCCGTCGGATTGAGGGTTGGGTCGAGCGGCACGATAGCACGGCCCCACTCCGGGCCTGAACTTTACATAACGGCCAAGCCTGTCCCAGATCGCCGCTAAAACGTGATCCGATCAGCCATTTCAAAGAGTTAGCACTGCTACACTTCGCCGAATATTGGTTATCATTGATCACAGAACTGCGCCGCGGCGCAGATAAAAAAAACCGTCATGGCCTACGACCCGCGCAATCCGGATAACGGAGAACTGCCCGACGAGTTTTGCGACTCGCTGGACGCCTATGTCCTCGGGCTCATCAGCATCGAACAGATGCGCCGACGGATTGCGTCGATGCTGTCCCACCAACCCGAATGCGACGCGAACATGCTGACCGCGATCGATGCCGCGTTTCAGGACGGACATCTGAACGGCACGGCCTACCGCATTTTGATCACCGAAATCGATCTCGCGACGTCCGAGGACGAGCCGACCGAGTGGTCGGAACAAACCCACAAGGAACATCCGGCCCAAGAGGATTCAACGGATTCGGTCGCCGGGGCGCCTGCACAGGTTGAAGACCAGGCACCCGTCGTCCAGGAGACGGCCGATGGACCGCCCGTACCCAAACTGACAAATGTCGTCGACGGCAGTACCAACGCGCCGGTCGCGCACCCGACGACGACCAATGCCGACCCACAACTTCGCGATCGCTATGTCCTTCACGAGAAAATCGGCACCGGCAGCATGGGTGAGGTGTACAAAGCACTCGACCGGAAGAAACAAGACGCGGGTGCTGCGAATCCGTGGGTCGCAGTCAAGATCATCTCGCCGGGTTTCTCACGCCATCCCAGCGCGTTACAGGCTCTGCGCCAAGAGGCCGAGCATGGGCAACGCCTGGTCCACCCGAACATCATTCGCGTGTTCGAATTCGACTGGGATACCACGGACCGGTTCTTTATTACGATGGAGTGGCTCGAGGGCGAGTCGCTCGTCGACCTGCTCAACGCGCGGCGTTTCCGCCCGTTGCCGATCCAGCAAGCCAAATCAATCATCGAAGGCCTGTGCCACGGCCTGACGCACGCGCATGAGCAAGGAGTCGTGCATGCCGATGTCAAACCGGGCAATGTTTTCGTCACGCGCGCGGGTCACGTCAAGCTCCTCGACTTCGGGATCGCACGGGTGTTGGCGGACCAGCCGGGTGCGTTCGATCCGACCGCGATCGGGGCGCACACGCCGGCCTACTCAAGCTGTGAAGTCCTCGAGGGCCAATCTCCCGAGCCATCGGACGATGTCTACTCCGTCGCCAGCCTGGCCTATCGCCTGCTGGCCGGTCGACGCGTTTATGCCGGCGCCACGGCGCTGCAGGCTGAGTCCGGCCAGTTGGAGCCGAAACCGATCCAGACGCTCAACGCACCGCAATGGAGCGCCCTGAAGGGTGCACTGGCCTGGCGGCGCGCGCATCGCACGCCGAATGTCGCACAGTTCCTGGCTGAATTTTCGAGTCCCGCCATGGCTGCGATTCCGATCGGCGCGGAACAGACACGGCCCGGTACGCCCGAGCCCCCCGCAGGCCGCCCGCTGAAATACGGCGTGCCGGCAGTGGCCACGATCCTGGCCGCGATCGCCGTCGTCACGTGGTGGCCGGAACCGCCCGCCGAACACGTCACCGAACAGCCCGTCGAACAGCCCGTCGAACAGGTCGCCGCGACCGTCAATGAGCCCGCGGTCGAACACGCGATCGCGCCCCGCATACCCACGTTGCCCGAAGCACCCGTGGCCCCGACTGAAACGGTCGAGCCCGAGGTCGACGACCGACCCGTCGCAGTCGAATCCCGCGAAGAGGATGATAACGTCGCATCCGTCGAGCCGACCGATTCGCAACCGGCCCCGGCGACGGTCGTGGTCGCCGAAGAATCGGTTGACGCAGCTCTGGCCGCGACCGCGGCCCAACTCACCGCACTGGCCTTGGCCGCTAACCAGCGCATGGACCAGGGCCAATTGATCGAGCCCGCCGAAGACAGCGCGCGGGAGATCGTCGCGTCGCTCGAGGCGATCGATACGGAATCCGACGAGCTGGTGCAGACCCGGAATCGGCTGGCAAGCCTGATGTTGCTCGAGGCGATGGTCGCCATTGCCGATGAGAAGTTCACGGTTGCCGAGCAGTGGATCGCCGACACGCGCGCACTCGGTGGCCCGACGACGATGATCGATCGTTACGAAGACGAACTGGCGAAAGCACGCGCGGCCAAATCCACGCGCGACAGTGAATCGCTCGGTGCGATCTTCGCATCCGCCACGCCCGCCGCGATTATTGCGGATTCGGATATCAACTACGGCCCGATCACAATGACGATGCCCGACCTGGACGGCACGCCGGGAATGATGCCCTCATCCACACACTCGTCGACCCTGACGATGGTCCTGCCCGGTGGTCCGCTCAAGCCCGCCGACCGAACGGCCGGCGGGATCGCCATGGTGCCGCAGGGACCGCCGGCGCCGACGCTGACCCCGCTGTCGCAGCTTACGTTCCGACGCTACATCGAGCCGAAAAATCCGCAACGCAGGGCGACGCGCGACGCGACCGGGTGGGTCGAACTGCGCTTCGTCGTCGATAAATCCGGCTATACAAAGAAGGTACGCGTCATCGCGGCCGAACCGACCGACCTGTTCGACAACGCCGCGATGAACGCAGTCCGGAAATGGCGCTTTCAGCCGTACATCGTCGACGGCGAGCCAACCGCCACCGAGAGCGGCGTTCGGCTGCGCTTCGAGCCCGAGTAAACCGGCCCGGTCGCTATAACCCGAGCGGCGTGAAAATATCGCGTTTGACGAAGCGGTTCTTGAAGAAACGCCAGCTGACCTTCGTACCGGTCAGCCAGCGCACGGCATCGCCGTTTTTGGTTGAATTCAGCATCCCCTCGACGAGATACGGCGTCACGGTGTCGACCGTATCGGCCAGCACGTTCAGGATTTTCTTGACCTGCTCCCAGCCCTCGCCGCGCTGGTCCTCTGGCGGCACGAGCATGTCGGTGACGACGACGCCGGGGCTCAGGTAGCACACCTTGACCGGCGTGTTCTCGAGTTCGCCGGCCAGGGACTTCGTGAAATAACGCAACGCATATTTCGTCGCGCCATACACGCTGGCGCCCGGCCGCACCTGGCCGTTGCTGCCGAAGCCTTCCATGTTCCAGATCGTGCCGCCGCCCTGCGCATACATGCCCGGGACGACGACGCGATTACAGTTCAGCATGCCGATGATGTTGGTCTGGACCGTCTGCGTGTAGTCTTCCATCGGCAGCGCGAAGAACGGCGCTTTGGAGCCGTCGCGGCCGGCGTTGTTGATCCATTTGTCGACCGAGCCGAGATGCTCGACGGCCTGTGCCCACAGCGTTTCGACCTGCGCATAATCTGCGACGTCGCAGGCCTGACCCGCCACCGTTCTCCCGGGAAACTCGGCGCGGAGATCCGCGACGCTCTGCTCGACGGCATCCGGCCGCCGACTCGAGATCATGACGTCGTGGCCGCGCTTCAGGAACTCGCGCGCCATGCCGTAGCCGATGCCCTTGGTACTGCCGGTGATGACGATGTTCATGGGCCTCCCCCGATTGATTGGATTGCTATTTAAACGGTCTGACCGGACCGTGGCAAGCCGATGCTAATATGCTCGCCATCCCACGGTAACCGACGGCCCACCATGCATCCAAACACGCTCCTCGCCACCGCCGTCGCCTTGCTCCTGCTCGACACCGCGGTGGCGGGAGACTCGCAATGGAGCCACTACGCCGGGGGGCTGGGCGGCCAGCAGTTTTCGCCATTGGCCGAGATTAATACGGGCAACGTGACCGAACTCGAGGTCGCATGGCAGTACCGGACCGGGGAACTCGCCCGCCGGACGGAATTTGAGACCGCGACGGCCAAGGTGCAGGTCAATCCGATCCTGCTGCCGCCTGCCGCGGGCCACCACCTCGTCATCTGCACGCCATTCAACCGTCTGATCGCGCTCGACCCGGTCACGGGCCGCGAGCGCTGGGTTTACGATCCGGCGGTTCGCATCGGGGGCTACGCTTCGAAGGGCGACCCGGAAGGCATCCGGAGTCCGGCCTTCGCCAATTGCCGGGGCGTCTCGTATTGGGAAGATCCTCTTACCACCGCCGATGCGCACTGCCGCCACCGCCTGTTGATGGCGACGAACGACCTGAATCTGATCGCCGTCGACGCGCGCAGCGGGGAACCCTGCTTAGGCTTCGGCGCTGACGGCATCGTGCGCATCGAGCCGGACGTGCTACAGGCGACGCCGCCCGCAGCGAAGGGCGAGGTCCGGTTTTCGAATCCGCCGCTGATCGTCAACGGAATTGTGATCATCGGCTCCGCGGTGCGCGACAACCATCGTTACAACGCACCGAGCGGCGCCGTCCGCGCGTTCGACGCCCGAACCGGTGCGCCGCGCTGGACGTTCGACCCCATCCCCCGCGACCCGGCCGATCCAGCCCGGGCCGGCTGGCCCGCCGATGCGGCAACCTATACCGGCGGCGGCAACGTCTGGGGCCTGATGAGCGCGGACGAGGAACGCGACCTCGTGTTCGCGCCCACCTCGGGCCCGTCGCCTGACTTCTACGGCGGCACGCGCCCGGGCGACAATCGTTACGCAAACTCCATCGTCGCATTGCGCGGCGCGACCGGAGAAGTCGTCTGGCATTTCCAGACCGTCCACCACGACGTCTGGGACTACGACAATTCCGCACAACCGACGCTGATCGAGCTGACGAAGAATGGCGCGCCGTTCCCGGCCGTGATCCAGGGCACGAAGACCGGCATGCTCTACATCTTCCATCGCGAGACCGGCGAGCCGTTCTTCCCGATCGAGGAACGCCCGGTGCCGCAGGACGGAGTCCCCGGCGAGCAGTTATCACCGACCCAGCCGTTCCCAGTGAAACCGCCCCCGCTCGTGCCGCATGACTTCGGTCCCGACGAATTCTGGGGCATCACATTCATCGACCGGGGCGCCTGCCGGGACACATTCGGGAATATGCGCACCGGGCCGATCTTCACGCCACCGTCGACGATGGGCACCATCATCGTCCCGGCCACGGCCGGCGGTATCAACTGGGGCGGCGTCGCGGTCGATCCGGAGCGCCGAATCCTGGTCACGAAGGTCTTGCGCATGGCCCACTACGCCCAGTTGATCCCGCTCGCCGAACTCGATGACCGCATCGAATCCAGCCGCGAGAACATCATGGGTACGCCCGCCCCGTTGCTCGGCACGCCGTACGCGCTCAAGCAGGGGCCCGTGGTCTCGCCGATGTTTACGCCGTGCCTCGCACCGCCGTGGGCGGCGGTCGTCGCGGTCGACCTCGTGGCGGGCAAGATCCTCTGGCAATCGACGCTTGGCACGCTGGACACATTGATGCCCGTTCCACTCCCGCTGAAATGGGGCACGGCCGCGTTCGGCGGCCCGCTACTGACGGCCGGCGGGCTCGTGTTCATCGGCGCGACCCAGGACGACCGGTTCCGTGCCTTCGACGTCGACGGCGGAGCGGAACTCTGGAGCGCGAAATTGCCGACCGGCGCCTTCGCCCTGCCGATGACGTACGAGGTCGACGGGCGTCAATTCGTCGTGATCGCCGCCGGCGGACATCCCTTCATCTACCCGTATCCCGGCGACTTCCTGACCGCCTTCGCCCTGCCCCGGTAAAAATGGTCATGCTCCGCCGGTCACGGTGCAGCGAACGCGGCCGCGTGAGAGCATCCCCCGCGATTCAGCGAGGCGACCATGACCGACACCAGTAACAGCTACACATCCGGCAAGTACATCCTGGCGACCGGCGTCGTAATTTTCGCGATCGGCCAGTCGCTGCTGTTCATCATCATCGCCCCGGTGGCTCGATCGGTCGGGCTCACGGAGTTCCAGTTCGGCGTGACGTTCTCACTCGCGAACATCTCGCTGATTGTCGCGGCGCCGTTCTGGGGCAAGAAGAGCGATGCGATCGGTCGCAAACCCATCTTCATCATCGGCCTGTTCGGCAGTGGCGTCGGCACATTGGCTTTGGCCTACACCCTGAGCATGGGCCTTAAGGGCGTTCTCACGGGCATCGGCCTGATGGCGATGCTCTTCCTGTCACGGGTCATCTACGGCCTGACGGCAGCGGCGATCTACCCGTCGGCATCGGCGTACATCGCCGACGTTACGAGCTGGCAGAACCGGGCCAAGGGCATGGCGCTGATCGGCAGCGCCAACAGCATGGGCTCGATCCTGGGCCCGGCGATCGGCGGCGGCCTCGCATTCATGGGTGTGCTGTTCCCAATGTATGCGGCAGCCGCGATCGCGGTCATCGGTGCATTCGCCGCGCTCATCTGGCTCCGCGAGCCCGAGCAGCACCGCGAGCGGAAGGCAAACAAGAACGCGCCACAGTCAACGCTGAAATTTACCGACCCCCGGCTGCGCCCCTACATGATCATGTGGGCGACATTCTTCATCACTTTCATCTCGCTGAACTTCGTGACCGCTTTTTATATACAGGATCGCTTCGGCATCACGGAAATGGCGGACGTCCAGCGCACGGCCGGTATGATGCTGGCCTGCATGGCGATCGTGATCACGCTCATCCAGGGTGTTCTGTTTCAGTTCATCAAGCTCTCCCCGCACGTTCTGCTGCGCCTGTGCGCACCGAGCTTCGCCGTAGGCCTGTTCACGATGGCCCTTGCACCCTCACTCCCGGTCCTGGCTGCCGGCTTCGCGATGCTCGGCGTCGCCTTCGCGTGCGCCACCCCGGGCATCAACGGCAGCGTTAGCCTGATCGTCGAACCCCACGAACAGGGTACGGCGGCCGGTTACCTGTCGGCCGCGAACACGACCGGCGCAATTCTCGGCCCGGTGGTCGGCACCAGCCTGTACCAGTTGCAGCCGAACGCGCCGATGCTGATCGGGGGAACGTTGATGGCAATCGTCGGCATCTACGCACTGACGATTCCGGCGCCGGTGCCACGCGGGAATGATTCGCTGCAATAGGTAACCGCACGACCGACCGTGTGCGGCAAGGCAACCGGGTTGCTCGTGAACGACTATACTTGGCTTAGGCCGAGTATCGGTTGATGGAGCAGAGCTATGCAGTTACAACGATTCTCGTTAATCATCCTGACCCTTGCGATTGCTGGTTGTTCCACACCCAACGACGCCCAAATGGGGCAAGAAAGAACCGCTTCAGTTGAACAAAACGAAGCTGTTGTTCACCAGGTCCTGGCGCTGATCGATGAGCGGAATCTGGACGAAGCATTCGAGCTTTACGCGCTTGATTATATTTACCACGGCCCCGGGGGTCAGGAATTGAGGGGTCGGGACAGCATCCGGGGCTTATGGGAGGTCTTCCTTGTTGGCCTCCCTGATCTTCATTCGACGATAGAAGACATGGTTTCGGCGGGAGACAAAGTCGTTTTACGATGGCGCATTGAGGGCACCCATACCGGCGAGTTCCTGGGCGTCGCGCCAACCAACCGGAAGATCTCACTCGATGTCACCGAAATATTTCGCATCGCGGACGGTCAACTTGCAGAAGCGTGGGACCAATACGACCGTCTCGGCTTGATGCAACAATTAGGCGCTATCCCGATGCCGGAGGAAGCAGCAGCCGAATAAACGAGTTCAGCGGGGACCGGTGACTTATCTATAAGGTCAGGCAAATATCTGGGGGGATAAGTGAACTGCCCCCTGACTTATTGGCGACCTACGGGAATAGTGAAGGCAATCAGTAGAAACAAGTGTTAACACACTGACGATATTGGCCGAGGTGACGACCGCTTTCGTCGCTTTCGCAGCGATTATCGCCTCGCTGAGAGTGACTTTTGGCGAAGAGCTTTCCCCATTCCAACGACTTCTGATTCATTTTTTCACCGAAACTGGATTGCTCACCGTTATTCTCGAGCTTTTACCCTTGGCGCTGGCTGGCTTCTGGCAGGATGAAGTGATCATCGCCCGGTTTTCAGCGGTCTACGCAATCGTGACATGCAGCACGTATCTCGTATTTTACATTCGTCGAAGATTACGCATCAGAGCTCCGACACCTTTGCCCAGCCTGTTCGTCATGATGGGTTACGGGGTCTGGATACCCTTGCTCGCAATTACCGGGATGGGGATCTATTGGCAACCATCGTTGGCGATCATCGCGGCCTTTTGCTTTTGGTGCCTTGTCAGCAGTGTGGCAATTTTCATCTCCTTCCTGGCGACCTTTGTGCAGAATGAGAAATCGGGTGCGTGAGCGGAAATCTCCGGCGCAAATGACCGTTATTGGTGGACATCTGGCAGGATATTCAGTTCCTGGATGTACAATAGATACGCAATGTCTCTACTATTGTTTTCTGCAATTAGACGATTGACGAGATCGCAATGGCAGCACTTATCGCGACGGTAGCCGCCGGCTTGTGGGCCGGAATATCGATCTATATCGCCTTCGTTGAGCATCCCTCCACGCTGCGCATGGGCGTGCAGTTTGCGACGGAGTATTTTCGGACGATGTCGAAGCGCACGGCACCGCTCATGATGATCCTTGCCGCGATCGGTGGAGTTGCCGCGATTTACACCTGGAGTCAAGGCGCGGATGCTCTTTGGCTGGTCGGCGGCAGCTTGTTGCTGGCACTGTTCCCTTTCACCGCCATATTTATCGTGCCGACAAATATCCGGCTTCTGAAAGTCGACGCGGTCGAATCCCGAGACGTGGCCGCGGCATTGCACGCCCGCTGGAGCTTCATGCATGCGGTTCGTACGGTCCTCGGATTTCCGCCGTTTCTAATCTTCGTATGGCTGCTTGTATCGAGTGATCTGCACGGCGCCTAGACGACCACCAGCGGATCCTCTTCCATATTCGGTAACTCGCCTGATTTGGGCTTCCTGGATCAGGATGTCCTGGGCGGCAACCGCGTCACGTCGCTGAACGAGTTGATGAAATGTTCATCCGTCGCAACATGTTGTGACCCCGGGTGTTTTCGCTGCATCATTTCCCGGACCGCATCGATTTTGTTCTTGTGCGCGTAAATAAGAAAGAGGTACTTACCCGCTTCGATATCATCGTGGAACTGTGCAAGCTTCTTGTTATCCGTGGCGATCCCGCACAGACCGCCTTCCCAAGCGCCAAAACACGTCGTGAACGCGATGAATGCGATGTAAATGAAACCCGATACGTCCGGACCGAACGGCTTGATCGCCATGATGAAGAAAGCACCGAGCACGCCGACGATAAAGCCCAGGTAGGCGCCGACGAAACCGGACCGCATTAAATCCATAGTCTCGATGTAATTGCTCGAATGAATCCGCTCTTTCGTAAGGCCCGCTTCATCTTTGCTGATGACGTGCAGATACCGGTCCTTGACGCCAATGGCGTGCAGGTCATCGGATATCGTATGGGTGCTGTCCAGAGTTGGCGCGAGATAATAGAGGCATTGCATGGCTCCTCCTGCCCGGCTTTTTCGACCGAGTTCAACACCGGGTGATCCAGCAAGTTTAGCACAACGCACTGCATCAAATTCGCACACTCCGGGCCCGGAATCGCCGCGGGTTTCTTCTTGTGTCAGTGAAATTCCGCTAGTGCCGCTAGCCGTCGTTCAGCCCCAGGCGCACCTCCCTGCCCGAATGGCGATTATCGACCCGGACATTCGACAGGATATTCGGACTCTTTGATTCTGTTCCTACGCGAATGTGCCTGAGGATATGAATAACCATAATTTCCGGCGGGGAGTAAGATAATCAACTGTCTCGCCTGTCAGGCTCGGTCGTACAACTTTTACAGGTCACATTGATGTGAGGAGGAAAGCAACTCATGACACCAAGATTGAAAGGCATCGATCACGTTCACATTGACGTTGCTGATTGGAACGAGGCTGAAGACTGGTATCAAACGGTGTTGGGTTTTAAGCGCGTTGATGCCTTGATGAGCTGGGCGGTGAAAAATGGCCCTCTGACACTGGAGGATCCGGAAGGTAATATTCATTTGGCGCTGTTCGAAAGCGCCAGCCACCGAAGCATCTCTGCTATTGCATTTGGAGCAAGTGGTGAAGAGTTTCTGGCCTGGAAAGCACACCTTGAGAATCATGGACTTGAACTCCGGCTCGCGGATCATAAATTGGCATTCTCATTGTACTTTAGTGATCCCTATGACAATCTCCACGAGATCACGACATATGATCATGACTATGTTACGGAGCACCTGGCCGGATGAACGGACGGGCCCTGTCGGCACAGAGTCATTGTTTGCGACTGCATAAAATTGCTTCGAGTCCTCACCAAATCTCATAGCGAGAAAAACAATGCGAAATCCCACGGGTTTGAATACCGCGGTCATCTACGGCAGTGTGCGCCGACAACGCCAGGGCATCAAGGCGGCACGCTTTATGGTGCGGAAGCTCGAGGAGCGTGGTCACGCTGTCACCCTGGTCGATTCCCGGGAGCACGAGCTGCCCTTTCTTGACCTGATGTACAAGGAATATGAGGAAGGGAAGGCGCCTGCAGCCATGCAGACGGTAGGCGAGATACTCAAATCGGCGGATGGATTTATAATCGTAAGCGCCGAATACAATCACAGTATCGCGGCGGTATTAAAGAATCTTCTCGATCACTTCCAGAGCGAATATCTGTATAAGCCAAGCGCGATTGTCACCTATTCCGCAGGCCCCTTCGGGGGCGTCCGGGCGTTGATCAATCTGCGCGCCATCCTCGCTGAACTTGGTACTCCGAGCATTCCAAGCGCATTCCCGGTATCCCGGATTCGGGACGCATTCGACGACGCTGGCATTGCCTTGGATTCGGCATATGATGAACGAGTCGTCAAATTCCTAGATGAGTTTGAGTGGTATGCGAATGCGTTAAAACAAGCGCGTGAACATGAGCAAGTGGATCAGAATCTTCCTACGCAACAAGCACTGTGCCGCGAAGACAATAAGCAGAACATCGGCTAACTGCATTAGTCGGCACTTGATCTGACCAACAGTGTCAGATTTGATCACGACTGAGAGGCCGGAAACCTGGGTATAGCAGCCACTTGGGTTGCTGCGCTGCAACCGGTTGAAATCGCAATACAAAGCGGACAGGCGAGGCTCTAAAAGTTGTCGCATTTTTGTCGCACTAACGGCAATAAACGACAGCAAGGACTGTCAGCCAGCAAAAGCGCAATCTGCAGAAATCAACAGCTTGACTGTTGCCACGTGTTGTAGAATTTTGCGCAGATTTAGCCGGGCCTGACTCTTAAGTTATTTCGGGACTGCTGCGACTGGTTGACTTGTGGGTCTATTTTGTCAGCGTTAACTCACTCGATCATAAACGGCTATTTGTCCCAGTAACCCTTAGCTGACGGCCACGTTGCGCCGACGAGGCCATCAGCCCCCTGAACGGCCGCTGACGTAGCTAGCCAGCTTCGGGTATATTGCGCCTGCCGTCCAAAGTATGGGGAGAACTTCAATGACGTTTACTGCACCACGAGCAATACTTTCGTGCCTTTTTTGCCTGTTCGCCTCTCTGTTCAGTCTGGAGGCAACAGCGGCTTCTGAAACAATGAACGAGTGCCTGTTGAATGCGATCGCAGGCGCAAAAGCAGAGACTACAGTCGCCGAACTGCGCACATCATGCAAATCGGAAGCGGAAGGCCTTCCTGCCGGCGCCGTGGCAGTCGGTCCGGAAGATGGGGAGACCGCAATCCAGCAACGTTTCGAAGCAGACTGGGCGGCCGCCGAACGTAAATACGTGATCATGACGCACCGGCCGAACTACCTCTTGTACACCTATAACGACAAGGTGAACCAGGCGCCGTTCGAGCAGCTTACCGGTCTGAACGACCCGCTGGACGACAATGAGATGAAGTTCCAGGTCAGCTTCAAAATGCCGCTCGCCCAGCGCCTTTTCAATACCAGCACGGACCTGTACGTCGCGTACACGTCGCAGTCGTGGTGGCAGCTGTTTAACGACGACGTGTCGTCGCCTTTCCGCGAGACCAATTACGAGCCGGAGATTTTTGTACGTCACTACGGTGGTCCGAAATTACTCGGTATGAAGATTGCCGGCTGGGACCTCGGCTTCAATCACCAGTCCAACGGCCGTGG
>SMVA01379499.1_pt1 | contig 20091 bp, 19 predicted proteins | sample 2456451 | NCBI WGS metagenome assembly SMVA01 (sample SAMN11095933, study PRJNA526329) | marine sediment metagenome | biome: Marine sediment; feature: Surficial sediment; material: Deep marine sediment; isolation source: Hadal surficial sediment | place: Pacific Ocean | collected 2014-05 | depth... | reverse complement strand
TCTCACCATAGAAGACCCTATCGAATTTGTCCACGAGAGCAAAAAATGCCTGGTGAACCAGCGCGAAGTACACCGTGATACTTTGGGCTTTGGCCAGGCCCTGCGCTCGGCCCTACGCGAAGACCCCGACATCATCCTGGTCGGGGAGCTACGCGACCTGGAAACTATTCGCCTGGCGTTAACCGCTGCAGAAACCGGCCATCTGGTGTTTGCTACCCTGCACACCACCTCCGCCGCTAAAACCGTTGACCGGATCATCGATGTATTCCCGGGCGAAGAAAAATCCATGGTTCGCTCCATGCTGTCAGAATCTTTGGCCGCGGTAATATGCCAGACCCTGTTGAAACGGGCTACGGGAGGCCGTGTGGCCGCCCATGAGATCATGCGAGGCACGCCGGCGATTCGCAACCTGATTCGCGAAGACAAGGTGGCGCAAATGTACTCTGCTATTCAAACCGGCCATGCGATAGGCATGCAGACCATGGATCAGTGCCTGCAAGACTTGGTAGAGAAGCGGGTAATTAACCGCGAAATTGCCAAGGAGAAGGCCAGGATTCCGGAGAATTTTTAACGCACTGTTCACATGCCGATTGCGGAGATCGTTGCTATGAAAATTGAAGACTTACTTCAGCGGGTTGTTAAAGAGAAAGCCTCAGATGGGTTTGTCTCCGCCCACGCGGCTCCCAGTATCAAGGTGGACGGGCAGTTGTTTCCGGTTTCTGACAAGCCGCTGTCGGAACAGGAGGCGAAAGAACTTGTCCTGTCTGTGATGCGCGAAGACCAGCAGCAGGAATTTTTGGCGCATCACGAATGCAACTTTGCCATTACCCGGGAAGGCCTGGGACGCTTCCGGGTGAGTGCCTTTGTCCAGCGGGGGCAGTACGGCATGGTCATGCGCCGTATTGAAACAAAGATCCCCGAAATTGAGGAGCTCGGCCTGCCACCTATTATCCGAGAACTGGCAATGACCAAGCGGGGGCTGGTGATATTTGTGGGGGCAACCGGAACGGGTAAGTCCACATCGCTGGCCGCCATGGTGGGTTACCGCAACCAGAACAGTCGCGGCCACATTATCTGTATTGAAGACCCCATTGAATTTATACACGAGCATGGCAAATGTATTGTCACCCAGCGCGAAGTGGGTATGGATACCGAGTCCTTTGATGTCGCCCTGAAGAATAGCCTGCGCCAGGCGCCCGACGTCATCATGATTGGTGAGGTGCGCTCCGCGGAGACCATGGCCCAGGCCCTGACCTTTGCCGAGACCGGCCACCTGTGTCTGTGTACCCTTCACGCTAACAATGCCAACCAGGCCCTGGACCGTATCCAGAGCTTTTTCCCGCCAGCGCAGCACGGTCAGATATGGATGGACCTGTCACTCAACCTCAAGGCCATGGTGGCCCAGCAGTTGCTGCCCCAAAAAGATGGCAAAGGCCGCTGCCCAGTGGTGGAGGTTTTACTGAATACGCCTCTGGTGGCGGATTATATTCGCAAGGGCGAAGTACACCTGATCAAGGATCTCATGGCCAAGTCTACCGAACTGGGTATGCAAACCATGGATCAGTCACTCATAGTGAAGTACAAGGAGGGTAGGATCAGCGGCGAAGATGCCGTTCGCTGTGCCGACTCCGCCAACGAGGTTCGCCTGGCCATTAAGATGCATGAGAAAGCGAAAACTGGCGCCGATACGGGGGGCTTAACTTACGATGAGGTCGACCGCGGCGGGCAGTATCACGGGCGGCGCTAGCGGGAAATGGCTTTTACATAAATGTTGTGAAGGGGCGGGCCGGTATAGCCTGGTGGGACCGTGGAGCGCAGGGACGCGCGGGGCGGCCTTCCGCGATACGAGCCTCCATGGACGGATTCACGGCGAGTCGCGCCAGGCTATACCAGGTCGCACCGAAACAACATTTATGTAAAAGCCATTTCCTTCAAGCGGTGGTGTTAGTCCTCTCGCGAAACCAGCTCTGCAGTATGAGTTCGGCGGCGTAGCTGTCTATCGGCTGGTCTTTGTAGTTGCCGCGATGGCCGCGCTCTCGCATCAGTTCTTTTGCTTCAAAGCTACTCAGGCGTTCATCGGCCATCTCTATGGCCGTGCCCCATCGCCCTTGTAGTCGCCGGGCAAATTTATGCGCCCGTGCGCTCATCTCGCTGGCACTACCATCCATATTCATAGGGTCGCCCACTACCAACAAATCCGGCTGCCAGTCCTGCATGATTTTTTCAATTGCCTGCCAGTCGGGTTTGCCGTTTTTCGCTTTGACGATGGCCAGGGGCTGTGTGCTTTGCCGTTGCATATTGCCCACCGCAACACCAATCTGGCGCAGGCCAAAATCAAAAGCGAGTATCGTTCGAATTTTTTTAGCGACCACAGCGAATCCCGGGGCTGTGTAGAAATTGTCTTGTAATTGGAAAAAGCCTTTTCAACATACCGCTAGGCGTGCCCCGCCTGACCGGAAATCAGGTTCATATCAACTCCCAATATGGCGGCGGCGGCATTGGCCCGTTGTTGGTAGGGAGTGGAGAAGATTATATCGCTGTCCGCCGGCAGCGTCAGCCAGCTGTTGTAGGCCAGCTCTTCTTCGAGTTGCCCGGCGGACCAGCCGGCATAACCCAGGGCAATTAAATGGTCGCTGGGACCTTTACCACTGGCGATGGAACGCAGAATGTCACGGGAGGTGGTGAGTGTGACCTCATCGGTGACGGCCAGGCTGGCCTCCCAGGGGGTGTCGCAGTTGCGGTGTAGCACAAAGCCGTGATCAATCTGCACCGGCCCACCGGCCATGACGGGGTACTGTGCGGTGTTGGCGTCGGTCTTGATCTGCAGGTGCTCAAAGATCTCTGCTACCGAAAGTTCCAGGGGTTGGTTGATCACAATGCCCATTGCGCCCTGCGCACTGTGCTCACAGATGTAGGTAATGCTCTGGGAAAAAATCCCCTCGCGCAAGGCGGGCATGGCCAACAGAAAATGATCACACAGGCTGTCGCCGTGGCCGCCGTTTTCTGAGGATATGCCGTTGCTTTTCATAGATACTCCCGCGTCAGGGCCGGGCAGAATTCTCTGCACCGCCCTAGTCTGAGCTTAGCCTGTTTTCTCGAAATTGCCATGTTCGAATGATTTCCAGTTTGTCAGTGGTGGCTTGTAACTCGCCCGGAAAGGGCGCAAAGGGTGCGGCCAGGCGCACAATTTTAAGGGCGGCTTCATCCAGCAATGCATGGCCGGAAGAGGATAATATTTTCACCTGTTCCAGGCTGCCGTCGCGCCGAATTACCACCAGCAAGCGCAGGCTACCGTAGATGCTGTAGCGCTCTGAGGCCTCGGGATAATAGCGGTTGCCCACCGCTTCCACTCGCTGTCGCCACTGCAGCAGATAGGCCGCATCGACGGCGCGTTTGGCGGAGGCCGAGGTGAGCCGCCTGACCCGTGGCATGGTGGAATAGGCTTGGGATTGGGCGTCCAGCCTGGCCTCCAGGCTGGCGAGCTCGCGTGACAGCCTGTCAATTTCGGGATTCGTCCCCACCGTGGGATCCTGCAACTGCACTTCCTTTTCCGGCCGTTTGGTTATATAGGTTTGCGCTGCCGCCGCCGTTGCAGTCGCCGGTGTGGCGTAGCGCTGCTGCTCCAGTTCCGGTACGGCCCGGGAGGCATCGAGGTCTATCTGGGCCGACACATCGGGGGTTATCTCCCGGGTGCTTATCTCATTGCGTTGTGATGAATCACCGCTGCCCAATTGATTTGCCGCCGCCAGCAGTTGTGCGTTTTCGGGTGCCTGTTCGGTGACGCGAGTGACCAGCGTAACTTCCAGTTGTCGCGAATAGGCGGGGGGCGGGTTTGCCTCGAATGACAGGCTGAGAATAACAACCAGATGCAGTGCCGCCGCTACAACAAGAGCAAACTGCAGCCGCCGGTCGGTATTGAGCTCTGGCTGCTGCAGTGCGTAGGCCATTGAGCTATTCAGCCCCGGGCTTTTAGTTCGCTGGCAATGGCTGCCATCAGCTGGCCACCAACATCCAGGTTGTAAGCGTCGTCCAGTTCCCGAATACAGGTCGGGCTGGTGACGTTTATCTCCGTCAGATAGTCGCCGATGATATCCAGGCCTACAAACATCAAGCCCTTTTCCCGCAGGCTGGGGCCAATTTGTTCGGCTATCCACCGGTCGCGGTCGGACAGGGCCTGCGCCCTGGCGGTGCCCCCTGCCGCCAGGTTGCCCCGGGTTTCATCACCGGTGGGAATTCGCGCCACCGCATGGGGTACGGCCTCACCATTGATGAGCAACAACCGCTTGTCCCCATCGACTATTTCTGGCAAAAAGCGCTGGGCCATGATGGTTTCCCGGCCATAATGGGTCAGGGTCTCCAGTATGACATTGACGTTGGGGTCGTCCGGTTTGACGCGAAAGATGGAGGTGCCGCCCATGCCATCCAGCGGCTTGAAAATGACGTCCTTGTGCTCGTGGTAAAAAGCCTTGAGCCGTTTGCTGTCGGCACTGACCAGCACCGGTGGGCAGCACTGGGGAAACTGGGTGGCAAAGATTTTTTCGTTGCAGTCGCGCAGGCTCTGGCAGCGGTTGACAATCAGAGTGCCGCGGCGCTCCGCCTCTTCTAAAATATAGGTGGTGTAGATAAATTCGTTGTCAAACGGCGGGTCCTTGCGCATCAGGATGACATCCAGGTCGGCCAGTTCGCGATCCTCGGCTTGTTCCAGTGCGTACCAGCCATCGGGGTCATGAAACACTGTCAGCGGTGACATGCTGGCCTTGCCTATGCCCTGCTGCAGGAATAAATCGCGTTGTTCCATGTAATAAATTTGCCAGTCACGGGCCTGGGCCGCCCACAACATCGCCAGGGTGCTGTCTTTCTTGTAGTTGATATTGGCGATGGGGTCCATCACCACGCCGATTTTGATTGTCATTGCCCACACTACCCCGCCACTCAATTCTGGAACAGTATACTTAATTCACCGGCATTACTTAAAACCTAATGGAATTAAGTATACTGTTTCCCTTTTTGAAGGGAGGGGATCATGGCGGAGTTCTATCTGGTATTGGCAGTGTTGAGTGCGTTGTTCACCGCATCGGCAGTGGTGCAGGCGCGTAGGCTGTACTGGGGTGTGCCGGTTTATTTTCTCACTGCCTGGTTGACCGGCGAGTTGGCACTGATACACCTGGGGCTGCAGCTTGGTCTGGCCGCCGTGCTGTCCTTTGGTGGTTTCTTTTCCGACCCGACCGCCCAGACTGGCCTGGGTTTGTTCGCCCTGTCCTGGTTGGGCCTGGTGTACCTGCATATTCAGGCAATGGACACGGGGGAGACGGTGCGCGGGGCCTTGAATCGCGCACTGGGTGTTGATTACCGCATGGACATTCCCGCCCACCGGCGCGCACAGCTCTGCGATACGGTAGTGTCCCGCAGCTGGTTGCGGCCCTTTTCCTTTGCCCGGGAGGGCGTGCGAGTTCTGAGCCATATTAGCTATGGGGATGCCGGCAAACGAAATCTGCTGGACATCTACCAACCGGTTGAGCCCAGAGAGGGCGGGTTCCCGGTACTGCTGCAGGTTCACGGCGGAGCCTGGATTATCGGTTCCAAGGAGGAGCAGGCCAAGCCACTGATGTTCCACATGTCTCAGCGGGGCTGGTTGTGCGTGGCCATCAACTATCGCCTCAGCCCGAAAGATGCATTCCCGGCACATATTATCGATGTGAAAAGGGCCATTGCGTGGATTAAGGAGAATATCGCCCAGTACGGTGGTGACCCAAATTTTATCGCCATCACCGGGGGCTCCGCGGGGGGGCACCTGAGTTCCCTGGCGGCGCTTACGCCCAATAAGACCCAATGGCAGCCCGGCTTTGAAGATACGGATACCACGGTGCAGGCGGCGGTGCCCTTTTACGGCGTGTACGATTTTCTGGACCGGTACAATATTCGTTCAGGCATGTCCATGGATGACATCATCGCGGACAAGGTCATGCAGTGCTCTAAAATCGCCAGCCGGGAACTGTGGGACGACGCCTCGCCGTTGGCCCAGGTGAATGCCCATGCCCCTCCCATGTATGTAGTACAGGGAAGCCACGATTCGCTGGTATGGGTAGAGGAGGCGCGGATGTTTGTGTCCAAGCTACAGGCAGTATCCAATCAAGTGGTGGCCTATGCGGAATTGCCCGGCGCACAACATGCGTTTGAGATTTTTCACTCCGCCCGCACGGACCTGGTGGTCAACTCAGTGGCAGACTTTCTGGAGTGGACGCACGCGAAGTGGCAGGCCTCACGGTAACGACATATCGCCCCATTGGGCCTGCAGAATCGCCATTGCCGCCAGCGGCGCAGTTTCGGTGCGCATGACCCTGGCCCCCAACTTTAACGACTGATAGCCCGCCGCTTCTGCCAGGGCTCTTTCCACTGGACTGAGCCCTCCCTCGGGGCCAACCAGCAGCGCGACCGTGGCCGGTGCCTGGCTGTCCTGGGGGGTGGCGCTGGCCCGGTGGTGTAACACAAATTTTTGATCGGCCTGGGTGGCCGCCAGCCACGCCTGCAGGGTTTGCAGCGGCATGATTTGCGGCACCCGGTTGCGAGTGCATTGTTCACAGGTGGCGATGGCAATCTGTTGCCAATGCTGTTGCTTCTTCTCCGCCCGATCAGCTTTGAGTTTCACCTCGGTGCGTTCGGTCAGTAGGGGCGAGAGGGTTTCAACGCCCAGTTCGGTGGCTTTCTGCACCAGCCAGTCCATGCGGTCGCCGCGGGAAATGGCAATGCCCAGATGGATTGCCAGAGGCGACTCGGCTTCGATGTCGCGGTGCTGGCCAATGTCCAGGGTCACCGATTTTTTGCCTAGAGTGCTTATGGTGGCGGCATATTCCCCGCCCCGGCCATTAAACACGGTGAGCGCATCGCCGACTTGCAGTCGCAGAGCGCGGGCGATGTGGGCACTGGGGCCGGGCTCCAGGGTTAGTTGAGAGCCGGCGGCCAGTAACTGCTCGGTATGGATACGGGGGTTGCGCATGGTCGGTTACAGGCCCAGGTTTTTGTAGATTTCCCGTGTGGGTTCCACCTGATTCATGGTGTAAAAATGAATACCCGGTGCGCCGCTGTCAATCAGGGTCTGGCATAACTGGCTGACCACCTCCACACCAAACTTGCGAATGCTCTCCTGATCGTCGCCATAGCCCTCTATGCGCTGGGTGATCCAGCGGGGTATGTCGGCGCCACAGTTGCGGGAAAAACGCGCCAGATTGGCGAAGTTGAGAATGGGCATAATGCCGGCGTAAATGGGCTGGGTTATACCGGCCGCCGCACACTGGTCCAGAAAATAAAAATAGGCATCCACATTGAAAAAATACTGGGTGATGGCGCTGTTTGCCCCGGCTGTAAACTTCCCCTTGAGAAATTCGACATCGCTTTGGTAGTTCACCGCCTGGGGGTGCACCTCCGGGTAGGCGGCCACTTCAATGTGGAAATGATCGCCGCTGCGCTGGCGGATAAATTCCACCAGCTCGTTGGCGTAAACCAGTTGTGCCAGGCCACCCATGCCCGAGGGCATGTCGCCGCGAAGTGCCACCAGGCGCGTGATGCCCTTGGCCATATAGGTGTCGAGCAGTTGGCCGATAGTGGCCCCGTCGTCCCCACCAAAGCTGAGGTGGGGCGCCGCCGCGATACCGGCATCCACGATGGACGATACCACGCCCAGGGTGCTGTCCCGGGTCGAGCCTCCGGCACCGTAGGTCACCGAGAAGAAATCGGGGTTCAGTGCCTGTAGGGCCGGTGTTGTTTCACTTAATAGCTTCTCCTTGCCCGCCTCTGTTTTGGGCGGGAAATATTCGAAGCTGATCCGTGGCTTGTTTGCTGACATGATTGTTCCTAGTACCTGTAGCTGTCGGGCTTGTAAGGGCCGTCGATGTTTACGTTGATATACTTGGCCTGCGTTTCAGTCAGGCGTGTGAGCACACCGCCAAAGCCCCTCACCATATGGGCGGCAACTTCTTCATCCAATTTCTTGGGTAGTACCTCCACTGACAGCGCCGCGGGCTTCAGGGCGTCTTCCAGGTCGGCGAACTTGCGCTCATACAGGTAGATCTGGGCCAGCACCTGGTTGGCAAAAGAGCCGTCCATGATGCGCGAGGGGTGGCCGGTGGCGTTGCCCAGGTTCACCAGACGCCCCTCTGACAGCAGCAGCAGGTAGTCGCCAGCCGCGCGGTCGCGGTGGATCTTGTGTACCTGGGGCTTCACCTCTTCCCACTCCCAGGTTTCGCGCATGAAGGCGGTATCGATTTCGTTGTCGAAATGGCCGATGTTACAGACTATCGCGCCAACTTTAAGTGCACCCAGAATGTTGGCGTCGCACACGTTGTAGTTGCCGGTGGTCGTTACCAGCAGGTCGGTGTTTTCCAGCAAGCTACGGTTCAGGCAGGCCTCGCTGCCGTCGTTCACACCATCGACAAAGGGTGACACCACTTCGAAGCCGTCCATGCAGGCCTGCATGGCACAGATGGGATCGATTTCGGCGATGCGCACTATCATGCCCTCCTGGTTAAGGGACTGGGCGGAGCCTTTGCCCACGTCGCCATAGCCAATAACCAGCGCTTTTTTACCCGCCATCAAGTGGTCGGTGCCGCGTTTGATTGCATCGTTCAGCGAGTGGCGGCAGCCGTATTTGTTGTCGTTCTTGGACTTGGTGACCGAGTCGTTGACGTTGACCGCGGGCACCTTTAGTGTGCCCTCTTCCAGCATTTCCTGCAGGCGGTGGACGCCGGTGGTGGTTTCTTCGGTAATGCCGTGCACATTGTCCAGCAACTGGGGATACTTCTCGTGCAACATACCGGTGAGGTCGCCGCCGTCATCGAGAACCATATTGACGCCCCAGGGCTGGCCATCTTTTAAAATGGTCTGCTCCAGGCACCAGTCGTACTCTTCCTCGGTTTCACCTTTCCAGGCATAAACCGGTACACCGGCCACGGCGATAGCCGCGGCGGCGTGATCCTGGGTGGAGAAGATGTTGCACGAAGACCAGCGCACGTCGGCGCCCAGTTCTACCAGTGTTTCAATAAGCACGCCGGTCTGTATGGTCATGTGAATACAGCCCAGGATTTTGGCGCCGGCCAGGGGCTTGCTGGCGCTGAATTTGGCGCGCATGGCCATCAGGGCGGGCATTTCGGTCTCGGCGATTTCCAGTTCCTTGCGGCCCCAATCGGCCAGGGTGATATCGGCGACTTTGTAATCTTCGGTAGCGGTCATTTTTGTTACTGTGCTCATTGTGTGGTTCCTTTGTGTTATCAACAGTGTTGAATGAGTTTTTGTTAAATTCTGCCCAGGCCAGAGGTGTTCGGGGAGGCTTTCAGAACACGCCGTGAATCCGTCCCTGGAGGCTCGTATCGCGCGTCCATGCGCTCCACGGTTCTGAAAGCCTCCCCGAACACCTCTGGCCTTAGATATTTTTAAATCTTCTATAACGCTGCTTTTAACGCGTCGACTTTATCAGTGCGCTCCCAGGTGAAATCGGCATCCTCTCGGCCAAAGTGGCCGTAGGCCGCTGTCTTTTGGTAAATGGGTCGCTTCAGGTCCAGCATTTCTACCAGGCCCTTGGGGCGCAGCTCAAAATGCTCACCGATCAGTTCGGCAATTTTCTCGTCGGCCAGTTTCCCGGTGCCGAAGCTGTCGACTGAGATGGAGGTGGGTTCGGCTACGCCGATGGCGTAGGAGAGCTGGATTTCGCAGCGGTCGGCCAGGCCGGCGGCCACGATATTCTTGGCGACATAGCGGCCGGCGTAGGCGGCGGAACGGTCTACCTTGGAGGGGTCTTTGCCCGAGAATGCGCCGCCACCGTGTCTGGCCATGCCGCCGTAAGTGTCTACGATGATCTTGCGTCCGGTCAGGCCGCAATCGCCAACGGGGCCGCCAATGATGAACTGGCCGGTGGGGTTAATATGGTATTTGGTGTCGGCGTGTAACCATTCCTGGGGTAGTATTTCCTTGATGATTAGATCCATCACCGCTTCGCGAATGTCTTTTTGACTGATGTCCTCGTCGTGTTGAGTGGATAAAACCACGGCATCGATTGCCACCGGCTTGCCGTTTTCGTAGCGCAGGGTGACCTGGCTCTTGGCATCGGGGCGCAACCAGGGCAGCACGCCGGACTTGCGTAACTCCGCCTGTTTTTGTACCAGCAGGTGCGAGTAATAAATGGGCGCTGGCATCAGCACCGAGGTTTCGTTGGTGGCGTAGCCGAACATCAGGCCCTGGTCACCGGCGCCCTGCTCTTTCTCCTCGCCCTCGTCTACACCCATGGCGATATCCGGGGACTGCTTGCCTATGGCATTCAACACGGCACAGGAGGCGCCGTCGAAGCCCACGCGGGAGCTGTTATAGCCAATATCCAACACGACTTTGCGCACCACGGCTTCCAGGTCGACATAGGTGGTGGTGGTTACTTCGCCGGCGATGATGACCATGCCGGTTTTAACCATGGTTTCTACCGCAACCCTGGCGTCCCGGTCATCTTTTAGGATGGCGTCCAGGATGGCATCGGAAATCTGGTCGGCCATTTTGTCCGGATGGCCCTCGGAAACGGACTCCGAGGTGAAAACTGAATATTTACTCATTGGGTTTACCTTTGACAGTGTTGTGTTGTGAGTGGCCAAACAGGCGCACTTGTATTTGAAATCCGTTACGCTGTGCCAGATAGATACTGGCGATATCTTCCAGGCCTGCGTCACCGGCCCATTTATCCAGGTCAGTGGGCTCAAAGCCCAGCCACAGGTCGCCACAGCTTTCCCTGGCCCAGCTCTGGTCGTGGCTGCAAAGATCGGTGACCAATAGCACGCCCTCCGGGGCCAGGCTTTTGGCCACATCGCCAAACATCTGGGCCGGCGAGGGTGTGTGATGCATGACCATATTCACCACGATGCAGTCTGCCTGTAAATCTTCTATTTCAGCGGCGGCGGTGTCCCCGAGAATAAATTCCACGTTGTTCAGAGCGTCGGATACCGCGCGACTTTTAGCCTGTTCGAGCATCTCGGCCGCATTGTCCAGTGCGATCACCCGTTCGAACCGGGGGCTCAGTTGCACCAGGAAAGAGCCGTCGCCGGGGCCAATTTCCAGCGCAATGCGATGCTGCTTTATCGGCGCGTCACGCAGTAGCTGCGCCACTGTCTCGGCATACTGATCGTAGCTGGCGATCAAATCCTGCTGCTGCTGGAACTTGTGAGCATTTCGGGTAAAGAAGCTGCGGGAGTTCTGTTCCCGTTGTCGATACAGAGCGTCGATACGGGCCTGGGTCTCGGGAGCCGGGTTAATTTCATCGAGTGTACTGAAAATTCGGGCTTTGAGCTCACCCAGGCGGCCAGTCTGGCCCATTTCGCTGCGTCGGTAATAAATAGAGTTTCCCTCGCGACGGGTGGTTACCAGGCCGGCGCTGGCCAACACCTTCAAGTGGTGGCTGAGCGCGGGCTGCCGTATATCCAGGATGGCGCACAGCTCGGAAACACCGAAAGAGTCGTTCATCAATACACGCAGAACCTGCAAGCGCAACGGGTCTGCGCTGGCTTTGCACAGATTGGCGAGCACCGCCAGCCTATCGTCTGGCTGTTGCGTTACATCGGGGCTGTCGTTGACTGCTACAGATAACATGGCGACGGAGTCTAGCAGGCCTTTCAATCTATATCAAAAATATTTGATATAGTAAGATTCACTGCCCGTAGATGTAGATGACGAACTTTAGTGCTGTTTCAGGCAGGTATGCCCCTTTACTATCTCTGTGTTGTAGCCGTGAATTGCCAGCAGCCGAAAGAAGTAATACCCTAGAAGTATTACTTTTCAAGGGTGAGATGAGTGCAGGAGAACTGATGCATGAAAGTGACCAGCAAGGGCCAGGTAACAATTCCCATAAGTGTGCGAGCAGCAATGGGTATTCTGCCCGCCGAGACAGAGGTCGAGTTTGTAAAGGGCGAGGCCAATAACTGGTACCTAAGGAAGGTGTCTGGGAGTAGCAAAGGGCCCAGTCGTTTTCGCAGGGCTTCCAGAGTAGGCAAGCTTCGTATGAGCACGGATGAGATTATGGCCTTGACCCGGGAGGTGTAGTGGCGGAGATTCTTGTTGATTCCAGTATTGTCATTGACTTGGCAGACGCTAACAGTCAGTGGCATGAGTGGAGCGCAAGCACGCTTGAAAGCTTGGATTTCCAGAATTCTTTCGTGATCAATTCCATTATCTATTCAGAATGCTCAATTGCGTATAGAACAATAGAGGAGGTGGAAGCCCTGTTCACACTGTTGCGCTTTGACCTCAAAGAAATTTCACGCGAGGCCCTGTTTCTCGCGGGAAAAGCTTTCGTTCAATACCGGCACCGGGGGGGGAGGAAGGCGAATGTTTTGCCGGATTTTTTTATCGGTGCCCATGCCGCCATCGAAGGCTATAAGTTAGTTACCAGAGATAAAGGACGCTTTTCCACGTATTTTCCGTCAATAGAGTTAATAATCCCGGGCTAGATGCCATCCACGCCAATAACCGTTTGCCGTAGCGCCTCGCTTACGCGAAAATAGCGCCCGTATTTTGAGGCATCCGGCCTTATCATTTTTCGGAGAAATGAATGTCATCCCGCACTGATCTTGCCAACGCAATTCGCGCTCTGAGCATGGACGCTGTTCAACAGGCCAATAGTGGCCACCCCGGCGCTCCTATGGGCATGGCAGATATCGCCGAGGTGTTGTGGAATGATTATATGCAGCACAACCCAGCGAACCCGGACTGGCCCAATCGCGATCGCTTCGTGTTGTCCAATGGCCACGGCTCCATGCTGATTTATTCCCTGCTGCATCTCACCGGTTACGAGTTGCCCATTGATGAATTGAAGAACTTTCGCCAATTGCACAGCAAGACCCCGGGCCACCCGGAATATGGCTATGCACCGGGAATTGAGACAACCACCGGTCCCCTGGGCCAGGGTCTCAGCAATGCGGTGGGTATGGCGCTGGCGGAAAAGGTTCTCGGCGCGCAGTACAATAAGCCCGACTATGCCGTTGTCGACCATTTTACCTACACGTTTCTGGGAGATGGCTGCCTGATGGAGGGTATTTCCCACGAAGTGTGTTCCCTGGCAGGCACTCTGGGCTTGGGCAAGTTGATCGCCTTTTACGATGATAACGGTATTTCCATTGATGGCGAGGTTGCCGGTTGGTTCACCGACGATACCCCCGCTCGCTTTGAGGCCTACGGCTGGCACGTGGTGGCCGACGTGGATGGCCATGACCCTGCGGCGGTCACCTCGGCCATCGAGGCCGCCCGCAGTGAAACGGGCAAACCCACATTGATCTGCTGCAAAACCCTTATCGGCAAAGGGTCTCCGGGCAAGCAGGGCACGGCGGCCTGTCACGGTTCGGCGCTGGGCGCGGAGGAGGTCGCGGCAACCCGTGAGGCGATTGGTTGGAGTCACCCGCCGTTCGTCATTCCGGATGAAATCTACGGGGGCTGGAACAACCGGGAGCAGGGTGCAGCGGCGGAATCGTCCTGGGGGGAATTGATGCAGGCATATGCCACCGCGCACCCCGCGCTGGCAGCGCAACTGCAGCGCCGCCTGGCGGGTGATCTCCCGGCTGATTTCAGTGACACAGCCAATGCCTATATAGCCCAGTGCCAGACGGAGGGGCAGAGCATTGCCTCGCGCAAGGCTTCACAGAACTGCCTGAATGCCTACGGGCCGCATTTACCCGAATTTCTGGGCGGCTCCGCGGATTTGGCGGGATCAAATCTGACCATTTGGAGCGGCTCAAAAACGGTCACCGCCGATGACGCCGACGGTAACTACATCAACTACGGCGTGCGTGAATTCGGCATGTCGGCCATTATGAACGGCATTACGTTGCACGGCGGCTTTATCGCCTACGGCGCCACCTTCCTGATGTTTATGGAATATGCCCGCAACGCCGTGCGCATGGCCGCCCTGATGAAACAGCCCACTATCTTTGTCTATACCCACGATTCCATCGGCCTGGGGGAGGACGGCCCCACGCACCAGCCGGTAGAACAACTCACGGCGTTGCGGGCCACCCCCAACCTGCAAACCTGGCGCCCCTGCGACACCGTGGAGTCTGCGGTGTGCTGGAAGGCCGCTATTGAGCGCACCGATGGCCCCAGCGCCCTGATCTTCTCCCGCCAGGGCTTGCCCCACCAGTCGCGGGGCCAGCGGCAGGTGGCCAGTATTGAAAAAGGCGCCTATGTGTTGCGGGAAGTTGAGGGAACCCCCGACGCTATCCTGATAGCCACGGGCTCAGAGGTACAGCTGGCTGTCAGCGCGGCAGAGTTGTTGGCTGGCAAGGGCGTGCAGGTGCGGGTGGTCTCCATGCCCTGTGCCGAGGTTTTCTCACAGCAGGATGCGGCCTATCGCGAGTCCGTTTTACCCAGTGATGTATTGGCCAGAGTGGCCGTAGAGGCACTGCACGCCGATTTCTGGTACAAGTTTGTGGGCCTGGATGGCCGGGTAGTGGGTATGACCACCTTCGGTGAGTCCGCACCCATTGATGACCTGATGCCGCATTTTGGCTTTACCGTGGACAATGTGGTGGCTACCGTTGAAGATGTGTTGCTGTAAGGCTGATCTGCCTTGTTAAGGTTGGCCATCAACGGCTACGGCCGAATCGGGCGCAGTGTACTGCGGGCGCTGCACGAGAGTGAATTACGCCACGCCATGGAAATTGTGGCCATCAACGAACTGGCCGACGCCCGCACCGTTGAACACCTGACCAAGTACGACTCTACTCACGGTCGATTCCCCGGCACTATTGGCCGAGACGGCGAGACGCTGCTGGTCGACGGCCGTGGCATCACCCTGTTGCACCAAGAAAAAATCGAGGACCTGCCCTGGGCGCAGCATAGGGTGGACCTTGTGCTGGAGTGCACGGGGGCGTTTTCTGACCGCCACACGGCGGAAATACACCTGCTCAGTGGCGCAAAAAAAGTTCTTTTTTCCCAACCCGCCCAGCCCGACGTCGATGCCACCGTGGTGTACGGTGTCAATCACCCGTTGTTGCAGGCGCAGCATCGTATCGTGTCCTGTGCTTCGTGCACGACAAACGGCATTGTGCCGGTGATTGTGGCCCTGCATGATGCGGTGGGGGTGGAAAGTGGCAGTATAACCACCATTCACTCCGCTATGAATGACCAGCCGGTACTGGATGCTTACCACCACACCGACTTGCGCAAGACACGGGCTTCATCCCAGTCAATTATCCCCGTGGATACGGCCCTGGCACTGGGCATAGACCGGGTCTTGCCGGCACTGGCCGGGCGTTTTTCGGCCCAGGCACTGCGCATTCCCACGCTGAATGTATCGGCCATGGACCTCACCATCGTGACCGCCATGGATACCGACGTGGCAACCATTAATGCGATACTTCGCTCCGCGGCCCAAAACGGCTTTGCAGGGGTACTGGGTTACACCACAGAGCTGCTCGCCTCCTGTGATTTCAATCACGATGCCCGGTCCAGTATTGTCGATGCCAATCAGACCCGGGTCAGTGGCAAGCGACTGGTGAAGGTGTTGATCTGGTTTGATAACGAGTGGGCCTATGCCAATCGCATGCTGGATGTGGCCAATTTTTGGAGCAAGCTGTGACTTGCAGGAGCAGATAATGGCATTGCACATGGATTTGATGGCCGACCAGCCCCTGCGTGGCGCCCGGGTGTTAATCAGAGAGGATCTCAACGTACCCCTCAAAGGAGGTGAGGTGTCCAGCGATGCCCGAATTCGTGCCGCGCTGCCCACCATTGAGGCGGCACTGGCGGCGGGAGCGGCCATTATTCTTATGTCCCACCTGGGCAGGCCCACGGAGGGCGAGTTTGACCAGGCGTTGTCTCTGGCCCCGGTGGCGGCGCATTTGGCGAACCTGCTGGGCAAGCCAATCAGGCTGGTGGCCGACTGGCAATATGGCATTGAATTGGTCCCGGGCGAAATCGTCATGCTGGAAAATGTACGCTTTAATCCCGGCGAGAAGGCCGACGACGATGCCCTGGGCAAAGCCTACGCCGCATTGTGTGATGTGTTTGTCATGGATGCCTTCGGCACCGCTCACCGGGCTCAGGCTTCTACCCACGCGGTGGCAAAATATGCCCCTATCGCCTGCGCAGGCCCCCTGCTGGCCGGTGAGTTGAACGCATTGGAGCAAGCGCTAGCTAACCCCAAAAGGCCTATGGTTGCTATCGTTGGTGGCTCAAAAGTGTCAAGCAAGCTCACCGTGCTGGAATCGCTGGTGGACAAGGTCGACCAATTGATTGTCGGTGGTGGTATTGCCAATACCTTCCTGGCCGCCAGTGGCGCGCCGGTGGGCAAGTCCCTGTGTGAGCACGATTTGGTCCCCGCGGCCAGGGCCCTGATGGCGGTGACCCGTATCCCCATCCCCACGGATGTGGTTACCGCTCCCGAGTTTTCGGAAACTGCGCCGGCCACTCTCAAGTCGGCGCAGGACGTGACCGACAACGAGATGATATTGGATATAGGCCCCGAAACATCGGCAGCCATCGCCGAAATTCTGAGCACCGCCGGCACGATTTTATGGAATGGCCCGGTGGGGGTTTTCGAGTTTGACCAGTTTGCCGATGGCACCCGCGCCATCGCCCTGGCCATCGCCGACAGCGCTGCCTTTTCCTTGGCCGGTGGCGGTGACACCCTGGCGGCCATAGACAAGTTTGGCATCGCCGAGCAAATCTCCTATATTTCAACCGGGGGCGGTGCCTTTCTGGAGTACGTGGAGGGCAAGACGCTGCCCGCGGTGGCTATACTGGAACAGCGGGCGGGCGGCGGTCGTTGAGGCCGGCAAAACAATTACCTATATAGAAGGGAGAGCAACATGGCATTAATCAGTTTGCGGCAGCTGCTGGATCACGCGGCGGAAAACAGCTACGGCGTCCCGGCGTTTAACGTCAATAACCTGGAGCAGACCCGGGCTATTATGGAGGCGGCCGATGAGACCAACTCCCCGGTTATTATGCAGGCCAGCGCCGGGGCGCGAAAGTATGCGGGTGCGCCCTTTCTGCGCCACCTGATGCAGGCGGCAATCGAGGAGTTTCCCCACATCCCGGTGGTTATCCACCAGGATCACGGCATGTCGGCGGCCATTTGCCAGCGCTCTATCCAGCAGGGCTTTAGCTCGGTAATGATGGACGGCTCCCTGGGTGAAGACGGTAAAACCCCCATGGACTACGACTATAACGCGGCGATTACCCGGCAGGTGGTTGATATGGCCCATGCCTGTGGGGTGTCGGTAGAGGGCGAACTGGGTTGCCTGGGGTCGCTGGAAACCGGCGAGGCCGGCGATGAGGACGGCAGCGGTGCCGAGGGCATACTCACTCACGACCAGTTGCTGACCGACCCCGAGGAGGCCGCCCAGTTTGTGGCGGCCACCGGGGTAGACGCCCTGGCCATCGCCTGTGGTACCAGCCACGGCGCCTACAAATTCAGCCGCCCGCCCACCGGCGATATCCTGGCAATGGACCGCATTATGGAGATTCATGCCCGCATTCCCAACACCCATCTGGTGATGCACGGTTCCTCCTCGGTGCCCCAGGAATGGCTGGCCGTTATCAACGAGTTTGGCGGCGAGATCCCCGAGACCTACGGTGTCCCCGTAGAGCAGATTCAACAGGGCATAAAACACGGCGTGCGCAAAATTAATGTGGATACCGACCTGCGCCTGGCCTCCACCGGTGCGGTGCGCCGTTTTCTGGCGGAAAATCCCAGCAATTTCGACCCCCGTGCCTTTTTGAAAGAAACCATTAAAGCTATGAAAGCTATCTGTAGCGACCGCTACACCGCCTTCGGTGCCGCCGGGCAGGCGGACAAGATAGCGGTCAAGTCCCTGGATGCCATGTACCTGGCCTACGAGGCCGGGGAGTTGACGCGGGTAGGCTGACCCTTGGGCGAGATACCGTTTTCCAGCGCGTCCCTGCAGATTCTGCGTGATGGGCTGCCGCCGCTGGATGCGGGCGCGGCACCTTCCCCCGAAATGTGCGATTTCTGCCATTATTATGGTATTGATTTCGAGCGACAATTACCCGGTGTGCAGCACCGCATCGGCACGGTGAAATCGGGCGAATTTTCGTTGGCAGTTCACTGCTACACACAGCCCGATGCCAGTACTAACCTGCTGTTACTGCACGGGTATCTGGACCACAGCGGGCTGTTTGGGCACCTGGTAGAGTACGGGCTGCAGCGGGGTTGCAATGTTATCGCATTTGATTTACCGGGCCACGGACTTTCAACCGGGGAGCAGGTGGCGATAGACGATTTTGCCGATTATAGCCGGGCCATTGTCGATGTACTGGCACAATCGACACTGCCGGAACTGCCCTGGTGGGTGATAGCCCAGAGCATGGGTTGTGCGGCCTTAATCGACTATGCAGGTAAATACCCCTGGAATTTTGCCGGCGCGGTCTTTCTCGCGCCACTCATCCGTCCCGCGTCCTGGGGCAAGGTGCGGCTCGGCTATACGCTGCTGTATAGATTTCGCGATTCGATAGCCCGAGAGTTCAATGAAAATTCCGGTGACAAGCAGTTTCTCGCCTTTATACGCCAGGACCCACTGCAAGCCCGGTATATCCCGCTGCGCTGGATTGGTGCCCTGTGCCGGTGGTTGTCTGCGCTGGAATATCGGGATTTGGGTGTGGGCCCTCTTTTGGTGATTCAGGGCGATGCCGATGGCACCGTGGACTGGCGCTACAATATGAAACACATTGCTGAATTATTTCCCGGTTGCCAAATTGAATACTTATCCGGAGCAGGCCATCATCTGGCGAATGAGACGACTGATCTCCGGCGGCTATACCTGGGCAAGATTGATGCTTTCCTGGCATGAGTAAGCTTGTGGAAAGTATTCTTGAGGGCTCAGAATTTTTCTTGACGAAGTTAAACGTCTCATCAGGATTCCTGGAGTTCCTACGCACAGATATTGCCACGCTGCAACGAGCCAGCTTCCTGGATGGTAGATCTGAGCTGTCTGTTGAAAAGAATATTTACACGGTGAGCTTGGCTGACGCAATGTCCTGGTATGAGGCTCGCGGCAGTGCATGGAACCAGGGTCGGCTAATCTTCCATATTGCGTTTTGCGGGTCCACTCTTCTCAGTCGAGTGCTGGACACATCCCAGTCTGTGTTTGTTTACAAGGAACCACAGGTACTGACGGACCTGGAGGTCGTCATGAGGCAAGGCGGCACTTTCGGCCCGGGCGGGTATGCATGGGGCCAGGTCCTTGGCCTGGTGCTGTCGCAATTTAACAGCCCTCCGGACGCCGCTTGCGCCCGGGTAATAAAACCTTCCAATTTGATGAATTCGATTGTGCCGGATATTTGTGGCCTCCATGATAAGAATAGAGCTGTATTTTTGGCTATGGAACCCCGCTCATTCCTGATAGCGGTATTGCGGGGCGGATCAAAGCGGGTTTCCTACATTTTTCGGGTCCTTGAAAATCTTCGGGCGACAGTCCCGGCAATCGGCAGGATTGTCAGCAATATGAACCTTGAAGGAGAGGATGAATTGCCCCTGGTGGCGAGAAAAATACTACTGGCGCACGCACTGCAGATGCGTATTTTTGCGCAAGCAATGGCCTCGTTACCGAATGATCGCTATTACCAATTGTCGTATGAGCAACTGGTGGAGTCCCCACACGAACACATTGGCAAAGTTTCATCTTACCTGGACCTGCAATTGAGCCCGGAACAGATCAGTAGGAATATAGATTCGACTTTTGAGCGGCACTCAAAAGTGAATGACCGTCCGTTTGATTCGCGTACTGCGGCGGCGGTAAACGTGCAGGTTAGCGAGCACTATGGTGAAGTGATAGATGAAGCCCTGAAATGGTATCGACAGCTGGACCTTTCAGAATAATAAAGAAGGGTCTGACAGGTCAGATATCATCGCTCTTACAAAATCAGCGCTTGAACGAATACACACTAAGCCACAATCGCGCCCGACAGGGGCATTGGCAGGGTAGTTCCCAGGCTTATCTGCTTGGCCCAGTTTTCGATGAGATCAAGCGTTTCGCCATATTGCTCTTCTATAAGCCGTACATCCTGATCAACTTGCTCAGGACTGAATACCTGGCCGCTAAACTTGGCGTTGCG
>SMVA01003778.1_pt1 | contig 20102 bp, 21 predicted proteins | sample 2456451 | NCBI WGS metagenome assembly SMVA01 (sample SAMN11095933, study PRJNA526329) | marine sediment metagenome | biome: Marine sediment; feature: Surficial sediment; material: Deep marine sediment; isolation source: Hadal surficial sediment | place: Pacific Ocean | collected 2014-05 | depth... | reverse complement strand
TCGTAACGCCTCCATGCCGGCGTCTTTCGGATGATTGCCGCGACGCATTTCTTCGACGATCAGGTATGACAGCAGTCCGTACAGGTTGGCCTCGCCGCGTCCGGTGGATCCGGCTGCGCCAACCTCACCATCGACATACAGTCCGGCGCCAAGAATTGGCGAATCACCAACGCGTCCCGGTATTTTCCACGCAAGCCCGCTGGTGGTCGTAACGCCACAGACCTCGCCCCTCCAGTTCACGCCGTTACAGTTGATCGTGCCGTAGTAGTCGTCCTCGTTAATCAGGCCTTCCCTGACCATGTCCCGTCCGGCTTGCGCACCTGCTGCAAGACGTTTTTCAGGATCGAGGTAGTGGAGCGGATCGATGCGGCGTTTCCAGTTCAACCACAACTGCCGCGACTTGTCCGTATTGAGGTCGTCCTCAACTTCAAATCCCATGTTGCGCGCGAAATGTTGTGCGCCACGCCCGACCAGCAAATGGTGATCGGTGAGCTCCATGACTGCTTTCGCCACCAGCGAGGGTTTGCGAATGCCCTCGAGCGCTGCAACGCCACCGGCCTGTTTGCGCGGTCCATGCATGCAGCAGGAATCGAGTTGCACCACGCCATCGGCATTCGGCAACCCGCCGTAGCCAACACTCGTGTCCTCCGGATCCAGTTCGACGATATTGACGCCGGCAATCAGGCAATCGAGGACATCGTCGCCTTTGGCCATGCGCTCGAATGCTATCTCGACGCAGGATAAGTCCCCTCCATTCTTCATCGTGATGCCGTTGCGCGACGCAATGACCACCGGCCTGACCCCGGGCCTGATCTTGATGGCTGGCGCCTCTGCCCCGGCAGTAACTGGCGTGGTGGCCGCGATTCCGGCTGCGGCACTCGAAATGACGAAAGCACGTCGACTGATCTTCTGACTCATTTTTTCCCCGATGATGGACTGGCCCGGTTTGCGGACTTCTTCTTCGATTGTGTCGGACTGAGATTGGTGTGGCAAGTGGCGGAGAGGGCAATCCGCCGGTCTCGCTCATTTGTGCATCAAGGGATTGGCGCGGATTGATCTTTAGTGCAATCTGTTGAGGAGGGTGGGATTGATGACACACATCCCTGTGTGTCACCCCTGCGGGGTCGCTTCGCGGTCCAAATTCGCTCCCGGCGAATTTGTCGAACCAGTGGGTCCGAACCTACACCCGCGCCACCAAAACCAACGGGCCCTAAAGGGCCCGTTGGTTTTTGGCGGAGAGGGTGGGATTCGAACCCACGAAGGGCTACAAACCCTTGCTGGTTTTCAAGACCAGTGCATTCGACCGCTCTGCCACCTCTCCAGGGATACATTTGTCATGCGACGGCGCATTTTGCTCGCTGCCTGCATTGCTTTCAACTGGACTTTGCCCAAATGTCGAATCGAGGCGATTTTCGCGATAATGTTTAAAAAGCGAGGTCACAGTCATCACGTCGTTGCGAACGATGCACTGCCGCATGGGTCTGAGATGACATCCTGATCCTGCTCGACCAAATATCAAAGAGAAATCAGTGAAATCCAAAATCTTTCTAACGATTGTCATTATTTTGCTGGCAGTTGCGGCCGGCCCCTTTATCTATTTCGACTCGGTGGCTGCAGATTCGAATGAAGCAGCGGCTGAATTTTTCAGGTTCGAGAAATCCGACAACGAGACCGCACAGGACTGGTTGCGACTGGCACGCGATGCGCGCGATACGGATGAACTGGAGATTGCCAGGCAGTCGCTGGATAAAGCGTCCGCATACGGCCTGTCACCGATACAGTCCGGCATCGAAATGGCACGCATCCTGGTGGCGAGTAACGATCCCGCGGGCGCGACGGCTGAATTGCAGAACGTGTTCGCAGCAGGGTTCACGGGCGTTGGCGTGCTGACCAGTGACCCGCTCATCAACTCGATGGCGGGCCGCAAAGTCTATGACGAACTCGTGCAGAATATGTCCGTGCAGGCTTACCCTTGCGCGCATCAGCAAGGTTTCCAGGATTTTGATTTTTGGGTTGGCGAGTGGGATGTCCACCTTGCGAATGGCGCATTGGCCGGTTCCAACATCATCGAATCTGTCGAACGAGGTTGCGCGCTGACCGAGCGCTGGACCAGCGCAAACGGCGGTACCGGCATGAGCATTAACTACTTCGATAAGGCTAGTGATGAATGGGTGCAGGTCTGGAATGCCGAGGGTGGCAGTCAGATTGTGATTCGTGGGGCATGACTGATGACGGCATGGCGATGGAGGGTTATATTCACTATGTTGGCAACGGCACGACCGCGCCGTTCCGCGCACTTTGGACACCGTTGCCCGACGGACGGGTCCGGCAGTATTTTGAACAATCGAACGACGATGGCGGTACCTGGGTGCCGTGGTTCGAAGACTTCTACACCCGCAAGAATTTTTAAGAGAGAGATGTGACTCAGCAGCTCAAACAAAGACAATTCCCGGCCGGCAACCCGCTGGCCAATGCGCTCGTCGTCGTTGTCGGCGTGCTGGTGATCGCTGTGTCATTTGTGCTGGGGCTCGTTGCCTTGGTGGCGCTGGTCACCGCGGCTATCGTGCTGGCTGCAATCATCGGCGTGCGCGTCTGGTGGCTGAAGCGCAAACTGGGCGCTGGTCAAAATTACACGGCGAATCATAACGGTGAATCAGCGACCGGTAGCGAGATTATCGAAGGTGAATTTCGTGTGGTCGGGCCGGACAAGGGCCGTGACTCCACTGAGTAAAGCATAGTCAAAAGCCGCAAAAAACCGTAAGCTCGCCCCTAATGGCTAACGGGAAGACAGAAAAAGACCGCCGCAGAAAGCGGCGCCGTCGCCGCATCCAGGCGATCGTCATCTACACTGCTATTGCGATCGGGCTTGCCTGGTTCTTCGAGTCGCAAGCGACGACGACCATGATTTTCGTGCGGCATGCTGAAAGAGCCGGTCCTTCCGCAGATGATCCGGGCCTGACCCCGGCAGGGCAGCGGCGGGCGGCCGAGCTTGCCCGCCAGCTCGTCGATGCAGACGTTGTCGCGGGAGTCGATGCAATTTATTCCACGCCGTTTCGTCGCACGAGGGAAACCGCACAACCCGTGGCCGATGCGCTGGATTTGCCGATCAATATTTATGACCCAGCCGACAATGAAGCGGTGTTGCAAACAATTCTCAGGAATCACAAAGGCAAGATCATCCTGGTTGTCGGTCACAGCAACACCGTGCCAGCGCTGATGGCGGATCTCGGCGCCAGTAAAAAGGTGCCACCGATCGCCGAAATGGAATACGACAACATCTACATTGTTTCGATTCCATGGTTCGGTAAGACCAAGACGATTCGACTGCGTTTCGGCGAGCCTTATACGGGCGAGCCGGCGGAAGAAGAATTTGACGGCGTCAAAATGACCGAGTAGCGGTCCCGGCAGCAATCATTTATCTGCAATGATCAAGCAGCAAGAAATCAAAATATCGACGCAGGGCAGGGGTACCTACGACCTCAGCGAGCAGGTTGAGCGGGCCGTCAGGTCATCGGGCATCAGCACCGGTTTGTGCCATGTATTCATCCGCCACACGAGTGCGTCGCTGATCATTTGCGAGAACGCCGATCCTGCTGTCATGCGGGACCTGGAAACTTTTATGGAACGGCAGGTACCGGACGGGGACCCGATGTTTACACATACCGCGGAAGGCCCGGATGACATGCCGGCGCATATCCGCAGCGTCCTCACGCAAACCGGTCTCAACATACCGGTGACCGAAGGCCGCTGTGCGCTCGGCACCTGGCAGGGAATTTATCTCTGGGAGCACCGTTTGGCACCGCACAACCGCAAGGTGATGCTGACGATTTCCGGTGAGTAAGCGCTGGACGGGGCCGGTCCATTAACGGTGACGGCTGCTTAGTCGGAAGAGTTTGCGGCGGTCATGCCTGCAGATTCACGCAAGACAATGGCCTTCTTGATGAATTCCCCGTGCTTGTTAATCATGACGTCAGCCTGTAGTGCGTCCTGAATTTTCTGGCCCTGCGTGACCAGGTAGGTCACTCGTCTGACGCCGATGCCGAATGGGCCGTCGACGTCATACATTTTGATCGCGACTTTATGCGGATCGCAAATTAGTGTGAACGGCAGATTGTGTTCATCCCTGAACCTGGTATGAGTCTCCGCGTCTTGCGGACTAACGCCGACAACCCGCAGGCCCACCCCCAGTATGTCGTCGTGAATATCGCGAAAAGTACATGCTTCCCTGGTGCAGCCCGGGGTGAAGTCCGCCGGGTAGAAATACAGAATTAGCGGTCCCGGCTGCAGCAATTGCGTCAGTGATACGTCGTCGCCATTTTCATCGGGCAGGACAAATTCCGGCGCCAGGTCTCCCGGCTTAAGCATTCTGGTCCCCCCCTTCGTTTCTTGCATAATAACGCGTGTAACGCCGAAAACGGCGTATTATCTGGTTCCATTTTTGCGGTCCGGGCAGGAATAAAAATGAAAACAAGAATCTCCAGTTATGTTTTGATCGTTGTCAGCCTGATGTTCACGGCTTGCGGGGAACACCAGGCACCCGTGGTCGCCGGGCAGGCGGCGTCCGAGCCTGCTGTGCAAGGCATTCCGAAATACAGCGCCGAGGATTTTTTCGAGACGACCAGCTTCAGCCTGGTTGGTTCTGCGGCCCACGCCTTTTCAGCCGACGGATCATCGCTGCTGGTCTCCTCTGACGGCACGGGTGTATTCAACGCCTACGCGCTGCCGCTGGATGGAGGGCCGCTGGAACAGCTCACGAAATCTGAAGATAACGCGGTATTCGCCGTCAGCTGGTTCCCGCAGGACAAACGCATTCTGTACACCTATGACAGTGGTGGCAATGAGCTCAACCACGTTATCGTCAGGGAGGAAGATGGCAGCAGCCACGACCTGACGCCGGGTGATTCATTAAAGGCTGGATTTCTCCAGTGGAGTGATGATGGCGAAAGCTTTTACCTGACGTCCACCGAGAGGAATCAGCAGGCTTTCGATATTTATCGTTATTCTGCCAAAGACTACAGTCGAGAGATGGTTTACGAAAATCCTGGATTCCAGGTAAGTGATATCAGCGGTGATGGCCGCTGGGTTGCGCTTGACAAGCCGCGCACAAGTGCCGATTCCGATATCTACGTGGTCGACCTGGAGAGCGAAAAACCGCAACCAACACTGATAACTGAGCATGAGGGCAGCATTGAATACGCTACCTACGGGATTACGCCTGACAGCAATGCGCTCATCTATGCCACCAATGAGCACGGCGAATTCAACCAGGCCTGGAAACACGATCTCGACAGTGGCGAAAAGTCCTTATTGATTGAAGCGTCGTGGGATGTCAGCTATGTCGCGTACTCGCGTGCTGGGCGATATCGCGTTTCGGGTATCAACGCCGATGCGCGAACGGTAGTCACAATCATGGACAGCGAGACCGGTGTAGAACTGGAATTGCCTGAATTGCCTCAAGGCGATCTGCGCAACGTCCGCTTCTCTGCTGATGAAAGTCATGTCGCACTCATTGTCAATGCCGACGACTCGCCGTCAAACATTCATGTCATCGACCTGCTTGATGGTAACGCCCGTCAACTGACGGATGCCCTGAATCCTGTCATTGATCAGAGTCACCTCGTCAGCAGTGAGATTATTCGCTACAAGAGTTTTGACGGGCTGGAGATTCCATCCATCCTTTACAAGCCGCATGGCGCGAGCGCCGACAACCGGGTACCTGCACTGGTTCTCGTGCATGGCGGTCCAGGCGGGCAGACGCGTACCGGCTATCGGGCCATGGTGCAGCACCTGGTCAATCACGGTTATGCAATTCTCGGCGCCAACAACCGCGGTTCTTCGGGCTATGGCAAAACCTTCTTCCACCTGGACGATAGACGTCACGGTGAGGAGGACTTGCAGGACATCGTCTACGGCAGAAAGTATCTGGAAACTCTCGATTGGGTTGACGCCAGCAAGGTCGGTGTAATCGGCGGATCCTATGGCGGCTACATGGTCGCGGCTGCGTTGACGTTCGAACCGGAGGTTTTCGACGTCGGTATTAACATTTTTGGGGTTACCAACTGGGTGCGTACCCTGCAAAGCATCCCGCCGTGGTGGGAGGCGCAAAAAGAATCGCTTTACGACGAGCTGGGTGATCCGGCGACGGATGCCGAACGCCACCGGCGAATCTCCCCGCTGTTTCACGCACAGAACATCGTCAAACCAACCCTGGTGGTGCAGGGCGCCAATGACCCTCGGGTATTGCAGGTCGAAAGCGATGAGCTGGTGGCTGCCATTCAGGCCAATGAAGTACCGGTGGTGTACATCGTGTTTCCGGATGAGGGACACGGGTTCAGGAAGAGGGCGAACCGGATCACGGCATCCGATGCCTACGTCAAATTCCTGGATACCTACCTGAAAGGCGAAGTTACACGCTAGAGGCTGACGGGCGCGGTTCTGCCGGAATCGCGTCCGTTCATCTGCCCCGGTAGCTCAGTCGGATAGAGCACGAGTTTCCTAAGACAAACGGGGCGCTACGCAGCGTAGTCTGCTCTGGGTTTGTAGGGGATTTAATACGGTCACGTACCATCAACTGCGTACCGATGTAGCGTGTTTTGCCCCACTGTTCGCATCGTCCGCTCCGCAACGTGAATCGGTATGGATATTTGCCCCAGTTTCGCCGATTCCTCTGTAAGTTATTGATTCTTGGTGTAGACCTGCCCAATTCTCGACGCTGATTTACATTTTTTGGTCGAGCATTCAGTAGCGTTCGCAAGTATAATTCTATATACTTCTAAATTATGAAAGTATCTGGAATTATATAGCTTGATGCTTGTAGGAGGACATGCATACACTCGCCCAAAAACTGATTGACCAGGGTCTGAAAAACCGCGTAGTGACAGCAAAGCAGGTGGCAAGAGTCCTGAAGGGAAGCCCACAGCGGCGATATGGGTTAGTCAATCGTGCATTGAAGTCAGGTGAATTGCATCGACTGACACGTGGCCGCTATTTACTTGCGAATCGATTTCGGGACTATCCCGCCCACCCATTTGCGCTGGCCCAGGCCTTCGTTCCGGGGAGTTACGTATCCTTCGAAACATCGCTGGCATACCATGGTTGGATTCCGGAGGCTGTTTACACCACAGCCTGTGTGACCCCCGGTCGAAAAACACTGGAGCTTGAAACTCCGGAGTTTGGCCGCTTTTCTTTTCACCCATTGGCAATACATATGGGCGGTTACCTGGAACTGGTTCAGCGATTGCAGATCACTCACCAAACCATGTTGGTGGCGGAGCCTTTCCGTGCATTGATGGACCTTGTCTGCTTACGAAAAACAGAGTGGCAGGGGATGGAGTGGTTGATCCGGGGTCTGCGCATTGATGAGGAATACCTGAATTCAATCACGCAACATGATGTAGACACACTGATGCCGGTTTATAAGCAGGTGCGCGTAAGATATTTTCTAAAATCTCTGGGCAATGCGCTAGGCCATGATTGAATTACTTCAACAGCAACTGGATAGCTACAAAGCTGCAGGTCCGATCCAGGAAGAGCAGGCCACAAGGGAAATTCTGCAAGAGGTTGCTTTGTATTCACTGTGGAGGGCCGGTTTTTTTGAAATCGCTGCATTTCAGGGCGGTACCTGCTTGCGGATAATACATGGAATACAGCGATTCTCTGAGGATTTGGATTTCGTTTTAAAAGCACCCAACCCTGGCTTTGAATGGAAGCCGTACCTGGAAAAATTGTTGTCTGGATTGCAGGAATTCGGATTAAGTTCAGAAGCAATTGACAGAAGTCGCATGGATCAGCAAGTAAAGCGGGCTTTGTTGAAAGACAGCTCGGTCAGCAACCAGTTGAATCTGACATTTGAGCGTGATCGTTCGACTCGAGTGTTGAGGATCAAGCTGGAAATTGACGTTAATCCGCCAAGAGACTCCGGTTTTGAATATTCATATCTTGAATTTCCGCTTGATTTCGAGGTTTGCCACCAGGATTTGGCCAGTAATTTCGCGCTCAAAATTCATGCTTTGTTATGCAGGCCATATTTGAAAGGGCGTGACTGGTATGATTTTGGATGGTACGTAAGCCAAAATATTCACCCAAACTATCCACACTTACAAGCAGCGCTTGAGCAACATGGCCCGTGGCAGGGCCAATCCCAGTTGATTGATCAGGCCTGGTTAAAAAACGCTCTTGCGATTAAAGTTGCCGCACTCGACTGGAAAAAAGCGGCTGGAGATGTCGAGCGTTTCCTGAACGATGCTGACAAGCAAAGCCTGACACTTTGGAGCGTCAGGTTCTTCCAGAATAAGGTCGAACGAATCTGATACGGGCATCTTGTGGACAGCGGGCACGATAGTATACGCTTAGCCTTCGCAGCCAGTCTGGCAGCAATTACACATGCTGTAGATTCGACGATTACAGCAGTAAACGGGTAGCATATTTCCTCATTTGTTGCATGTTTTGAAATATTCACTAGAGGGAAATCTGCAACTGAGTGATAAATAGCGAAGCCCCGGTAGCTCAGTTGGATAGAGCACCAGATTTCTAAAACAGATGGGGCGGAATAGGCGGTACGTGGCGTAGTGATTCCGCGGTTTTCAGGCGATTATGACTCCGTGGAATACCGCCTTTCGCGTCGCGGTGTTGCGCGTTTCACAAAAAGACAAAGCCGCGCAAGGCAGGATCTTATAGGTCGTTGACCTTATTTCGGAGTTGGGCTTCCAAGCCTGAGTGAAGTTAATTACCGAAGTATCCGTTATTTAATCGGTCTGTGTCTGAATGGAATTTAAGTTACCCTCCGTTCTGCCTGCACGAGTAGGGTGTCCCGGGCGAATTAGTACTCACGCGTTATCAGTCGATCCAGGCGATTTGCGGCCCCGGTGATATGAGGCGAAGAGGGCCGCACCGATGCCAATAAATACCATTGGCAGGAACGGGACAATGAGTTCCAGCCATGCGCCGATCTCTGAATCTGCCAGCAGCTCGAAAGCGATTGGGGCCCAGGTGTTGCCGAATACGAGCAGGTACAGGCCTGTCAATACCAGCGCTGCGGCTATGAACAGTCGGATAAACCTGGATACGCGGGTGCTGGCAGACTGATTCGCCATCGTCACTGGTTTAGTTTCCCTTTGGCATCAATCGCTGCCGGCTGCGTGCATCAGTCGGGTGGCCAAATATCATGTTGCTCGAGGTCGTCTGTGATTTCATGCCATGCTGCCTTGGAGGCCACGAATTGATGATATCCCGGAGGGCGGGGTGGGTCGCCGTCGACAGTGCCCATACACACGTACAGGACTTCAGGTTCTGGCTTATAGTCCACCAAAATATTCGAACCGCACTCAGCGCAGAATACCCGATCGCTGGTACCCGACGACGCATAAATCTTTAAGTCGGCTTCGCCGCTTACATAGCGAAACTTGTCCCGGGAAACACCGGCGAAAGAGGCGAAGGCGGCGCCATGCAGGCGGCGACATTGCGAACAATGGCAGTGGCTGAAATCAGTGATTTTGCCATCGATCTCGTACTGAATGCGCCCGCACTCGCAGTGTCCGGTAATCATCTTTCCGTCCCTCTGATCATGTTATTTCTTGTTTATCAGGCAGCTCGTAAACCGTCCACTTGATGGGCTGCTGAATTTTGTGCACTCTGGAACCGTTGCCTGCCGCAGCCTGGTGAATCATTCGTGAATCATACTGAAACGCCTTATCCAGCGGTATCCACGCCTACACGCATGGACGTTGCTCATAGCTCAGTATCCGTAAAGTTAGAGATAATCGTAAGACCCGAATATGCCAACACTCCGATCGCCTATTTTGAAAAGCAAGCTCCTCAACAGCTGGAGCCTGTTCGCAATTATTGTTATCCCGATGTGTATTGCCGTCGTAATGACCATGGCAAAAGTCGACCTGGCCAGCCCGTTGGGTGTCTCGGCGATGATTCAATTCTCGGTTCGCGTTGCTGTTCCGTGGCTATTTGTTGCGTTCGCTGCCTCGTCACTCGTCGTCATCTTTCCCGGATCGTTGAGTTGGTGGCTGCTTCGAAATCGTCGCATCATCGGGCTTTGTTTCGCGGCTGGAATGGCGTGGCAGTTACTCTTCATATTGTGGATGGTCATTGGGTTTTGGGACTATTACATTGAGGAAGCCTACAGTTACTTTGATCTGGCGGAGCAACTACCCGGTTATCTGTTGCTCTTCGCGATGGTGGTAACATCATTCCGATTCGGGCGCAGTCAACTGAGCGCGCGGCAGTGGAAAATACTGCACAAGGGGGGGATCTACTTTATTTGGGGAGTTGTCTGGAGCACTTACTGGTTCGAACTATTTTACTATGAGGACATCCAGGTCATCGACTATATGTATTACTGGGCTGGGTTTGCATCCTGGGCGGTACGCATGGCGGCGTGGACAAAAAAGCGGGCTCTGCAGCCAGCAATCTAACTAATCGCGTGCAGTCGTTTTTAGCAAACGTCGCGGGCGATGTGCTCCACCCTACAGGCAGTGTGATCGTTGCCTCCGTGGGGGTCCTTTAACCGGGTTCGACGATACTGGGCAGGGGTTTTCCCGACGTACTTCTTGAACGCGGCGTAGAACGCTGAATTTGAATTAAAACCGACCGTAAATGCGATTTTCAAAATGGCACTGCTCCGGTCGTCGAGCGAAGCCAGCAACTCTCTGGCGTATTCGATCCGATAACGGTTCAGGTAATCGAAGAAACTGATGCCAAAACCGGAATTGATGACCTGTGACAAGTGGTTGACCGAACAGTCAACGGCCATCGCAAGTCGTGGTAACGTCAGGTCGGACTGGAGGTATGCCTGTTGGGACCGCATTATCTGATCGAGACGTTGCTTGTATTTGAGTAATTGCTCGCTGGTCAGTCCGGACTTCGCATATTTGAGCCCTTGCGTTTCGACGGGCATGTCGTAATAGTCGGTAATCGTCATCGCAGCATCGCCATGCAGTGTCATGAATTCTGCACCGCGATAGGAGGCTGACGATTCGCTTTTCCCGGTGTTCTCGAATGGATGCCACCGGTATTGGTACCCGATCGTGTTTCCGCTTTTTAGAATTTCCCCAATCAGTTCATACCGATGCCGGTACCTGGAGAAAAAATCTTTCAGGCTGCTGATCAATTCGTCGTGCGACCGTTGCAAATTCTCCGGAACATCCCGGTAGATCCCGTTAGCAGTGAGATGATCGGCTACGCCTCTGGGATCGTGTTGATTCCAGGCGTCAAAATAGCTTTTCACAAATTCTGTCGCGCGCATCATAGTCTCCCCGACATCCGACCTTTGAGCATACATCCTAGCGCAAGGTCTCGTGAGATGTCCTTGCCGGTCGATAGAGCTATTGTCAACGGTCGATATGGGCGGCAGTCGTCCGGCGATTCAGGCCCGCAAGTACGTGCGGTTGTGCGGTTTTCGGGACATTAGCCAGCGCCCGCATGACGGCTCGAGCTTGCGACAGAGGTCGAATCAGAAATCAGGCGGCGGCGTCGCCCGTGCGCGGGGTGGTGTCCAGAAGGGTTTTTGTTTGCGCGTACACCTGGCCACCCGGCTGTACTGGCGTAGTTCCTTTTCGTAGTAAATCTCCGCCCATAGTTCACCTTGCAAGTGCTCTGTCTTAATCATTGCCAGCGCGATGTTTGCCTTAACCGCCGGTGACCACATGGCCGAGGTAACATAGCCAATTTCCCGCGTGCAGCGCTTGTTCTTATAGATGTAGGAACCCTCGGCGGGTTTATTGCCTTCGATATCGAGTTTGGTCAGCGTATATTTCGATCCGCGTTGTTTTTCCTTCAACAATGCAAGTCGACCACTGAAATGTGGTTTCTTAAAATCGACCATCCAGCCCAGGTTCAGTTCGAACGGCGTCTGATCATGCTCAAAGTGCACGGTCCTGAGCGCTTCATTGAATTCCATCGCGGGCATGATGAACGCAGCCTCAAGCCGGGCCATATTGGTTGCAGCCTCACCGTAGGGTTGAATGCCGTAATTCTCGCCCGCAGCATAAAGTTCATCCCACAGCTCGAGGGCGAGGGCAGGCTGAATCCAGAGTTCGTAACCGAGATCACCGGTAAAGCCGGTGCGCGATACCATGAGTGTGTCGCCATGGAAAGGAAAGTACATAATGTCGAATGGCTTGGCGGTGTCGATTCCATGCAGCCCCATGTTCTTCAACACGGCGCACGACGTTGGTCCCTGCAGGGAGAGTGCAGCCAAGTCATCGGTCACATCCGTGACACTGACTTCATTGAATCCAAATGCACTTTTTTCCAGCCATGCGTTACACGGGCTGCCGCAGGTCAGCATAAACTTGTCGCCGGCCAGCCTGAATATCGTTCCGTCGTCTATCAAGCGCCCTTCGTCGGTACACCAAACACAGTAGGCGACACGATTGAGCCTGATTTTCGCAACATCCCTCGTAACCATCCGGTTCAACATCACCTCGGCATCACGACCACGAATTTCATATTTCTGCATCGGGCAGATATCGTAGGTACCGCAGCTATTGCGAACGCAGAAATATTCGTACTCCGCATCGTAATAGTAGTCAGCGAATTTGAAACCGTTCCACGCCGACCAGGCGTCGCGAATGTTCAACGCCTGCTGCCTCGGATGGAAAGGAGATAGTTTCAGGCGTTCGCCGGCGTAAGGGTCAGTTGTATTCATAAATTATTCGTCGCAGAAGTCGTCATCAGGCACGGTATTGGGACGTCGCAAGTCCATGAGTATTTCCCGGGCTGCGTTTGCACCGCAGGCGGCGGAGACACCGCCGCCTGGATGCGTGGATGATCCGCACATATAGAGATTCTTGACGGGCATGCGGTATTGCGCATATCCGGGGAATGGTCGGTTGAAAAACAGTTGATCGATCGTGAGTTCTCCCTGGAAAATATTTCCCTCCGTCAATCCGATCTCCTGTTCGATTTCATGCGGCGTACGAACCTCCATGTGTACGATCAGGTCCTTGAACCCCGGACTGTATCGTTCAATCTTGTCGACAACAGTCTGCCCGAACAGATCGCGTTTTTCTGCTGTCCACGGCCCCTCGGCGAGATCAGACGGGCAGTACTGCACGAAATTCGACATCCAGTGTTGCCCGGGAGGCGCGACGGTCGGATCCCAGGCCGACGGAATGACTGATTCGACAAACGGATCATCAGACCAGCGGCCACGCTTCCAGCAATCGTAAGCCCGCTCCATGGTTTCCAATGAACCGGTGAAGCCCTGTCCGCCGCGATCAATGTAGCGGTTCCCTGGTACACCGGTGAATTTCGGCATCCCTGACAGGGCAATATTGACCTTGCCGGACGAGCCGCGGATCTTGAAATTGCAGGCTTTCTCGTAAATGCCTTCCGGCAAGTCGTTCTTATCCATAATGCGAGTAAACGTGCGCTTTGCATCAAGGTTTGACACGACCACGCGCGCCCTGATTTCATCGCCGTTTTCGAGTACGACGCCAACGGCCTTGCGATTTTCCACCAGCACCTGTTGCACACCAGCGTTGGTTCGAATCTCTCCACCGTGCTCCTGCAGCGCACCGGCAATGGCATCTGAAATGGCGCCCATTCCGCCGCGTGCGAGACCCCACGCACCAATGCTGCCATCGACATCACCCATGACGTGATGCAGCAGGATATACGACGAGCCGGGCGAGTAAACACCAAGTGCCGTTCCGATGATGCCCGGGCTGGCCATCGCGGCCTTGATCATGTCGTTCTCGAAATAGTCTTCAAGATACTCTGCCGCGCTCATCGTGAAAAAGCGGACATATTCGTAGATTTCTTTTTCGCCCAAAGCCCAGAATTGTTTGGCGAGATAAAGGAGCTCACGGATATCCCGCGGCCGAAAGGAGGTTGGATCGGGCGGCGTGCGTAGCAGAGTTTTGCGAATGAGTTGCGAGTAGCGTGTCAGGTCAGTCTGAAAGCGATGCATCGCGTCGGCGTCGTGCGGTGAGTGGCGTTTCAGTTCAAGGTGCGCTGCCTCTTCATCGTGATAGGAAAATAGTCTCTCTCCCGCATCTCCGAAGTTGACGGTTCCTAGGTAGGGTACCAGTAGCAAGCCGTGCCGACCGAGGTCCAGGTCGCGGTGCAACGCCTGCCGCATCATGCTGCAGACATATGAACAACTCGAGTAAATCCAGCCCTCATGAAGTTCCCGCGAAACAGACGCGCCGCCGATATAGTCGTTCTTCTCAAGCACGACAACGTTCAGTCCGGCTTTCGCCAGGTAGGCGGCATTCGTCAGTCCGTTATGGCCTGCGCCGATTATGATCGCGTCGTAATTATTCATCGCAGAATTTCACGCGCGGCGTTGTGTCCTGCGCCACCCATGATGTCGCCACCGGGATGGCAACCTGCACCGCACAGGAACAGACCCGGAATCGGCGTATCGTACTGCGCGGCTTCATAAGTTGGCCGCATCATGAGCAATTGATCCATCGCGAATTCAGTGTGGTGCCAATGGCCGCCCGTCACACGGTAGTTTTGCTCAAGGTCCGACGGCGTCAAAAACTCACGATGAATAATATGCTCGCGGATGCGTGGCGCATATTGAGCGATCGTGTCGATGGCCCGATCGCAGATCAGGTCACGAGCTGTATTGGTCCATCCTTCCTTCAGTCGATACGGCACATACATGACATGAGCCGACAGCACGTGCTGCCCGTCCGGCGCAAGCGATGCATCGTGCACGCTCGGCAAGACGATTTCCATAACCGGTTGGTTCGGGAATTCGCCGTATTTAGCATTGTCAAATGCGAACTCAATAGCATCCATGCTCGGCGCAATGATCATTCGGCCGTCGGGTCGCTCGAGTCCATCGAAGTCCGGCAATCCATTCAGTGCGAGGTGCAGTTTTGCGACATAGCCATCGCAACGTAGCCGCCGAATTCGATTCGTGAAGCCGATATCCAGATGTTCGATGCCGACCAGGTCAAGAAATGTTCTTTGTGGATCAGTGGCCGAGACAACGTTGTCAGCCTGGATTTTTTCTCCGTTGATCAGTTGAACGCCCATCGCTTTCAGGCCGTTGTCAGTTCTGTCGATCAGTACACGACTGACTGTTGCTGCGTTTCTGATTTCAGCACCCGATGTCGTAGCCGACGCGCATAACGACTCGATCAGGCCGTTGACGCCGCCCGCCGGAATGGCGTGGACACCGTTGGATTCCCCGGCCATGCGATAGAGCATCGCGAGCACTGCACCATTGGGTGATCGCGGCGCGAGTTTCGAACCGATGAGTCCATCCCAGCTCAATGTGGCCTTGAGAATGTCATTGTCAAAATACTCATCCATAAGGTCACGGGCCGGAAGAGAGACAATGCGCAGAAATTCCTGCATATCCTTCTTGCCAATTCGGCGAATGTTGAGTCCAATACGTGCAAAGGTCATCATTTCGGCGAGACTGGTGTTGCCGATACGCGGCATCGTCCTTAGCCAGAAGGGCCTGAGTACAGCGGCAAAACGGCGCATGAGTCGAGAGTAGTTCTGATAGGCGTCCGCATCGTCTGCGCTGGTGCCGCTTAGAGAATTCTGTTGCAAGACGACATGTTTCTTGTCGAGACTTAAGCCGACTGTTGGCAACGCTCTCGATGTTGTTTCAAAGCCATGTGACGCAAGTTTGAGGTCGCTGACTATTTGTTGAGGGAAGTGGCTGATTGTGTGTGCGACAGACGCGTGAAAACCGGGGTGGAATTCGCGGCTGGCGCCAAGCCCGCCTGGTCTGTCAGCGGCCTCGAGCACCAATACGCGCTGGCCGCTCCGCGCCAGATAAGCAGCACAGACCAATGCGTTATGTCCCGCCCCAATTATGATCGAGTCGTAACGATCCAATTCCACACACCTTTTTAGTGCTTTTGATATAGCCCGTACGCTAGTTACCGCATTCTTGCAAGACTTCCGCGCCTACACGCAGAGGGCACAACTGCCGCTTACTCGCTGCGCCCGAACAGCGCGGTAGTGTACCCGGTCGATCCTTGAATTTGACTTCCTAACCGAGCGGTTTGCACTTTTCCGCGGTCGATTTCGTGACTGAAATTGCGGCCAAGACTTAGCAAGGATGAATCACATCAACCAGTCAGGCGGTGCAATGCGTAATCGTTGCCCCTTCAACCGATACGCCGAGAGCTTTTGGCGAGCCCAGCGATATCCAGTTGTATCACGGCCTGGGCCGAAAAGTGGAGGTGAGGACCGAACAAAGAAGATCCGGGCCATGGATAAGAGGGTGCCCGGTCATTGAAAACTTGCAATAAAATCGGACGACATAGATTATCGGGACCCACAGGCGTCCCGCCAAGGCATGGGACACACTTCTCATCTGCTAGCTTCATTGGTATCTGCCTCCTCCTTCTTAATGGTGTCTTTGAAGTAGCATTTTCTTGATCTCCGCATTAGCTCGTGCCGGATTCATAAGGGGCAGGAATGACCCAATTTGCTAGATCGAAATTTCTTCTTCCCTATCTGGACAACCCGCCGCCTCCCAACGTCGGAGTATCTCAGCAACATCATCCATGGAGTTACGAACGGCTTGTTGGTTGTTATCACCGTGGATAAATTACTGCCACTCTTCGCCGTGTATATCCGATAGCCTTGTAAACTCCTCGCGCCACGTTGCCACTCTGATCTTCCAAATCTGCCCATTTTCACTTTCAGAAGGGACAGCCAAGCTGATGAATTGCCCAGCCGATCGCTGTGTCGGTATAAACGGCTAGCGGCTCGGAAGGAAATTTACGCAAAGCTGCTGCGTTTCGGCTTCCTTGAGCGGTTGATCCACCAAACTACAACAGTAATCGGGTTTGCCGTTTGCGTAACAGCCGGCGTCCTGGAAATACCTGCAGTTCGGGCACCTCCCAAAATGACGCTTGCTTTGCCGCTGCGTCATCCTGCGCAACATGCGTTCCAAACTGTGTTCCACAGTATGGGAAGCAGAGTTCGATAGTGCGTTGGCTGCATCCACCAACAACTCGAAGGGATCCTCGGCAAGCAACTTCCTCGATTTGTTAGTTAGAGTGAGATCAATACTTCGCCCATCGCTCTTCGAGCGTTTGCGCGTCAGGTAGTCATTCTGCACCAGGCTCTTGATAGTCTGAGATGCCGTGCCACGAGTGGTGCCATGGAACTCCGCAAAGGCTGAAACGGTCCGTGAGAAGCGATTGACGCTGGAAAATTATCGCAATGCCGTCCATTGAGCAAAGGTAATATTGGCAACGAAGCCTTCTCCGCGAGTCAGGCAGCCCAACTGCACAACCAGCTCGGCTACTGTTCGAGCGCTAACATCCGAATGTGCGACCATCGCCGGATAGTAGCGTTCCGATACTATCTTGACAAGCAGTACATCATCATTTAGTTTGGTTTCGCTACTAAATTATATATCAAGCAACACAGTGCATAGGAAATGTTCGTGTCGATCACGTTAACGGAATCAGCCGCCCGACAAATCACAACATACATGACAGAGCGTGGTGAAGGCATCAACACCATTCACGACTCCCCGAAGGACCCCAAGATCGCTAGGCCGCCCAAGCCAATATCAACGAATTATTGACTCGCTATAGCATGGAACACGTGAAACATGGAACTTGCCAACACTGCGGAAGACCCCTCGAACTTAGCTCGTTTTCGGGACTCGCGTACTGTCCGGCCTGCAAAGCAGCTTTTTGGCGACCTGTGCGCATGCGCTTTTTTTGGGGAGGGGTTTTGGCGCTTGCTACGGTTGCTGTAATTGATTTCCTTGATTCTGACATGGCGGTGGGAGAGGACTGGGGGTGGATGCTCGGCTTATGGGTTGTTCTTACTTTGTTTATAGGACTAGGAGGCGCTGCCGGAGGCAATGATGGTGGCGGCGATGGTGGCGACAATGATTAATTGGGAAATCTTTACGAGGACTTGAAGGATGACGTTTGTTGTTACCGAGAGTTGCATCAAGTGCAAACTGACGGATTGCGTCGAAGTGTGCCCGGTGGACTGCTTTCATGAAGGTCCGAACATATTGGTCATCGATCCGGATGAGTGCATTGACTGCACGCTGTGCGAGCCGGAATGCCCGGTTGAGGCTATCTTTTCGGAAGATGAATTGCCTGAAGACCAGCAGAAATTCCTCGCACTGAACGAAGAGCTGTCGCTGGAATGGCCCGTAATAACGGACATGAAAGACCCGCCGCAAGATGCGGATGACTGGCGCGACGTCAAAAACAAGTTCCAGTATCTGGAACGATAAAATATTGATTACGACGATGTTAGAGCGAACCTGTATTTGACAATTCTTCGCGAACGCAAGATTAGACAGAATGAGCCGATAGCGAACACTCAACACCGATAGGGAACCGTCAATGGTTGGGAACACACGTGAGCACGATTGCCTATTTCTATGATACATCTTTGTTGACGTCTCGCATGGCATGGAGTGGGGATTCGCCACAGCAGACTGATTATTGGGCAGTAGCGCTGATCGGTCGGTGGATGGACCAACGCCTAACTCCTTTGGGTAGGCGCAGTGGATTTGAAGTGCAATCGGTGTTACGACTATATGTTCCACATCGAGAATCGTTGCTGCTATGAAGCGCCTGCATCGTCAGAATTTGTTTGGCTGGTCAGTCTTTAACGAAGACCGAAACATCGATTTCCACAGCGCAGTGTGGGTTCGCCCAGAAGGCAACGTGGTCATCGATCCATTGCCCCTATCCGATCATGACGAGGCACACCTGAGGGAGTTAGGCGGTGTGGCCTGGATAGTAATCACCAACTCCGATCACGTGCGGGATTCAATCAGGCTCGCCGAGAACACTGGTGCGCAACTGATGGGCCCGTCACAAGAAGCTAATAATTTCCCCGTAGAGTGTACTCGTTGGTTGACCGACGGGGATGAAGTGGTTCCCGGCATGCCGGCATTGGAACTGCAGGGTTCGAAAACGCCGGGCGAGCTGGCGCTGTTGCTCGACGGCTCCACACTGATCACGGGCGATCTCATCCGCGCTCATGAAGGCGGGGCATTATGCCTTCTGCCGGAGAAAAAGCTGTCAGACAAGCGCAAAGCGATAGCGTCCTTGCGGCGACTTACACTTCTGCCAGAGCTTGAGGCATTGCTGCCCGGTGACGGGTGGCCTGTGTTTCGAGATGCAAAAATCCTCCTTCAGGAATTACTGATTGAGCTCGAACGCGGAGAGGGATTCACTGGCTAAGTGGACAAATCGAGTCAAAATCAGAATACGAAGGCGACCCTGCATGGTCACGAAAGCACGAAGCACAGTGAAGAAAATGTTCGCGTGAACGTGCACTTTGTTGATTGAGAAAACAAGCCGCTGCCTTTTAAGATCTACCGCCGCGTCGAATCAATCAAGAACGGTCTCAGCCATGTTATTCATCAGGGAACGATCCGGTTACAGCGTGCGATGCAGATACTGGCGATCTGTGGTGTGAGCGAGGTTCAGATTATGAGGGCAAAGAAAAGGCCCGCCAGCGATTGATGGCCCTCCGGTGTTAACAGGAAAACAAAATTCGGTGGAAAAAAGAAAACTCCGGGGGCGGGTGGATGCTTCGAATGTGCGATACTCACTCAGTCACAGGACGGTGGCAGTATGGCCGTTCGAGGCCAAAATTGTGATAAGTCTGCCAATGCGCCGCCGAACGATAAACTGGGCATCAGCCTGTGGTGCGGCAACACTCGCGCATGAAGGAGAGCGGCATGTCCTCTCATCCCACTGACTTCCAAGGCTCCGTCATCGATGCGCTCCGCGAAGCCATCGAGGGACAGATCCCCAATTCACGAGCCGAGATTAACGGCGGAGGCGGGCACTTCAATATCGAGGTGACCTCGCCCGTGTTTGCCGGCAAGGGCAGGCTGGAAAGCCAGCGCCTGGTGTACGGTGCAATTGCTCACATGATGAAGGGAGACAGGGCTCCAGTGCATGCCGTCGATAGTCTGAAGACACGGACGCCCGAGTAGCCGATAGGGGGACCCGATCGGCCGACCGGAGGAACTAGGAGATAGCGACAGCCCCTTCTAGGTGCCGGTCACTACACATAAACGAGGAGCTGCGGAGAACGCTGGTGTCGAGAGTCGATCACTTCAGGAGCCGACCAACCACATGGACCAGGCGGCGATAGACGCTACACTT
>SMVA01161496.1_pt1 | contig 20106 bp, 13 predicted proteins | sample 2456451 | NCBI WGS metagenome assembly SMVA01 (sample SAMN11095933, study PRJNA526329) | marine sediment metagenome | biome: Marine sediment; feature: Surficial sediment; material: Deep marine sediment; isolation source: Hadal surficial sediment | place: Pacific Ocean | collected 2014-05 | depth... | reverse complement strand
TCCAAAAGGTATTGGTGTCCGTATCAAAAACAGTTAGGCTCGTTGCAGGACTAGCAATGGCTGTTCTCTGAGTTGTTGTCATTCTTGGCATCAAAAACCCTTTATCTGTAGCACTAATATCTAATGCTGCCGAAGCATCAGGACTTGTTGTACCGATTCCTACTTGCGCGAAACCAAAAGATGAAATGATAATCATTAACACCAGTAATTGTAATTTTTTGATCATAACTATTTTATTTATTAGTTGTTATTCTATTATTATTTTTTTAACTCCTTGTTTACCTTCATGTTCAAATTTCAATAAATATATCCCACTTTGTAAATTTGGTTTTGGTAAATTTCCAATACCATTTGATGTTGATATCTTATGATAAAAACGTAATTCTCTTCCCATGATATCGTAAAGAGTTACCTTTAAATCCTTTAATTCATCAGAAGCCCTAAACTGAATATAGCTGTCATGAGCACTTATGGGATTAGATAAAATACTAATACCTGTTGTTAAAAATAAATCATCAACTGCCAAAACCACCTGATGATCAATGCCAAAAGTAAATTGAGAAAAACCATTTAAGACAACTTCATTACTATCATCACTTGTTACATCACCATTTAATAAATCTCCCGTAACAACATTTGTTTGGGGAGCACTTACCAAATTCCAAACTCCGGAATTTAACCCAACGATGGCAATGGAATTAATATCGCCGCCATTATCATTAACCAATGAGGTAATATCACTATTTTCATTCCATGGCAAAGTAATAATAGCATTTCCTGACAGTTGCCAGTATTCAATTTCTGAAACGTCATCTACATTAGTTCCCAAGGTTCCACTTGTTGGTGTAGAATTTATATAGGATCCAACAATATTTCCGGTATGATTCGCATTAACAGGAAGATAAACACCATTATTTCCAACAGGCAATTTTGTTTCACCAGTACCATAGGCTGTAACTTCACCATCTACATATTCTGTAGAAGATCCCCAATCACTTCCTGCTTCTACAGAAAATTTCCCGCTTGAGGCTACAGTTATTACAGAGCTACTTGTAGTAAAGTCCGTATTATTTTTAATAAAGAATTCAGATCCTGCACCAATGTACAGTTCCTGAGCAAAATTATTTTGATATGTGACAATAGCTAAAGCAAATAATAGAAATAGTTTTATTTGCTCAATTTTAAATCTTTTATTCATTTGTATAAATTTTATTCGCCGATACAGCCTGCCGATAGACAGGAGCAATTCGCATAAATATAATTTCATCTAATAGGCTTTAGTGAGGTAATGAAATTTTCAATATGCTCATTTCATAAGCAACAATTTTTATCAAATTTATTAAAAAATTAACACTTTAACCACTTTTTTTATAAATTATTCGCATTAAAATAATCATTGTAATCAAAATTATGGTTAAGGTATTTGCGAGAATAATTGAAAAGCTATGAATCAAAATCCCATAAATCAACCAAAAAATAACTCCCAGAAGAAACACGGTATACATGCTTAAAGAAATTCCGTCAATTGATTTGGTTTTAAACGTTTTATATACCTGAGGTACAAAGCTGGCTGTGGTTAAAATAGCTCCAATGGTACCTACTATTTCAACATTAATATCCATTATCCTACAATATTGACTATTTTACCAGGAACCACAATTACTTTCTTAGGCGTACGGCCTTGTAATTGATTTTGAGTTTTTTCGTGATCCAATACAGCAGTTTCTATTTCATCTTTAGATAAATCCAAAGAAAGTTCCATGGTAAAACGCATTTTGCCATTAAAAGAAATAGGATAGGTCTTCGTGCTTTCAATCAAATAATCAGCATTGAAAACCGGATATTCAGCTGTTGAAATGGATTCATTATGGCCCAGTCCATTCCAAAGTTCCTCTGCTATATGCGGTGCATATGGAGAAATTAAAACGGCTAAGGGTTCTAAAATTTCTCTTTTATTACATTTTTGTGTCGTTAATTCATTCACGGCAATCATAAAAGAACTTACCGATGTATTGAATGAAAAATTAGCAATATCTTCATCGACTTTTTTGATGGTTTTATGTAAAGTCTTCAATTCTTCTTTTGTTGCTTTTTCATCAGTAACAATAAAATCTTCATTGTTGAAATATAATTTCCATAATTTCTTTAAGAAGGATGAAACTCCGGTAATTCCAGCAGTATTCCATGGCTTAGCCTGCTCCAACGGACCTAAAAACATTTCATACAATCGCAAGGTATCTGCACCGTACTTTTCACAAATATCATCTGGACTTACCACATTGTATTTGGATTTGGACATTTTTTCTACTTCGCGAGAAACTTTGAATGTACCATCTTCTTCTGTTATAAATTTAGCATCTTTATATTCTTCACGACAATTTTTAAATGCTTCAATATCTAATTCATCAGAAGAATTAACAAAAGAAACGTCAGCATGAATTTTTGAATACATAAAATTGAACTTGTTATTTTCTAAGTTCTCAAAATTTGTGAATTCTTTCTTTAACTTATTTATATAATCATTTTCAAATTCTAATAATATATTTTTAGGAATTTTCATACTCATAGTTCCCTTTCTCCAAACTAAGCCATCATCATCAATTTCAACTTCTCCAGAATATTCTGCCTTGGTTTCAACTTTGTTCTGAGATATATAAATATTATTTACAACTTTTTCATCATTTTCATCAATAATAACTCTATCTAATCTTTTAACAAAAGCGCTCATCCCCAATATCATCCCTTGATTGATCAACTTTTTAGCATATTCATCTACTGGAACCAATCCTTTGTCAAACAAAAACTTTTGCCAAAAACGGGAGTATAATAAATGTCCTGTAGCATGTTCACTACCCCCAATATATAGGTCCACATCCTGCCAATAATTCAAAGCTTCTTTACTAGCAAATTCCTTGGAGTTGTTGGCATCCATATAACGGTTAAAATACCAGGAACTTCCCGCCCAACCCGGCATGGTATTCAATTCCAACGGAAATATCGTTTCATTGTCAATCAACTGATTACTGACAACTGCTGACTCCTTAATATCCCAAGCCCAAACAGTCGCATTTCCCAAGGGTGGTTTTCCATCTTCGGTGGGTAAATATTTTTCAACCTTGGGTAATTTTATTGGGAGATGCTCTACATCAATCATTTGAGGCATTCCATCTTTATAATATACTGGAAAGGGCTCTCCCCAATAACGCTGACGGGAAAATACCGCATCACGCAAACGATAATTTATTTTTCCTTTACCGATTCCTTTCTGTTCCAATTCGAAAATGATTCGTTTGATGGCTTTTTTTGCAGTCATTCCCGAAATAAAATCGGAATTGGCTATGATTGTAGATTTATCTTCACAAGCCTGTTTCGAAATATCGATATCCTGAAAAATATTAGGTATTTCAATACCAAAATGTCTGGCAAAATCATAATCGCGTTGATCTCCACAAGGAACTGCCATTACAGCTCCCGTACCATAACTTGCCAAAACATAATCGCCAATCCAGATTGGAATTTGTTTACCTGTAAAGGGATGAAGAACATAAGCCCCCGTGAACACACCGGAAATTGTTTTTACATCGGCCATTCTATCTCTTTCACTTCTTTTTGCCGTGGCTTCTATATATGTGTTTACCTCATCTTTTTGTTCCTCTGTAACGATTTGTGAAACCAACTCGTGTTCTGGAGCCAAAGTCATAAATGAAACCCCAAAAATAGTATCGGGGCGTGTGGTAAAAACTTCTATCTTATAGACTACCTCTCTGAAATTTTGTCCCAATATTATTTTTCTAGGTGTAACATCAAAAGAAACCATGGCCCCTTCCGATCGACCAATCCAATTTGTTTGAGAATCCTTTAAAGGTTGTGGCCAGTCTATTGTATTTAATCCATCCAATAAACGCTGAGCATAAGCAGTTATTCGCATGGACCATTGTTTCATTTTTTTTCGAACTATTGGATAACCTCCTCTTTCTGAAACACCATTAACAATTTCATCATTTGCCAAAACAGTACCTAATTGAGGACACCAGTTAACTTCCGTTTCGGATAAATAAGTCAATCTATATTTTGCTAATATTTCTTGTTGTTGTTTTTCTGTAAATCTTTTCCATTGTGTTGCTGAGAATATTTCAATATTTTCATCAGAACAGGCATTGACATCTTTATTTCCATGATTATTTAAAATATCAATCAACTCTGAAATCGATTTTGCTTTTTGAGCATCCTTACAATAGTATGACTCAAAGAGTTGAATAAAAATCCACTGTGTCCATTTATAATATTCGGGGCTGGATGTTCGAACTTCCCTACTCCAATCAAATGAAAACCCTATTTGATCTAATTGGCGACGATAAGTTTTGATATTTTCTTTGGTGGTTTTAGCCGGATGTTGCCCCGTTTGAATTGCATATTGTTCGGCCGGCAAACCAAATGAATCATAACCTTGAGGATGCAACACATTGAATCCTTTATGACGTTTGTAACGAGCATAAATATCCGAAGCTATATAACCCAGTGGATGCCCAACATGCAATCCGGCACCACTTGGATAAGGGAACATATCCAGTACATAAAACTTAGGTTTATCTGAATTATTTATTGCCTTAAAAGTTTGGTTATCTGCCCAATATTTTTGCCAATGGGCTTCTATTTGTTTATGATTATAACTCATTGTTATATGCTGTACTTTAAAATCTGCAAAGTTACGTTTAATGTAGGAAAACACAAGATAATTAATTGCCAAATAATTCATACCTTTACGTCGCTAAAAAGTTTACATCATGAAATTTCTACTCACTAGCATTGCTATTATATTGGCAATGTATTGCTCTTCCTGCATACAAAAACAACATGTAGATTTAATCATAACAAATGCTAATATATATACTGTTGATGATAATTTTAGCAATGCTGAAGCTTTCGCCATTAGCAATGGAAAATTTGTTGCCGTGGGCTCAGCCAAAGAAATTAAAAAAAATTACAAAGCTATTTCTGAGGTTAACCTTGAAGGAAAAACCATTATTCCGGGCTTAATTGATGCTCATTGTCATTTTCATAGATTCGGCCTAATGATGCAGAATATAGATTTAACCGGAACGAAAAGCTATGATGAAGTAATCGAAAAAATTAAAAACTATCAAAAAGAAAAAAACAGCAAATTTATCACAGGTCGTGGATGGGATCAAAATGACTGGAAAATTAAAGAATATCCGACAAAGCATAAATTAGATTTATTGTTTCCGAATACACCCATTGCAGTAAAGAGAATAGATAATCATGCTTTATTAGTGAATCAGGCGGCCTTAGATTTAGCTGGAATAAATGATGATACGGAAATTACAGGAGGGGAAATTGTCAAAAAAGATGGTAAAATTACCGGTGTTTTAGTAGATAATGCCATGTACTTAGTAAATAAAATCATCCCTAAAGCATCTAAAAAAGAATCCATTCAAGCATTGAAAGATGCTGAAAAATATTGCTTCAACTTAGGCTTAACCACTGTTGACGATGCAGGATTAGAAAAACAAACAATCGATTTAATTGACAGCCTTCAACAATTGGGTGAATTTAAAATGAGGATTTATGCCATGGTTTCTGCCAATACAGAAAACTTGAATTATTATTTAAAAAATGGAATTTTCAAATCGGACAGATTGAATGTAAGATCATTTAAGGTTTATGCTGACGGAGCATTGGGTTCGAGAGGTGCTGCCTTAAAAAAACCCTATAGCGATAGGGCTAATCATTATGGAACCATGATCATAAATTTGGACACTTTAAGATTAATAGCCATCCGCTTAGCAAATTCAAATTTTCAAATGAATACTCATGCTATCGGAGATTCTGCAAATTCCTTTGTTCTAAATTTATACACCAAGGTATTGAAAAGCCAAACTAATCGACGTTGGCGAATCGAACATACACAGATTATTGATCCCGAAGATTTTGATTATTTTACCGATATTATCCCATCTGTACAGCCTTTACATGCAACCAGTGATATGTATTGGGCAGAAAATAGATTGGGAGAAGAAAGAATGAAAGGTGCTTATGCTTATAAAAAATTATTAAACGTTAAAGGCAAAATCGCACTCGGTACTGATTTTCCGGCTGAAGATGCAAACCCTATGAAAACTTTTTATGCCGCTGTGGCAAGAAAAGATTTAAAGGGATATCCTGAAGGAGGATTTGAAATGGAAAATTCATTAACAAGAGAGGAAACGCTAAAAGGAATGACAATTTGGGCAGCTTATGCAAATTTTGAAGAAAATGAGAAAGGAAGTATTGAAGTTGGCAAATTCGCGGACTTTATCGTTTTAAATGATAATATAATGGAAACAGATATTGAAAATGTACCGAATATTACTGTTTTAACGACCTATATTGATGGTGAAAAAGTAAGTGGTATTAATTTATGATCATTAATTTTCTTAAATTATTATGACTACTCTTCAATCCTAATTGGGATTGTGATTCTTGTTGTATCCCAAGCTAAAACCATATTAATCCGTTTTCCTTTATTTTTAAAGCCAATAGAAAAAGCTTCAATAGGTTCTGCCTTACTTACCTTTGCTGTAGCCCTTACTACGTCAAATTCTTCTTTATACTCATATGTTCCCCAAACATCTATATTTGAACTCAATATCAATGTCCATTCCTTTTCTTGTGGAATTGCGTATAGCACGTAAGTTCCAGCTTTTACTTTTTTATCACCAAAAATAACATCTTTATAGAATCTTATTTCAGTTGCTTCATTAGCACCTACTCGCCAAACTTTACCATAGGGAATCAATTTTCCGAAAAGCTCTCTTCCATTTTTTTGTGGTCTTCCGTAAAGAACTTTTATGGAAGGAGGTGAAATTTTATTATCTCGAAAATAAACGATATCATGTGGGCTTTTATCAATTATGTTATAATCTTGTGCAATAACTGGCAAGCTTAAAAAAAATGAAATAACAAAAAGTAACACAGGATATAACCGAGATTTTTTCATAACAATACAATTAAATTTTTGCCGAAACGAGTTTATTGGTTTCTAAAGGAATATTCACTCTTGTAGTATCCCAGGCCAAGACCATATACGTGTTTTTTATACTTTGTTTAAAGGCAATTGAAAACATTTCTAATTCTTCAGCTTTTTTGGAGGGAACTTTTATTCTTACAACATCCTTGGTTTCATCATAAAAAGATGTCCCCCAAGTATCATTATTACTGTTTAAAATAATTGTCCATTCATTTTCTCCAGGTATGGTATGCAGTATATAGGTGCCTGCTTGGACAATTTTATCTCCAAATTTTACATCCGTATAAAATTTTACTTCGGTTGCTTCATTTGCGCCCGTTCTCCAGATTTTTCCATAAGGAACTTGATCCCCAAACACAGCATTGCCATTTTTAAGTGGTCGTCCATAAACCACTTTAACCAATGGTTCTTTTCCATCATCAACACGTAAATAAGCAATATCTGTGGGTGTATTATCTAAAAAATTAAATTTTTGAGAAAATAACTGATTTTGAAAAATAAAGGCACACACAAATACAGCAACAAAACAAACTTTTTTCATAGCAATTGATATTAGTTGTTTAAACTGAATTATCATAACGTCAATTTTTTAAATTTATTTTAGAAATACAAATTAATGAATTTTATAAATCGTATAAAAATTGTGTTAATAAAATTTTATGAATTCATATTGAAAATCGAGTAAAATAGTCAACCAACTATATTTTAACAATTTAATATTATTTTATACGATCAAATTTGCAATTTAATTCCAATTCTGAAGCAATTCTATTGTTGTTATACAAAACAACAACTAAGGTATATTTTGATCACAAAAATATGTGTTCAATAACAAAATTGACAATTTTATTTATCCATCGCATATTGAGGATAGCAAATACTCAGTACTTTACTGAATATTTATATATCAATTTCAATAATAATTTAAAATAAAGTAATATTCATTGTATATAATTAATTTTTTATCACAATTTATTAGCTAATATTCCCTTCTTCTTACAAATAGCAATCAAATAAGTATTAATTAATTTTTACCATTACTAATTATATCGAATATTTGATTTTTTGTTTATCTCATTAAGTGATTTGTAACTTATTGTTTATAATTAAAACTTTTAAACAGTTATTTGCAAAGTATTTATAATTACTCTTGCTATAAGATTGATTGGATTAAATACCCTAACTCTTGAATTTATAGAATAAAGCAAAGATTGAAAGGAGTTTAAATTTTAATAAAAAAACAATATATAAACCCATATTATTTTTATTTGAGTTGGTAAAAAGCTCTTCTTAAACTTCTAAGAAGGGCTTTTTCATTTTATGGTAATTCATATTAAAATACTACTTTTGTATATTAACTTTAAACGAATATTTAGAAATGAAAATTTTAATCGTTGAAGATGAGTTAGAATTACTAAACTCCATCTGTAGTTTCTTACAAAAAGGAGATTTTGTATGCGAAACAGCCAGTACTTTTTTTGAAGCTGAAGACAAATTTATTTCCTATAATTATGATATTGTTATTCTGGATATAAATTTACCTGACGGTAATGGTTTGGATCTTTTAAAACAAATTAAAAAATCCAAACCTGAAACAGGAGTTTTAATTGTTTCGGCGAAAGATTCATTGGACGATAAATTAAAAGGTTTGGATTTAGGTGCTGACGACTATATAACAAAACCCTTTCATTTGGCTGAATTAAATTCAAGAGTAAATTCTATCATTAGAAGAAGAAAATTTAAAGGCAGTGAAAAAATTATCTTTAATGAAATTGAAATTGATCCAAGTGCAAAATCTGTAATTGCAAATCAAAAGAAAATAGAATTAACCAAAAAAGAGTATTATTTACTTTTATATTTTATTACAAATAAAAACAGGGTTTTAACTAAAGAAGCCATCGCTGAGCATTTATGGGGTGATAATATCGATCTGGTCGATAATTTTGATTTTATATATACCCATATGAGGAATTTAAGAAAAAAAATAAAAAAAACTGGTGCCCCTGACTATCTAAAAACCATTTATGGACTAGGATATAAATTTAGTGACGAATGAAATTAATTCAAAAATCAAAACAAATTTATATAATTTATTCAATAGTTATTTTTATTGTTTCAAGTATTGTTTTGTATTTTATCATTAAAAAAATAATTTCAGATCGACAAGATGAAAAGCTTTTATGGGATAAAGATGCTATTGCTCAAAAATTAAAATATGATTATCCCCTTCCTATATTTGAGGTAGATGATTTTGAAAGTATCATACCTATTAAAGATACTTTGTATTTTAAAGACACATTAATTTATCAAATTGTCAATGGTGCCGAAAAATCTGAAATGTATAGACAACTTACTTCAGTTGAATCTTTACATGGCAAAACCTACAAAATAACCACGAGAAGTTCCAATGTTAAAAATGAAGACTTCTTTTTAGTTATAACCATGTCTGTTGGAATTGTTATTTTTGTTTTGATCCTTACTATCTTTTTTGTTAACACCATAATTTTACGAAATGCGTGGAGGCCGTTTTACGAGAATTTAGAAATTTTAAAAAATTTCTCTGTAGAAAGTAATCAACCCATTTTCTTGCAAGATTCTGAAATTGATGAATTTCAAGAGTTAAATACCTCTTTAGTAAAACTGACAAATAAAATTAATTCTGATTATAACAATTTAAAAGAATTTACAGAAAATGCGTCACATGAAATGCAAACTCCTTTGGCAATCATGCAATCAAAATCTGAATTATTAATGCAAACAGAAAATTTAAATACCGAACAAAAACAACAAATAAAATCTATTCATTTAGCCACACAGCGATTATCTAAACTTAATAAAACTTTACTGTTACTTTCAAAAATTGAGAATCATCAGTTTCATGAAAAAAATATCATTGCAATTAACGACTCTATCGATAAACAACTTGAAATTTTTAAATTTTTTATAGATAATAAAAAAATAAAAGTGACAAAAAATTATGTTGAAAATATAAAAATAACTGCCAATTCTATGCTTTTTGATATCGTGATATCTAATTTAATCAGTAACGCCATCAAACATAATTTTAAAAAAGGAAATATTGAAATTGTTACCTCCGAATATTTTATTAGTTTTTCTAATTCGGGAGAAGCACATAATATTTCTTCTGAAGCTCTATTTGAAAGATTTAAAAAAGAAAGTAAATCTCCAGATTCTTTTGGGTTGGGATTGGCCATAGTTAAAAAAGTTTGCGATACAAATGGCTGGAAAATTAACCATTCATATGTAAATAAACAGCATAATTTCTCCATCTATTTTGAAAGCTGATTTTGTATTAATTTTAACATTTCATGGGGGCAATCTTCAGATTTTCTTTAGAAATTACAAATACTTTCGCAGTGTTATTATTTAGGTAATAATTATTTCAGAATGTTCAAGGTTCATATATTTATGAATGCTGAAATATTTAAATTAGACATTTAGTGGTTGAACTAAATTTTATCTTTTTTAATGTTTATCTGAGGGGAATTGTGTTGAAAAAGATAGGAGTGGCAAATTATTGAAACATTAAATCAATTTGACTTAAGTTTTTAAAGTTAGATTTGCAAAGTTATTATCACTGTATTTTGCTAATATTTCTGAATTTTATATGACAAAATAATAAGTTCTGAAATGCAATTAAGTCTATTATCGTTTTATCAAAATTTAATATTTATCTGAGGGGAATGGTATTGGTTTAAGATAAGACTTCGCAAATACTTTGAAATATCAAATTATTTTAAGTTGCGGAACAAGCCCATTAAATTTAAATTAATGGGCTTTTTTATTCAATACTAAATTCTAAATTAAACTTCAGAATTCCTTTAGAATTAAAAGTTAGATTTGTGACAAGTTATTAATTATTCTAATTTCTAACACTTTTTAGCAAAAGAAGATTAATTTTTGTAAATATTAAACTGAGGGGAATAATATTTAATTTAAAATTAATATTATGCAAATAAATTTATTAAGCTATTTTAATTTGCAATGAACAAAAAAAACCCATTTACTTCATTAAAATGGGTTTTTTTTATGATTTAAATTCCTTCAAATATTAATTTCTATACCCCCAAATACACCTCCTTTATTTTGGTTAAAAATGTTGATAACTTAAAACTTAAATACATCAAAAATCACACTTTAAAGCTGTTGTTTTATTATATTTGTGCGTTTGTGAAATCTAGATAATAAACATAATAATATGAGTGAAGAAACTAAAAAAACAGAGTATTCCGCAGATAGTATTCAGGCATTGGAAGGCATGGAACATGTTCGTATGCGACCATCTATGTATATTGGGGATATTAGTACTCGAGGATTGCATCATTTAGTTTATGAAGTTGTTGATAACTCTATTGATGAGGCAATGGCTGGCTATTGTGACAAAATTGATGTTACAATAAATGAAGACAATTCAATAACTGTAATAGACAATGGTAGGGGTATTCCTGTGGGAATTCACAAAAAAGAAGGAGTCTCAGCATTAGAAGTTGTTATGACCAAAATTGGTGCTGGAGGAAAATTTGATAAAGATTCCTACAAAGTATCTGGTGGATTACACGGTGTTGGTGTTTCTGTGGTAAATGCTTTGTCTATTAAATTAGTTGCCACTGTTTATCGTGAAGGTAAAATTTGGCAACAAGAATACAGCCAAGGAAAAGTAATATACCCGACAAAATCAATAGGCGATTCTGACGCCACTGGAACGGAGGTAACATTTAAAGCCGATGACACTATTTTTCAAACAGAAATTAATTATAATTACGAAACTTTAACGGCACGTTTACGGGAATTGTCCTATTTAAATCAAGGTCTTACCATAACAATTACCGACAAACGATTTAAAGATGATGAAGGTAATTTTATTTTTGAAAAATTCTATAGTGATGAAGGATTGAAAGATTTTATCAAATACCTGGATGCAACCAGAGAACAGCTTACTTCTAAAGTAATAAGTATGGAAGGTGAGAAAAATGGAGTTCCTGTTGAAGTTGCTATGGTTTACAACACATCTTATACAGAAAACCTTCATTCCTATGTAAACAATATAAATACGCATGAAGGAGGAACACATCTTTCAGGTTTTAGAAGAGGATTGACGCATACACTGAAAAAATATGCTGAAAATTCAGGCATGTTAAGCAAATTAAAATTTGATATTGCCGGCGACGATTTCCGTGAAGGATTAACAGCGATTATTTCTGTAAAAGTAGCTGAACCTCAATTTGAAGGTCAGACAAAAACAAAATTAGGGAATCGCGATGTTTCTTCTGCTGTGAGTCAAGCTGTTTCTGAGATGTTGACAAATTACTTAGAAGAAAATCCGGATGATGCAAAAATAATTGTTCAAAAAGTAATTCTTGCAGCGCAAGCACGTCATGCAGCCGCCAAAGCACGTGAAATGGTTCAACGCAAAACAGTAATGTCTGGTGGTGGATTACCCGGAAAATTATCTGATTGCGCCTGGAGTGACCCTGAAAAATGTGAATTATTTTTGGTCGAGGGAGATTCTGCAGGTGGAACTGCGAAACAAGGTAGAGATCGAAATTTTCAAGCAATTTTACCCCTAAGAGGAAAGATTTTAAATGTTGAAAAAGCCATGCAACACAAGGTTTTTGAAAACGAAGAGATCAAAAGTATGTATACAGCGTTAGGTGTGACTATTGGAACCGAAGAGGATCCAAGAGCTTTAAATTTAGAAAAACTTCGTTATAAAAAAATCGTGATTATGTGTGATGCCGATGTTGATGGTAGTCACATTGCTACATTAATTTTAACTTTCTTTTTTCGTTATATGAGAGAATTGGTTGAAAATGGAAATATTTATGTTGCAGCTCCACCCCTTTATTTAGTCAAAAAAGGAGCTAAAAAAGAATATGCATGGAACGATGAAGATCGCGATGCTATCGTTGAAAAATTCGGAGGAGGAACAATCCAAAGATATAAAGGTTTGGGAGAAATGAATGCAGAGCAACTTTGGGATACAACAATGAATCCTGAATTTAGAACCATGCGACAAGTAACCATAGAAAATGGAACGGAGGCAGATCGCGTATTTTCAATGTTGATGGGAGATGATGTTCCACCACGAAGAGAATTTATTGAAAAGCATGCTATTTATGCAAATATTGATATTTAATAAAATTAAAAATGAAAGTAACAGTAGTGGGTGCAGGTGCCGTAGGTGCAAGTTGTGCAGAATATATAGCCATTAAAAATTTCGCTTCGGAAGTTGTAATATTGGATATTATAAAAGGTTTTGCCGAGGGAAAAGCAATGGACCTAATGCAAACCGCATCTCTTAACGGATTTGACACCAAAATATCAGGATATACAAATGATTATTCTAAAACTGCTGGAAGCGATATCGCAGTTATTACGAGTGGAATTCCACGTAAACCAGGAATGACTCGTGAAGAATTAATTGGTATCAATGCGGGAATTGTAAAATCAGTTTCGCAAGGATTGATCGAACATTCACCCAATATAATCATCATTGTTGTGAGTAACCCCATGGATACTATGACATATTTAGTTCACAAAACTACAGATTTACCTAAAAATAGAATTATTGGAATGGGTGGGGCATTAGATAGTGCAAGATTTAAATACAGACTGGCCGAAGCTTTAGACTGTCCTTCTTCTGATGTTGATGGATTGGTAATTGGCGGCCATAGTGATACCGGAATGATTCCCTTAACGAGACTTGCTGTGAGAAATAGTGTTCCTGTAAGTAAATTTTTATCTGAAGATAGAATAAATGAAGTTGAAGAAGCTACCAAAGTTGGCGGTGCTACTTTAACAAAAATGTTAGGAACAAGTGCTTGGTATGCGCCCGGAGCTGCTGTTTCAGCTATGGTTCAATCCATTGCTTGCGATCAGAAAAAAATGTTTCCATGTTCCGTTTTATTGAATGGTGAATATGACTTAACTGATATTTCAATAGGCGTTCCATGCATTATAGGGAAAGATGGAATAGAAAAAATAGTTGAATTGGATTTAAGCGATGCTGAAAAATCTAAAATGCAAGAAAGCGCGGCAGCTGTTAAAAAAACAAATGAATTACTTAACTAATTATCTAAGTAGCATCAAAAAAAACCATCCGTTAGCCAACGGATGGTTTTTTTTTGATTGATTATTATTTACCGAAGTATAACTCTGGAAGGTGTATCCTTACCATCAATTATACTTTCTATTCCCAAGGCAATTGCCTTTATAGTCTCGGTAATTGTAGAAATATCCAAGGTGTTTGCCTCATCCGACACTTTATGGTAATGTACATCCGTATCTATAGGTCCTGTTGAAAATGTATGCGAAGGAATCCCTAATCTTGCTAAAGAGGCATTATCTGATCTAAAAAACAATTTAAAATTAGGATAGGGATCTGGAAATAATTTATATGCAGTCCCTTCTAAATTTTTCTGAATAATTTTTCCAAAATCAGATCTATCAAAACCCGTTAACCATGCCGTTTTTGGTCCAAAACTTGACTCTTTACCAATCATTTCAATATTAATTCCTGCAATATATTTAGGAGCCTCTAAACCTTTACCAAAGTATTTAGATCCCAACAATCCCATTTCTTCTCCAGTAAAAGCCACAAAAACAATGGTGCGTTCATTCCTGTTTTTCTCTTTAAAATATTCTGCTAATGCCAAAACCGCTGTAGTTCCTGAGGCATCATCATCGGCTCCGTTATAGATGCTATCTGTTTGATTTTTGCTGCTTTTAATACCTAAATGGTCATAGTGCGCAGAAATGACTACATATTCATCTTTTTTGCTTTTACCTTCCAAAACTCCAATTATATTAAACAAATCTAAACCTTTGTCTCTAAAATTTTGGCGGTAAGATTCTAATCCATTAAAATATTGCAAACCTATTCTTTGAAATTCAGACTCGATATACTTCGCTGCCCTTTCTATTCCTACAGTGCCTGATTTTCTTCCTTCCATTTCATCGGAAGCAAGTGTATATAAGTGTTTTCTAACAGTTTTTTCACTAATTATATTCGAATCTATCTTATTCTTTTCTCTTTGAGAAACTACAATGGTTGTTACGAAGCAAAAAGCTATGATTAAAATTTGTTTTTTCATTTTATGAATTTTGAATTACTTTTAATAAACTACCTCGACGCAAGCATACGAGGTATTAAATTGAGTTTGCTATGCAAACATCCTGATTTTCCGATCCGCCTTGGGCGGAGAATTAAACCTTATCTTCTCGTCCACCGAATCCGCCAGAGGCGGAGTAGGAGGTTTAAGATAAACCTGATATAACACCGTTTTTATCAATAGTCATATGTGTTGATGCAGGTACAGATGGCAGTCCTGGCATCCGCATCATTTTACCAAGAATTGGAATTACAAATCTTGCTCCTGAAGCTATTTCAATCTCACGAACTGTAACTCTAAAACCCGTTGGACGGCCTTTCAAAGAAGCTATATCCGAAAATGATTTTTGGGTTTTTGCCATACAAACGGCAAAATCATTAAAGCCCAATTTTTCAATTCTTTTTAAATCCAGTTTTGCCTTTTTGTCAAAATCAACACCATCACTGCCATAAATTTCTCGGGCAATAATTTCAATTTTATCACGAATTGGCGAATTCCAGTCGTAAAGAGGTTTGAATTGTGTTGCCTTATTTTCAACGATATCGACAACGGCATTTGCTAATTTTTTTGATCCGTCACCTCCATTAGCCCATCCATCAAAAACAACCGCATTTACTCCTAATTCAGAACACTTTTCAATAACATAATCTACTTCAATATCTGTATCAGAAACAAATGAATTAATGGCTACAACAGGTTCAAGATTAAATTTTCTAATATTTTCAATATGTTTTTCAAGGTTTACAAATCCTTTGGTTACAAATTTTAAATTTGGATTATTATACGCTTCTGGTCTTGCTCCGCCATGATGTCGTAAGGCTCTAATCGTAGCGACCAAAACAACTGCTTTTGGATTTAATTTAGCGGCAACACATTTGATATTTAAAAACTTTTCAGCGCCCAAATCTGCACCAAATCCAGCTTCAGTAACTACATAATTAGAAAGAGTCAATCCCATTTTTGTCGCAATAATCGTATTTGTTCCTTGGGCTATATTGGCAAAAGGCCCACCATGAATAATTGCAGGATTTTTTTCTAATGTTTGTACCAAATTGGGTTTGATCGCATCTTTTAACAAGATAGCCATTGCATTTTCCGCATGTAAATCACGTGCAAATATTGGTTCTTTGTCAAAGGTAAATCCTATAAAAATATCACCCAAACGTAATTTTAAATCCTCAAAATCTGTTGCCATACATAATATAGCCATCACTTCAGATGCCGGAGTAATATTAAACCCATCTTGTCGGGGAATTCCATTTGCCGTTCCTCCCAAACCTATTATTATTTCCCGAAGGGCACGATCATTCATATCAATTACACGTTTCCAAAGTACCGTTCTAGAATCAATATTTAAATTATTAACAGAATTTTGCAAATTATTATCTATCAATGCCGAAAGTAAATTATTTGCTTTTTCAACCGCGTTAAAATCTCCGGTAAAATGCAAATTAATATCTTCCATGGGCACAACTTGAGAATAGCCACCTCCAGCTGCGCCACCTTTGATACCAAAAACTGGCCCCAATGAAGGTTCTCGCAAAACTACAGTTGCTTGTTTTCCAATTTTATTCAAGCCTTCGGTTAAGCCAATTGAAACTGTTGTCTTTCCTTCTCCTGCAGGAGTTGGTGTTAATGCAGTAACTAAAATTAAATTGTTTTTTTCAACTGCCCTATCATCAATCAATGATAGAGGAAGTTTGGCTTTGTACTTACCATACATTTCCAAATCATCTTCTTCAATACCCAATTCAAAAGCAATATCCTTGATATGATTTAATACTGTTTTCTGCGCAATTTCAATATCTGTTAAATGTTCCATTCCAAATAAAAATTAATTTCACAAATATATTAAAAACATTATTGGCTGTATGGTTGAATCAAGATACCGAAGATTCATTGAAGAATGTAAATTAAAAAAATTACATTGACTTGATTTGCAATAGAATAAATTAATATATGAACTTTTATTCACCAATTTGTATGATAATATTTATCCGAAGAATCGTTATTTTTTTGATAGGTATGGGCACCAAAATAATCTCGTTGCGCTTGAATTAAATTGGCCGTTGAACTATGATTGATATAAGCATTGAAAAAATTAATGGCTTCACTAAAGCAGGGAATTGCAATTCCACCCAATACGCATTGTGAAACTATTTTGCTGATAGATTCTTTTAAGTTTTTAATTTGGTGAATAATTTTTTGATCGAACAACAAATTATTGGTTTTCTTGAAAATCTCGGTCAGATCCTCCATAAGAGTTGATCTTATAATGCAACCGTTTGTCCATATTCTAGCTATTTCACTAAGATTCAAATCCCATTGATAAGATTTTGAAGCTTCATGGAGCAGTTTAAATCCTTGGTGATGATTAATCAATCTCGCTAGTTGATATGCTTTTAACAAATCATCATTATTTATTTTAGAAATTGAACTTCCATCAAAATATAATTTACTCATTTTAACGCGTTCTTCTTTAAATGCAGATAAATACCGTGCAAATAGAGCCGATGCGATCATTGTACTGGGAACTCCCAATTGGGCTGTTGTTACCGTAGTCCAGTTTCCTGTGCCTTTGTTTCCAGCTTTATCAAGGATTTGATCAATTAACCAACCTTCGTTGTCTTTTTTTCTTAGGATATTGATCGTGATCTCCAATAGAAAGCTATCTGTCGTTGCTTTCCAATCTTGCAATAAATTCGCTATTTGATCCGGGTTTTTACCCAATGATCTAAATACAAAATACACCTCAGCAAGTAATTGCATTTCTGCATATTCAATTCCATTATGAACCATTTTGATAAAATGCCCACTTCCACTTTTACCAATATAAGTGCAGCAAGGCAAATTATTTTTATCTTTTGCAGCAATTGTTTCTAAATAAGGCTGAACCAATTTATAGGCATTTCGATCACCTCCCGGCATTATAGATGGCCCCTTTAAAGCACCTTCTTCACCTCCAGACACGCCAGCTCCTACAAAATTAATATTCTTACTTTTTAAGAAATCAATTCTCCTATTCGTATCATCAAAATGCGAATTACCTCCATCTATAATAACATCATTTTCAGATAAATACAAAAGCAAATTATCAATGACGACATCCACAGTTTTACCTGCATTTACCATCAACATTATTTTTCTGGGCCTTTGCAACGAATTTACAAATGCATCCATATCATCAAAAGGTAAAACTTCGGATAGTTCTGAAAATTCATTTTTAAAATTGATCGCTATGTTTTCTTCTTTTCCCTTGACATGTCTGTTAAAAAGCGAAAGTTGAATACCCTTTGATGCTAGATTTCTACTGAGGCTTTTACCCATTACTCCGAGGCCTATCAATCCAAATTCAGACTTTTTAAAAATTTCATTTTTAATGGTTTCTACAATCTCAAAGGGCGTTGAACTAATATTAATTTTTAAAGCATTAATGGGGTTTTCTAAAGTTTCAAATTGTGATTTTAATAAAGATTCAGGCATATAATGCCCTTTTCGAATTTTCAGGCGTTCTAAAATTTGATCATACGAACCTTCCAATAAAACCCATTTTACATTTGTTTTTAATCCTTTACTTAATAAATCCCGATAACTTTCTTTTAAAGCTGAACAGGCAATGATACAACTATTGGTTTTAATTTGATCTTTAGCAAGTTGATTCAAAATTAGCAACCAACCTTGCCTATCCTTGTCGTTTAGTGATTGCCCTTCTGACATTTTTTTTACATTCTCTTTAGAATGAAAATCATCTCCATCAAAATATGGTATTGAAAATTCTTTCGATAGCAGGTTTCCAATGGTGCTTTTACCTACACCTGAAACACCTATAATAAAAATTACGGAAGTTTTGTTATCACTCATTTTAAGCTAAAAAACGGATAAGATAGTAATTTACAATCCGAAAATTACTTGTCACAAATTCTATAAAAAATCAAATACCCTAATCTATTAAATATCAATTTTTTATAAGATAGTTTCTCAATCACAATTACAAATTTGTTTTTTAATTTTAAAATCAAAAAAATATTTTTATTCTGATACAAATTTGTTTTTGAAGCTGTTTTCAACATCTTATAACTTACAAAATCTTAATACTAAAAGGTACAAAATTCATCACCAATTCCTTTTAAAGCTAAATCTTTTGAGTATATTTGCGCGTTTATTCAAATATTAGGATTAATAAAATAATTAAATAATGCAAAACAAAGGACTTATTAGGATATTTGCAATCGTTTTTAGTATAGTATGTTTATACCAACTATCCTTTACATGGTTTGCAAAAAATGTAGAGAAAGATGCTGTTATTTATGCAGAAGCAAATGCTAAAGATGGTGATTCAAAAGAATTGGCAAATCTTAAAAAAAAGTATTTAGATTCTGTTAAAAATACTCCGGTAGTAAATTTAGGATTTACTGAATTTACGTATAATGAGGTTAAAGAAAAAGAAATCAATCTTGGGTTAGATTTAAAAGGGGGTATCAATGCTACATTGGAAGTTTCTGTTAGAGATATTTTAGCAGGCTTATCAAATAAATCAAAAAATCCTGTTTTCAACAATGCATTAGTTGAGGCCAGCAAGGCTCAAAAAAATAGCGATAAAGATTATATACAATTATTTTTTAGTGCTTTTGAAACGGCTAGCAATGGAACTGTAAAATTAAGCGACCCAAGCATCTTTGGAAATAAGTCTTTAAAAGATAAAATCAACTTCAAAATGACTGATGATGAAGTTAAACCTATCTTACAAGAAGAAGTTAAAGGATCGATAAATACTGCATTTGAAGTATTGCGAAGCAGAATTGATCGCTTTGGAGTAACGCAACCAAATATTCAACGTATTGGAGAATCAGGTAGAATTTTAATTGAATTACCCGGGGCAAGAGATATTGATCGGGTAAAAAAATTATTACAAAGCACTGCCGAATTACAATTTTGGGAAGTTTATAC
>SMVA01132971.1_pt1 | contig 20107 bp, 23 predicted proteins | sample 2456451 | NCBI WGS metagenome assembly SMVA01 (sample SAMN11095933, study PRJNA526329) | marine sediment metagenome | biome: Marine sediment; feature: Surficial sediment; material: Deep marine sediment; isolation source: Hadal surficial sediment | place: Pacific Ocean | collected 2014-05 | depth... | reverse complement strand
TTTCATATATGATTAAATTACGCCCAAAGATAATTAAATTGTTGAGGTTTTGGATGGCATAAAAAATCTTAGTGATTCTTTATGAATAACCAAGAATTTTTCACTTTATCCCTTACGATCAAAAAAAAGAGGAAAATCATTGGTTTTACTTCAGACCTTTAGGATGAGCAAAAAAATTTAAATAAACAGCTTCCAACTCTTGCTTATTATAATTTACGCACAAATAGAATTGGAATAAAAAAATTTAATTCAACTGTTGTATTTTTCTATTAAATAACTGACTTCTTCCCTGGAAAAAACGGTAGGAAACATATCTTTGATTATATGGTGATTTTCGAAATCAATTTTCAAAGAGTTTTCAAGAAAGAAAAACCCTTCATTCATCTTTTGTGATAAAAAATACAAGCCTGCCAATCGATACGTTATTTCGGCAAGATCTTTATATGTTCTGCGAGCATCAATTAAAATTTGAATGGCATCATGAAATTCTCCTAAAAAATGTAAAACATCTGCCAAGGCAATATACATTTCCAGCCTATCATCATGCAATTCAATACATTTGTAATAAGCTCTTGAAGCCTCTTCAAACAAGTTTAAGTTCAAATTTATTTCACCTAATTTTTGCCAGTAAACATTGTTTTCTTCATCAATGCTCAATGCTTTTTTAATATAGTATAAGGCTTTTTGATAGTTCTTATTGGCTATATATATTTCAGTTAAGGCCAACCATCCTTTATCTAAAAGCGGGTCTTCATGTACCGTTTTATTATAATAATCGATAGCCATTTTAGGCTGATTCAATTTTTCATAGCATTTACCAATTCGCAAATATGTAAAGGAAGTTGGCGTGTCCAACTCCATAGTTACTTGATAAAATTCTATCGCTTCCTCATAATTCTGTAATTCTTCCAGGACTTTTGCTTTTTCAAGATGAGCCCCAATAAAACACTCATCGATCAAAATAGCATATTCAAAGGCTTTCAATGCTTCTTCAAAATTTTCAATGGAAAAATATTGGCGTCCCAATTGATGCCATGCAATCTCACTAAACGGTTTTTTATCAATATACTTTTTTAAATATTGAATAGACTCTTCATGCTGATCCAACATTTCATAACAATAAATTATATTGTATAAAGGTAAATAATCATCGAATTCAACATCCAAACATTTAGCAAAATTTAAGCGAGCTGTTTCAAAATCATCCAAAAATAAATATTCCATACCGATCATTGAAAAGATCTCAGAATCTTCATCTGCAAACAATAATGCCCTTTTTAACGATTCAATGGCCAACATATGATTTCCTCTTTTGGAGTAAATTGTTGCTTTTTGAATAAATATTTCTTCATTGGAAGGTTCAATTTCCTGCAATTGATCGAGTAACTTTTCAGCTTTCTCTAATTTTTCATCTAAAATTAACATTTCCACATGTACCAGTTTCAACAAAACAGATGTTGGATGTTGCTTTAATCCTAAATTAAGTGCTTTTTTAGCCAAAGAAAGCTTGCCATTATCGATGTAAAATAGTATGATTTCTTCAAACTCATTGGAATCAAAAAAATAAACACTATTGGTTTTTAGCATCAACTCAAACTTGGATAATGGAAGATTACCGTCATTATTTGAAAAGTTTTGCATAATTGTTTCTTTTTCTGTCGATACTAAAGTAAGCTAGATTGAAACTGTTAATCCATTTTTTAATATTTTTTCTTAACAATTTAATTAACACATTTATTTTTATAAAAACATCACAAAAAAACTGTAACTTTGGCGCGATAAATAACGCTTTTATTGCGCCTATGGCTAAGAAGACTTTAATTAACGAAAAAGAAGTACATATCATTCTGCATCGTTTGGCTTGTCAACTTATCGAAAATCATCAAGATTTCTCAAATACCATTTTAATTGGAATTCAACCTCGTGGAGTTCATCTGGCAAATAGATTGGTGAAAATTTTGGAAAATGAATACCATATAAAAGATATCCATTTAGGTAAATTGGATATTACTTTTTATCGTGATGATTTCAGAAGAAGAGATGAACCTCTGGAAGCGAACAAAACAGATATAAATTTTATTGTCGATGCGAAAAAAGTGGTTTTTATTGATGATGTTTTATTTTCAGGAAGAAGTATCAGGGCTGCATTGACGGCTATTCAAACTTTTGGAAGGCCAAAAAATATTGAATTATTGGTTTTAATTGATCGAAGGTTTAGCCGGCATCTACCCATTCAGCCTGATTATAAAGGCAGGCAAGTTGATGTAATTAAAGACGAACATGTAAGAGTTGCCTGGAAAGAAAATAATGAAAAAGATGCTGTTTATATCGTTAATTCAGGTAATAAATGAGCAAGTATAAATAATGATTAAAAAATTGTATAACATTCAATTTAAAAAAAGAAATGGCTAGGTTAAGTGTCAACAATTTATTAGGTATCAAACATCTAACAAAAGAAGATATTGATTTGATATTTTCAACGGCCGATCATTTTAAAGAAGTTATTAATCGCCCCATTAAAAAAGTCCCATCACTAAGAGATATTACCATTGCCAATTTATTTTTTGAAAACAGTACCCGAACTCGATTATCATTTGAGCTGGCAGAAAAGAGATTATCCGCCGATATTATTAATTTTTCTGCTTCTCAATCTTCTGTTAAAAAGGGAGAATCTCTCATTGATACTGTTAACAATATCCTTTCTATGAAAGTTGATATTATAGTCATGAGGCATCCTAATGAAGGCGCAAGTGATTTTCTTTCAAAACATATCAATACAAAAATAATTAATGCAGGTGATGGTGCCCACGAGCATCCAACCCAGGCATTGTTAGACAGCTACTCCATTCGCGAAAAATTGGGTACTGTTAAAGGTAAAAAAGTGGTGATCATTGGTGATATTTTACATTCAAGAGTTGCGCTTTCAAATATTTATGCACTTCAATTACTCGGTGCTGAAATAAAGATCTGCGGGCCAACAACTTTGATTCCAAAATATATTACAAAACTAGGTGTTGGATATGAAAACAACTTAAAAAAAGCTTTGGAATGGTGTGATGTAGCAAATGTTTTGAGGGTACAACACGAAAGAATGGATATCAAATATTTTCCATCGGTAAGAGAATATACACAGCTTTTTGGTATCAATAAAGAGCTTTTAAATTCTATTCATAAAGATATTGTGATCATGCACCCGGGACCTATTAATCGAGGCGTTGAACTAACAAGCGACGTTGCAGATTCAAAGCAATCTATCATTTTAAACCAAGTAGAAAATGGTGTGGCAATCAGAATGGCAATCATCTATTTATTAGCAGAACAAATTAAAAGATAGTAACACACTGTAATAAAAGTGATTATGATTATAAATAAAACCTCAGACTATACAGCCTTACAACCTTCAGCTCAAAATGATGATAAGTCAAAAAATATTTTAGAATTCAATAAAGAATTTAACGAAAAATATGCTAACTTTAGGAACGAGAATATAATTTTAGATTTTTCTAATAATATTAACATTGCATTAGAAGAAATCTTGTTATTTTCGCAGAAAAGCAGGAACCATAAAAAAAACAATAAGTCTTTTATTATTGTTTGCACAAATGTAGATATTGATACCATGACCGATGAGATGATTGTAGTTCCAACTTTTATTGAAGCTGAAGATGTTATTGAAATTGAAGAAATAGAACGTGATTTAGGAATTTAAAGTGACTATATGGTAAAAAAACTACTCTTTACTCTTTTTTTATTAACCTTTTCAATAGCAATCTTTGCTCAGGATGAAGACGCCTTGGATAAAGCAATTCTGGAGGATTCTTTAAGTGGAATTCACGATGTACTTGCTTCTCCAAATCCGTTTAGTGTGACAACAAGGATACGTTTTCAAGCAGATGAAGCTTTTGAAATAGATTTCTTTGTAAAAGATTTACTAGGAAATATAATTCATTCTGAAAAAATTAAGACCAAAAAAGGAGCCAATTCAATTCCATTTTATCGGGACGAACTCGAATCGGGAATTTATATCTATTCATTAAAAACCAAATCTAAAGTTATCTCTAAACGAATAGTAATCAAATGAGTTTGAAACTCACGATATTGGGATGTCATTCTGCTACACCACGCACGAACGCTTACCCCACGTCGCAATATTTGGAAATAAATAATAGATTTTTTTTAATTGATTGTGGCGAAGGCACACAAACCCAACTGCGTAAAAATAAGATAAAGTTTTCAAAAATAAAACACATCTTTATCTCTCATTTGCATGGAGATCATTTTTATGGATTGATTGGGTTAATATCTACATTCCGTTTGTTAAACCGGCAAACGGAATTACATATATTCGCTCCCAGGGGAGCCAAAGAAATTATTGATTTGCAATTTAAATATGCCAAATCATGGGCAAGTTTCCCTTTGCACTTTCATGAACTTATATCCAAGAAAAGTGAATTGATATTTGAAGATGATAAGGTTGAAGTTCACACCATTCCCTTAAAACATAGAATTTATACCAACGGATTTTTATTTAAGGAAAAACCCAAGGAGAGAAAACTCAATATAAATGCTATTGGTAAATACAAAGAAATCGAAATTTGTGATTATCAAAATCTAAAAAATGGAAAGAATTTTATTTTGAATAATGGAGAAATTATTGATAATAAAAAATTAACATTAGACCCTCCTTCTCCAATTACTTATGCTTTTTGTAGTGATACTGTATATACCAAAGAATTTGTACCTCTTATAAAAAATGTAGATCTCTTATACCACGAGTCAACATTTTTAGAAGACAAAGCGGATTTGGCAAAAACAACCAAACATTCAACAGCTCTTCAGGCAGCGAAAGTTGCTCAGTTGGCAAATGTGAAAAAGCTAATATTAGGACATTATTCAAGCAGGTATAAAGATATTGAATCATTTTTAACTGAGGGTAAAATCGCTTTCGACTCCATTGAACTATCAGAATCCGGTAAGGTATTTAGGATAGAAAATAGTCAAACTTAAAACTGCCTCGTGCCTAATAAAACTAAAGTACATGCATTTTCGAATGCAATTCCATGATCCATTAAAATATCCTGAAGTTTCATATTATACGTTCCCGGATTGAAAATTACACGTTTGGGTTTCAAAGAAATGATATAATCGTAATAGGCTTCCTGATTCTGTGCATTCATATAAATGGTAATGGTATGAATGTCATCAAATTTGGGCATTCCCGTAAAAATTCTGACATCACCTATTTGCCCTTCCTCAAGCCCAACACCCACAACATCATACTTTTCTTCAATAAATTTATTTATCGCCAGATTGGAGTAACGATTTGGTTTTAAGGAAGCTCCTAAAATTAAAGTTTTCATAATAATTTAATCTTTGATACAATAGAATATTTTTTTCTAAGAAGGAATAAATATATAATTTATGTGATAAAAATACATTCGAAATCCAACTATTTCCTTTCCAAAATCTCAATTTAATAAATTTATTAAATTTGAGTCTCATGAAATTTCATAAAATATTTTATGGTGAATTTCTTGCCAACGCATATATTTTTTTGGATATTGCCATTCTTTAACTCAAAATATTCAAAATTCAGATGAATAAAAAAATACTTTCCTTACTGTTTTTAATCGTACCGTTTTTAACTTTTGCACAAGAAAAAGGACTTGATCAACAAATAGATGAAGCATTTAAACCATTTTCTGACGCAATTTCAAGTATTGTCTTTTTCCCAATATTTGGCACCCCCTTTGTTTTAATATTACTGGTAGGATCTGCCTTATTTTTTACCATATATTTTGGGTTTCCGAATTTCAGATATTTTAAAACTGCTATTAATGTAGTACGTGGAAAATATGATGATGTCGACCACCATTCGGCTGGTGATCCTGAATTGGCAATAGATGGTGATAACGTAGACACCATTGAGGATGAAAGTAAAGATGGTGAAGTTACTCATTTTCAAGCTTTGGCAACCGCGGTTTCAGGAACCGTTGGAAACGGAAATATCGCAGGTGTGGCCTTAGCAATTGCATTGGGCGGACCGGGCGCAACCTTTTGGATGATAATTTGTGGACTGTTAGGGATGTCAACAAAATTTGTTGAGTGTACTTTAGGTGTACAATACAGAGATATTGGCCCTGACGGGACTGTTTATGGCGGGCCCATGTATTATATCAGCAAAGGATTAAAAGAAAAAGGATTTGCAACTCTTGGTAAAATAGTTGCTGTGTTTTTTGCCATATTTTGTATTGGAGGATCATTTGGTGGTGGTAATGCGGCGCAGTCAAATCAGGCAACCATAGTTTTGAAAGAGTTAATGGGACTTGAAAGTACTAGTGCGGGAGCTTGGATTGGTTTGGTATTGGCAATTTTTGTTGGAATTATTATCATAGGCGGAATCAAAAGAATTGCTTCTGTTACCGAAAAAATAGTACCCTTTATGGCTGTGCTATATTTGGTGGCCTGTTTTTATATTGTAGGGATTAACTTTTCTTTAATTGATGATGCATTTTCTTTAATTATTTCCGAGGCCTTTAACCCTACCGCAATTGGTGTTGGAGGGGTTATTGGAGTTTTATTGGTAGGATTTAAGAGAGCTGCATTTTCCAATGAAGCAGGTGCGGGATCTGCCTCCATTGCGCATTCAGCGGTAAAAACAAAATATTCGGCATCTGAAGGATTGGTTGCCTTATTGGAACCTTTTATTGATACCGTAGTGATTTGTACCATGACGGCATTGGTTATTATTATATTTAATTTTGGTGGTGCCTTTGAATATGGTGGAGATGGAACCGGTACAGTTTTTATAGATGGCATGGCTTATGAGGGGGCAGGAATTACTTCAAAAGCATTTGCGGAATATATTCCTTACTCAAATTTATTTTTAACAGTAGCTGTTGTATTGTTTGCAGTTTCTACCATGATTTCATGGTCGTATTATGGTTTACAATCATGGAAATATTTATTTGGAAGAGGCAAGGTTGCAGATTTGACTTATAAGTTATTATTTTTAATATTTGTAATTATTGGTGCAGCCGCAAGTATGAAATCAATTTGGGATTTCTCAGATGCCATGATTTTTGCCATGGTATTTCCAAATATGATAGGATTGTTCTTCTTGTTCCCGGTTGTTAAAAAACAATTGACCAGATATTTGAAGGCAATTAAAATTGCAAAAAGCTAATCAGCTTAAAAATATGAAATTCTTTGAATCCCATTTCTGGTATAATAAAGACCAACGAAATGGGATTTTATTTTTGATTGCGCTGATTTTAATTTTACAATTTATTTATGTTTTTGTCGATTTTTCAGATAAAGAAAAATTTGTAAATCAACAGAATATTGAAAAATATCAAAATCAGATTGATTCTTTAAAATTACTGAAGATAGAGAGTCAATTGCCTAAAATTTATCCTTTTAATCCTAATTATTTAAATGATTTCAAAGGGTATCAATTGGGAATGAGTATTGATGAAATCGATAATTTATTGGATTTTCGTAAAACCGGAAAATTTATAAATTCACCCGAAGAATTTCAACATATAACCCACATTAGTGATAGTCTTTTATCAATCATATCACCCTATTTTAAATTCCCTGAATGGGTGATGAATGCCAATAAAAATAGATCGAATCTAAATACATCCGTTAAAAAAATAGAGAAAGATTCAAACTTCACAATAAAAGATATTAACACAGCTACGGCTAAAGATTTACAAACCATCAATGGCATTGGCGAAAAACTATCCCAACGTATAATTTCTTATCGTGATTTACTGCAGGGATTTACTTATGATGATCAGATCTATGAAGTATATTATTTAGAAAAAGAAGTCGTTGAAAAACTTTTATTATATTTCAAAGTAATTCAATCACCTGAAATTAAAAAAATAAACCTCAATACTGCAAGTTTTAAAGAAGTTTTACATCTTCCTTATATCGATTATAGTCTCACCAAAAAAATATTCAATTATCGCAATTCTGTTCATCGGGTTTTAAACCTTGACGAATTAAAAAAAATTGACTCTTTTCCGATGGATAAATTCGATAGAATAGCATTATATTTGTTGGCCGAATAGAATTTATATTCGTATAACATTATTGAATGATTCCATATGAATTTTGACACTTCTGAAACTCAAAAAATGATTGCAGAATCTATTCGTGATTTTGCAAAACAACATATAAAACCATATATGATGGATTGGGATGAAAATCAAACCTTTCCCGTAGAACTCTTTCATCAACTTGGTGAAATGGGCTATATGGGGGTTTTGGTTCCCGAAAAATATGGAGGATCTGGTTTGGATTATCATGAGTATATAACTGTTATTGAAGAAATTTCAAAAGTTGATTCTTCTATTGGCTTATCGCTGGCCGCTCACAATTCCTTATGCACCAATCATATACTTGATTTTGGCAATGAGGATCAAAAGAAAAAATGGTTACCCAAATTGGCTTCAGGAGAATGGATTGGAGCATGGGCTTTGACAGAACACAATACAGGAAGTGATGCTGGTGGGATGAATACAACGGCAATAAAAGATGGAGATTATTATGTTTTAAACGGTGCTAAAAACTTTATTACACACGGTATCAGTGGCAACATTGCTGTAGTTATTGCGAGAACGGGTGAAAAAGGTGATTCCAGGGGCATGTCGGCATTTGTAATAGAAAAAGGCACACAAGGATTTAGTTCAGGAAAGAAAGAAAACAAATTGGGTATGAGAGCTTCTGAAACTGCAGAAATTATATTTAATAATTGTAGGGTTCATAAAGATAATATGTTGGGTAATGAAGGTGAAGGCTTTATTCAGTCATTAAAAGTTTTGGACGGAGGAAGAATTTCTATTGGGGCACTATCTTTGGGCATTTCCAAAGGAGCTTACGAAGCGGCCTTAAAATATTCTAAACAACGCGAACAATTTGGCAAACCCATATGTAGTTTTCAAGGAATCTCTTTTAAACTTGCCGATATGGCTACACAAATTGAGGCATCAGAATTATTATTGCACAAAGCAGCATCTATGAAAAATAAAGGTGAAAATGTTACTAAAATTGGTGCTATGGCAAAAATGTATGCTTCAGAAATTTGTGTGAAAATAGCGAATGATGCCGTACAAATTCATGGAGGTTATGGTTATACCAAAGATTATCCTGTTGAAAAATTTTATCGGGATGCTAAATTATGTACCATTGGGGAGGGAACAACAGAAATACAAAAAATAGTTATTTCAAGAAAAATATTGGAGTAAATGGTATGACTGGTTTGGCAGGGATCGTTTTTTAAGCTCCAAATAACCAATACCAAATACCCATTACCTCAAAACATACTTTATACCAAAAACTTGACAGCCAGACCTGATACGAATTAACCAAAACCAATTCGTTTTACTTTTTTACCAACCCCAATGCCTCTGCTTTATCCAACATAAACTGATAGGCCTCATCATAATCATTGGCAATTTTACCATCTAGAATAGCCTCTTTGATAGATTCTTTTATCAAACCAATTTCACGACATGGATTTAAATCAAATGTTTTCATAATTAATTCTCCTGAAACCGGTGGTTGAAAATTTCTGACTCTATCCCTCTCCTCTACTTCTTTTATTTTTTGACGGACAATTTTAAAATTGTTGAGATATTGTTTTTCTTTTGTCACATTCTTGGTTGTAATATCCGCTTCGCAGTGAATCATCAAATCCTCTATATCCTCTCCGGCATCAAAAATCAATCTTCTAACAGCCGAATCGGTTACATTTTCTGCCAAAATTACTGGACGGGAACTCATCATTACAATTTTTTGAACATATTTCAATTTTTCATTTAAAGGCATTTTTAAACGAATAAATATTTTTTTAACCATTTTTGAACCTACATATTCATGTCCGTGAAATGTCCATCCTATATTTTTATCAAATTTTTTGGTAGTTGCCTTACCAATATCATGCAATAACGCCGCCCAACGCAACCATAAATTATTCGTATTTCTCGAAATATTATCAACCACTTGTAATGTATGGTAAAAATTATCCTTATGTTTCTGTCCCTTGACTTGCTCAACCCCATGTAAGGCTGACAATTCAGGTAAGATATATGGTAAAAGCTTTGTTTGATAAAGTAATTTTAATCCTATGGAAGGTTGTGCACTCAATAATATCTTATTTAATTCATCAACAATTCTTTCTTTTGTAATAATCTTAAATCTTTCAGAATTTTTTGTGATTGCAAGTAAAGATTTCTCTTCTATCGTAAAATTCAACTGGCTGGAAAAACGAATAGCCCGCATCATTCTCAATGGATCATCAGAATAGGTAATATCAGGATTTAAAGGGGTTTTAATGATTTTATTTTTCAAGGCTTGTATGCCGTCAAATGGATCCAAAAGCTCACCATAATTATCCGAATTCAAACTTATAGTCAAGGCATTAATGGTAAAATCCCTTCTGTTTTGATCATCTATTAAAGATCCAGAACTCACCTTGGGATTTCTGCTTTCCTTGGTATAAGACTCTTTGCGCGCACCCACAAATTCAACTTCGATATCTTTAAAGCGCAGCATAGCCGTACCATAGGTTTTAAAAATTTGCACTTTTGGCTTGTTGGGCAATAAGAAAGCTACTTTTTTCGCAAGATCAATACCGCTTCCCACCACAACAATATCAATGTCTTTTGCACTTTTTCTCCGTAAAATATAATCTCTAACAAAACCGCCAATTACATAACATTCAAGATTCAATTCTTGCGATGCTTCTGATATATAACTGAAAATTTCGGCAGATACAGCCTCTTTAAAAGATTGTTGCATACGTTTAATCTCTAATAACTTCTATAGAACCATCATTAAGTATTTTAATAATTGATGAAACTTTGGTTGTTATTTGTTTTTTGTGCAAATCTACTATATAATCTACGCTATCCAAAATAGACTCGCTTATATCTGAAAATGACTTAGGGGTAGGTTCTCCGCTAATATTTGCCGAAGTAGAAACAATAGGGCTACCAAATTGTTGAATTATTTTTTGGCAAAATTCATCTTGTACAATTCTAATGGCCACCGTATGATCTTTCGCGATTACATTTCTAGCCAAATTTTTCGGATTGTTGTAAATAACGGTTGTGGGGCTTTTACTCTCTGATAGGTATGTTTTAACCCCTTCTGGAATTTCTTCAATATATTGTTCCAGCATTTCAAAATTATCAACCAAAATAACCAAACTCTTACTTTCGTTTCGTTTTTTAATTTTAAATATCTTTGAAACAGCTACTTCATTGGTTGCATCACATCCAATACCCCACACAGTATCCGTAGGATATAATAATGTTTGCCCAATGAATAAAATGTCCAAACTATTCTGTAATTCTGTAATAATCATAGTCAAACAATAAATGTTTTATATAGCCATTTAATTATATATTTTAATTTATGCTCAGCGCATAAATCAAGACTTTGCATATTAAGAAATAATTTATTAGGATTATTCTTATTTTTATTTAATAAAAATTTATACCAAATTAATGGCTTCCTATAAGAACCAAAATACAGCAATTGATAATCGAATTTAAGATCACAAGATTCATTCTTTATCTCTATGTGGTTTGCCAATGATTGAAGAACATATTGTTCTGGGTTTCTAAATTTATGCCTAATATTTCGTAATTGCATACTTGGATGTTGGTCAAAATAATTCTTTAACGTCGATATTCGCATGGGAGCAGGAGTGTGATCAATTTTAAAATATTTTTCAAACTTTAATATTTTAGCAGCAGTTTGTTGTCCCCTTTTGTATCTATATTTTTTTTCCTTGGTTGTTTTTCCCAGAAATTTGACAATTCTATGGTGAATAACTTTATAGAATATATTTTCATCAAACGAAGTCCATTTCCCTCTTATCACCGGTTGACCATGAATAAAAAAATCTGAAGGTTTTGTTTTATTTATTAAAAAGAAGTCATCATTAAAATATATGAAATGTTCAGAAAGATTTGGTATTTCATATAGCATTGTTTCAATGGGAAGACAATTAAATATTGGGAGATAAGATTCATGTTTAGAAAAAATTACCTTATGATCAATGATTTTTATAGCAGGGAAGTTATTTTTTTTTGTTTCATTATAATCGCTTAAAAAAGAGGGGGTTTGACCATCAGTTACAATAAATATTCTTCTTATAAATGGAGCAAATTTAACAATTGATTTAACAGCAAGTTCAATTTCATCAACTTGGTCAAATCTGGTTCTGAATTTTTCATTACTCCAACTTCTATCATCTTTCAAATATGGTTTCATCTTCCGTTTATGAGCTATATCATTTCCATCAACCCAAGTGAAAACTGCATCTATTTCATAACTTTTTGGCTTCTCATTATTCATATCTAAATTTAATATATGACTTTGATTTTCAATCCTTTATCTGAGTAATATCAAGATCATTGATACGTTATATTTCGGCATGCAATTTAACTCAAATCCTACCTGATCATCATCAATAAATATCCATTCATGTTTCAACAGTGGAATGGCCCAATTTAATATAAATTATTTCAAGTTATTTTTAAGCAACCAATATTTAATATATCTTTTTCTTACACTATTACCGTGAATGGTTGCTAAAATATATCCTTTATATCCATCCATAAATCCCCATCTAACAATATAATGGACAAAAAATCTAAATATGGGCTTAACTATCAAATGAGCAATGGTTACTTTTTTATTGTTCTGTAATAAAGATTTTGCTTGCAACTCGGCATATTGGTTTAATTTTGACACATAATGATTAAATCCCCTATAGGAAAAATGATCTATTTCATTTTTTAAATAACCTATTTCGCCCTTATACTTTATTCTTTCGTGAACCAAAGCACCATTATACCTGCAATATTTTTTACGAAACAACCGAATTACTTTATCACTTTGCCAGCCTCCATAATTCACTTTTTTATCTAAAAAATAAAAATTTCTATAAATATGAAAACCAACATATCTTGTTGGTTTTTCTAATATTCTTAATATCTCTTCTTTTAATGGATTGGTAACTCTTTCATCAGCATCTAAAACAAACACCCAATCGTATTTAGCATAATCAATGGCATAATTCTTCTGTGATGAAAAATCATCAAATTTTCGTTGTAATATTTCTACGGGTTGCTTTCTTGCAATTTCCATAGTTCTGTCCGTACTAAAAGAATCAATTATAATAATCTGATCGGCAAATGAAACGGATTGAATAGCCGCTTCAATATTAATTTCTTCATTAAATGTAGGAATTATTGCCGTTATTTTTTCCAAAGGAATGATCTTTTATTTTAAATTGCTATTGTAAAAAAAATAATTTAAACCGCAACATCATTTTCACGAAGGGCATCATTCAATGAAGTTTTTTTATTGGTACTTTCCTTACGTTCCCCTATAATTAAGGCACATGGAACATTAAAGTTTCCTGCTTTAAATTCTTTTGTGTAACTACCCGGAATCACAACAGATCGTGCGGGAACAACACCTTTCGTAATTATCGGTTCATCCCCTGTAACATCAATTATCTTAGTACTCATGGTCAACACCACATTGGCACCCAGTACGGCTTCTTTTTCTACTTTAACCCCTTCAACAACGATGCAACGAGAACCAACAAATACATTATCTTCAATAATTACAGGTGCAGCCTGTAAGGGTTCTAATACGCCACCAATGCCAACACCTCCACTTAAGTGAACATTCTTTCCGATTTGAGCACAACTACCCACGGTTGCCCATGTATCTACCATAGTCCCTTCGTCAACGTAAGCTCCTATATTTATATAACTTGGCATTAAAATAACTCCTTTTGAAATATAAGCTCCATGACGTGCTACTGCATGGGGAACGACTCTAATTCCCTTTTCTTTATATCCTTTTTTTAGCGGAATTTTATCGTGATATTCAAAAATACCTACTTCAAAAGTTTCCATTTTTTGAATTGGAAAATACAAAACCACGGCTTTCTTAACCCATTCATTGACTTGCCATCCATTTGAGGTAGGTTGAGCAACACGCAAAGTACCTGCATCTAATAAATTTATTACCTTTCTAATCGCATTCTGCACACTTGTTTCTTGCAATAATTTGCGATTATCCCAAGCATTTTCAATAATTTGTTGTAATTCTTTCATTTTTATTATTTAACCGCAAATATAAAAAATACCGAAAGAATGAGAGAATTATATATTCAATCTTTTAAGTAATTTTCCTCGGGGCAAGCCAGCCTGACCGGCAAGGCAGGCCCATGAGGCATTGAAAGGAAATAATCTTTTATATTTCGACGCAGTCCCGATAGTTATCGGGAGGGTATTAAACCCACTGGTGGGAATAAATATTTTGAGTAAATTTGCAAAAAAAGAATTAACTAAATGTCACAAATTCTCGCTTTGGATTATGGATTAAAAAGAACCGGGATAGCCGTTACAGATGATTTACAAATTATTGCCTCCGGTTTAACAACCATTAAAACCGGTGAGATATTTGCTTTTTTAGAACAGTATTTGGAAAACGAAAATGTAGAACTTTTTATAATCGGAGAGCCAAAACAAATGGATTATTCGGTTTCCCAAAGTGAAAAACATATCATTCCGTTTATTGAGAAACTAAAAAAGAGATTTTCGAATATTCCTATCAAACGAATTGACGAAAGGTTTACCTCTAAAATGGCATTTCAAACGATGATAGATGGAGGATTGGGAAAAAAACAACGTCAAAACAAGGCCCTAATTGATAAGATTAGTGCAACGATCATATTACAAACTTATTTAGAACGAAAAAAATAACCCTTGAATCTTTTTAGAAAAATATATGTTTTTATCAAACGAAAGTATCGTGTACTTTTTAGAAAGTCCATTATTAAAAAAGAAAATGAACTTTTAAAAAATACCGATTTTGTGATTGTTTCAAATAATTGTTGGGCAGGAGCTGTTTATCAATGGTATGGAAGACCCTATAATTCACCTTTTACCGGCATGAGAATTTATGGTGAATGTTATCTAAAATTGCTTTCAAACTTTGATTATTATATGAATCAACCTTTGAATTTTATAACAGTTACTAAATATCCAAATAAAAAAATTACTTACCCATTGGCATTGTTAGGTGATGTTGAAATTCATTTTACACATTATAAAATTTCCGAAGAAGCAAGAACTAAATGGATTCGAAGGACTGAAAGAATGTTAAAGGTCACTAATAAAGATAATTATTTTTTTAAAATTTGCGATACATTAGGTGATGATGAAGAATTAATGAAACGGTTTCATAATTTACCTTATAAAAATAAAATATCGTTTGTATTAAAAAGTAAAAAAAGATTTGAATTATCGTCCCATATCGGAATCATTGAGCATCATGAAGATGATAAAAATATTGTGCCCAATGGCGTTAAACTTTTTAAAATATCATTTTTTGTATTTTGACTTAACACATTGGTTATTCACTAAAAAAATAAAACGAACTACTTTCAAAAGTTAATTTTCAATCCATCGATTATAATTAGTTAAATATTGTATTTTTGCAGCAGTAAATTAAAAAAATGATATTACCCATTATTGCTTATGGAGATCCTATACTGAGAAGAATAGGGAAAGAAATTGATAAGAATTATCCGAATTTATCAGAGCTTTTAGACAATATGAAAGAAACCATGCACAATGCAAAAGGTGTTGGTTTGGCAGCTCCTCAAATTGGAAGGGATATTCGGTTATTTTTAATTGATGCTTCTCCCTTTAAGGATAACGAAGATTTAGAAGATGAAGAAAGAGCTTTTTTAAAAGATTTTAAAGGAATTTTTATCAATCCCAAAATCGTAGAAGAAGATGGTGACGAATGGGCTTTTAGTGAAGGTTGCTTAAGCATACCAAACATTAACGAAGATATTTTTAGAGAGGAAAGCATCACAGTTGAATACCTGGATGAAAATTTTCAAGCTCATAAAAAAATATTAGGGGGCTTGGCAGCAAGAATTTTTCAACATGAATATGATCATATTGAAGGAATTTTGTTTACAGACAAATTATCTACTTTAAAAAAAAGGTTACTGAAAAAGAAATTGGATAATATTTCAAAAGGAAAAATTGAAGTTGATTATAGAATGAAATTTCCACTGATTAAAAAATAAATATGAATTTAGAAAAAATTTTAGCTATTTCAGGCAAACCCGGACTTTACAAATTGATTTCGCAAAGTAAAAAAGGTGTTATTGTTGAATCATTTCAGGATAAAAAAAGATTTCCTGCAAACTCTTTGCATAATATTAGTTCTTTGGGCGATATAGCCATTTACACGTATCAGGAAGAAGTTCCATTAAAAAATGTGTTTCAGAGCATACATGAAAAGGAAAATGGAGGTGAAGCCTTGAGTCACAAATCAAACAAGAATCAATTACTTGATTATTTTAGAGAGGTATTACCCGAATATGATGAAGAAAGAGTTTATGCCTCGAATTTTAAAAAAATAATACACTGGTATAATATATTGGTAAATTCCGATTTTGATTTTTCAAGTACCGAAGATCAAGAGGAAACTACGGAAGAAAAAGTATCAAAAGAGTAAAAAGCCCCTTAAATGCTTCCCAGAGAAAAACAAATCAAAGCCTTCAATAAGTTATTGGATATCATGGATGAAATCCGTGAAAAATGCCCTTGGGATAAAAAACAAACCTTACAATCACTTCGGCATTTAACCATTGAAGAAACGTATGAATTGGGCGATGCTATTCTCGATAATAACCTGGATGAAATCAAAAAAGAATTGGGCGACCTATTATTGCATATCGTTTTTTATGCCAAAATTGCATCAGAAAAAAACGATTTTGATATTGGGGATGTCATTAACGGAATTAATAAAAAATTGATTCATCGCCATCCGCATGTTTTTGGAGATCCCGAAAATTCAGGAAAAATTGTAAAAGTGGAAAACGAGGAAGAAGTTGCCAAAAATTGGGAAAAATTAAAATTAAAAGAAGGTAGAAAATCAATTTTAGAAGGTGTTCCTAAATCTTTACCCGCCTTGATAAAGTCAAGTCGAATTCAAGACAAAGCAGCTTCTGCCGGCTTCGAGTGGGATCGGCAAGAGCAAGTTTTTGAAAAAGTTCAAGAAGAAATCAAAGAGTTGCAATATGAAGTTGAAAATAACACAAACCGAATCGAATCCGAATATGGTGATGTATTATTTTCATTGATCAATTATGCACGATTTATTAATATTGACCCTGAAAGTGCTTTAGAAAGAACGAATAAAAAATTCATAAATCGATTTCAATTTCTCGAAAAGGAAGTATTAAAAGAAGGTAAACAGCTTTCGGATTTATCACTAAGTGAAATGGATGTCCATTGGAAAAAGTCGAAGATCTTTTTCAAATAATTAGAATTAAAAGTCGAAGATCTTTTTCAAATAATTAGAATTGAAAAGTCGAAGATCTTTTTCAAATAACTAGAATGGAAAAATCAAAATCCTTTTTCAAATAATAAAAATGAGGAAATCGAAAATTTATTTGCAATAATCATTCCCTAAAAACTTGTAACTTTAGGCTCTAATTAAGATTAATTTCAAATGATTATAAAAAAAGTTACCGACTATATTGAAGAATTGGCACCCTTAACATATGCCGAAGATTTTGACAATGTAGGATTGTTGGTAGGAAATTACAACACCAAATTGACAGGAGTATTGGTTACTTTAGATACTCTTGAAAACACCATTGAAGAGGCCATCTCCAAAAATTGCAATTTGATTGTTAGTTTTCACCCCATTATCTTTAAAGGGTTGAAAAAATTAAATGGCAATTCTTATGTTGAAAGAGTCATTATGCAAGCCATAAAAAATGACATCGCCATTTATGCTATTCACACCGCATTAGACAACTCACAGCATGGAGTTTCGGCAAAAATGTGTGAAATTATTGGTTTAAAAAGCACACATGTATTAATTCCCCAACGAGGTATTATTAAAAAATTGACTACTTATGTACCCCATAAAAACTCTGAAGACCTACGAAACTCTTTATTTATTGCCGGAGCTGGGAAAATAGGTAATTATGAACGTTGCAGCTTCAATATAGAAGGCATGGGCACCTATCAGGGAAATGAAAATTCGAATCCTGCAATTGGAATAAAAGGCAGCCTGCACAAAGAACCGGAAACTTTTATTAGTGTGATTTTTGAAAAACATTTGGAAAACAAAATTCTTAAATCTCTTTTTAGTAATCATCCCTATGAAGAAGTAGCCTATGACATAGTAACATTAGATAATAAGCATCAAAATATAGGTATGGGTATGGTTGGTGAATTGGAATATGAAATGGATGCTCTTGATTTTTTACAATATTTAAAAGAGAAATTTAATCTTAAAACAATTCGCTATTCCAATTTAATTGATAAAAAAATTAAAAAGGTTGCCGTTCTTGGAGGATCAGGAAGCTTTGCTATCAACCATGCTAAAAATTCCAATGCAGATATTTTTATAACTTCCGACATGAAATACCATGATTTCTATACGGCTGAAAATCAGATAATATTAGCAGATATTGGTCATTATGAAAGCGAACAATTCACAAAAAATCTTTTAGTAGATTATCTTACGAAAAAATTCACTAATTTTGCAATCGTTTTATCAGAAAATAATACAAATCCAATCAACTACTTATAGATGGCAAAAAAGAAAGAAGTTACCGTTGAAGATAAATTAAGAGCTTTATACGACCTACAACTTATCGATTCAAGAATTGATGAAATAAAAAATACTAGAGGTGAACTTCCTTTGGAGGTTAACGATTTAGAAGATGAAATTGAAGGTTTGCAAACCAGGTTGACTAATTTCGCTACCGATATTGAAAATTTAGAAACTTCAATAGCAAACAAAAAAAATAATATTGAAGAATCAAAAAATCTTTCTAAAAAATATACAGAACAACAAAAAAATGTTCGTAATAATCGCGAGTTTGATTCAATATCAAAAGAAATTGAATTTCAAGATCTTGAGATTCAATTGGCGGAAAAACACATCAGAGAATTCCAAGTAAAAATTGCTCAAAAAAATGAAATTTTCGAGTCAGCAAAAGAAACTACAAAGAATAAAGAGTCACATTTAAATCACAAACAAGGTGAGTTGAATTCAATATTGGAAGAAACTGAAAAAGAAGAGACTCTACTCCTAAAAAAGTCTGTAGACTTAAGCAAACTTATTGACGAAAGATTGTTGAAGGCTTACCATAAAATAAGATCCAATGTACGCAACGGATTAGCCGTGGTAACCATTGAAAGAGGTGCTTCGGGAGGTTCATTTTTCACCATTCCACCACAAAGACAAGTTGAAATTTCGGCTCGTAAAAAAATTATTACCGATGAGCATAGTGGAAGAATATTAATCGACGCTCAATTGGCAGCAGAAGAAAAGAAAAAAATGTCGAAATATATCTCTTTATGAGATAAAATTTGATAAATTATGATGAATATTATCCTTTACCGATACTAAATATTCAACGAGCGACATATTAGATTAAAATCTCCAATTTTTATTGGAGATTTTTTATTTTAGATCATACATCACTGTTTATAAGCTTTTAAACCCGCATTATGCAATAGAACTTCGTTTTGAAAGTTTCAAACACAATAAAATATGATGTTTTATATCCCGATAGCTATCGGGGTCGTTATGGTTAAACTTAAAAACACAGTAAAGTCATATTTTGAAGTGGTTGGAAGCTGTAATACCAGCCTGCCGGTTTATCAAGCCAAAGGTATGGCAAGGCAGGGATTTTCTAGTATATAAAGCGGGTTTAAATAAGACCGGAATCATTGATCGAAATATCAATACCTGGAAAATTTTAGGCACTTATGCTTGACCCAATAATTATTTGGAAACTTCATAGGCAGAAGAAAACGTTTTTTAAAGACTGGATTCAATATAGATTAACATGGTTAGGTGTTGATGTCAATGACTTTAATCGAAAAGAATTCCTCGAGGCTCTGCCTCGGGGTTTCCATTGAAATTGTCATTCCCGTGAAAACGGGAATCCAAATATAGAATTTTGGTTTTTGACCCAAAAGGTCAAAATGAAACCAGTGAAATACCTCTATGG
>SMVA01380519.1_pt1 | contig 20114 bp, 17 predicted proteins | sample 2456451 | NCBI WGS metagenome assembly SMVA01 (sample SAMN11095933, study PRJNA526329) | marine sediment metagenome | biome: Marine sediment; feature: Surficial sediment; material: Deep marine sediment; isolation source: Hadal surficial sediment | place: Pacific Ocean | collected 2014-05 | depth... | reverse complement strand
TGAAGCAGTAGTAGCCGTTCTCGAGGTTTATGTAGTCCGGCTTGATGTCGTAATCAGCTCGCACCTGCGTCCAGAAATCTTCGTCGCCTGCCACCTCCAGAGGATCGAGATTCCTGACGCTGGCTACAACCTGCTGCAGATGAATGAAATTCAGCGGCAGCGCAACGCTCATTAAGCCTGCGTTCTTTAGAAATGTTCGCTTGTCCATAGGACGACCCCTGTTTTGTGTGGTTAATGCGCCACTGCGGCGTCACAAATACGGGAAACAATCCCGCTGCCACCACTCCTTATATTATAAGTGCCGAAACACGCAAATAAAACGCTATCCTTAGCCAATCGCCCGCTGGGGGCGGGCTCCTACATTACCAATTGGTATTGTAGAGCCCGCCCAGCGGGCGATATCTTAAAGCAGCGACGCATGCCTGAGTATTGCGCCACTGCGTCACGCCACAGTGTCCTGATAAGGTCGATATGGACGCCTGAAGTGAAAAAATACCGCCAGCAGGAAAATCGCCAGTGAAGCATACATCGATATGCGCCAGCCGCTGGTTGCCGCTCGAATGATGTCGAAATGCTCTACATAAAGCGTTTCACAAGCACCATCCCCAGTATCGAGCCGGGTCGTACTCGTACCGCGCTTGCCACCACCGTCGTTGCTGTAGCTCGCGAGGTAGCCGCGAACGCGTATCTGGTCGCCTATCCTGATTCCCTTTACCTGGTCCCTGATGAAGTCGTCGTCAGATATAAGATGGTTATTGGACAGCTTGTATATATCGAAAGAGTCCCAGGCGTCCTGATCACTGGTCTTAACGTTACAGGTAAAAATCCCGTTCCAGAAGTCCAGTTTGTGAAGCAACGGATTTGCCGCGTTGCCACCCCAGACGACGCAGACATCGAGCATGTTCAGATGATCGCCGGCGCGACGATGCATACGGCTGTCGCCCTCATGATGCCGGTAGGAAACGATCATGCCGTAGAGCTCGTATTCGTACTCGGGTTCAACCAGGTATTCATCGCCGTTGTAGACCGCCACGAACGGTCTCTTGTCGGTTGCATCTTGTTTTGGCTCACTCGCCAATGCGGGCAGTAAGTCGACATCGCGCGGCAGATCATTTCGGTTCCAGAACGACACAAAAAGCCAGATCAGGCTCACAGCAATTGCAATGTTGTTCACTTTCATTCGTTCGTCGGCACCATAGACCCCGCTGGCAGTTTATGAGCAATCCGCCCACAAAAAGACGATGCAGTGCACAAAGCTAAGCCCGCAGATAGCGATGGCCCGGGAGGATGCGACTCCGGCGAGCCGGATTGAGGAAACAAGAGTTGGAGAAGTCGTTCCGCCGGTATCGGGCTTTGTCGATAGGGCTGGCGCTGGCGGCCCGCCTCCCCCTACAATGGCTCGATGTCTGTTTGCATCAAATTTGTAGCTGCCGCAACGCTAACGAGCTTCCTGGCAGGAACAGGACGACCCGCTTTTGCAGATGACGCCATTTTTGACATCCAGGAAGTGGCCGTTCAGGGGCGTGTCGTTACGGCGCGATTCGCAGATTTCGATGGCGATCAGCGAACGGACCTGATGGTCGTGAGTTTGGCGGGTATCCCGCCCGAGGAATCGCGCACCATTTGGGTCTATCTCCAGCAAGACGATGGCACCTTCCCGACAACGCCTAGCCACAATGTTGCCCTGCCACGCTGGAGCAGTGTTTATGACGTGGCAGATCTCAAGGACACACCAGGTGCCGAACTGGTATTACTGCGCCCCGATGGCGTCACCATATTGTCGATAGCAAACGCTGCTGCCACGCAATGGGATCTGCCAGTCAGCGGTCCCAGCACCGTTGGTGCCGCCGATGATGAGCGCGGATTTGATCATTTCCGACTGGTTTATGATCAATTCGGTGAGCAGCCCTGGATTTTGGTACCGCAAATCGGTGTAATTTCGGCGCTTACTGCCGATGGGACGCTCATGGCGCAAATCGAGGTTGGGCGACGAGCCAATTACTTCGTCGTCAAGGAATCCGGGCCCTTCTCAATGGAGAGCGATATACAGTTGTTTCTCGACGTTCCGAAGTTGGCCGTTGGTGATGTCAATGGAGACGGGCGAAGCGACATCGTCGCCACGACGCGCCACGAAATTCGAGTATTCCTGCAAGACGACGACTCCTCATTTCCGCGCCAGGCGAGTCAAAAATTGCCACTGCGTTTCCTTAGCACGCGAGACCACATTCGTGGCTCCGGAAGTGTTGTCTCCACGTTCCGAGACATCGACAATGACGGTCGTCTTGACCTGATGACTACGCATATCGAAGGTAGCTTCTCGGACGCTATTACGACAACGAATATATTTTACAATCGCGATGGCAGTTGGCAAATTGAAGAGCCTGACGACAGCTTCGTTAGCGACGGAGCTCTGGGCTCCGACCTTCTCCTCGATATCGACCAGGACAACAATCTTGAGCTTGTGCGTATTCGGCAAAGATTCAGTGTGCTCGAAATGATCGAAATACTGCTAACCCAGGAGATTGATTCTCAGGTAATGATCCACCGACTCAATATCGACGGCCACTTCAATGCCAGGCCGTGGGTAAAAAAGAAGATCAGTACCGGAATCAGCTTTGACACTTTCCGCCCTGAAGGATTCCTGACGCCCACCGGGCTTGACCTCAACGCTGACGGACTTATGGACTTCATCACTTCAAGCAACGGCAAAGGAATCGAGGTTTATCTGGGCGGCGAAAGAAAGCCATACGCGAGGCGCGCCGCCATGCAAAAATTCCCCACCGCAGGCGTCATTCATTTTGCCGACTTTGATGGAGATAGCCTGCTGGATTTCGTGCTCATTGATCCACAGGAGTTTGACACGCTGGTCCGGATCGGCCGCAATCTTGGCATGCTGCCGCGTACCGACAAACTGGACGCTCAACCTGATTGATTGTTCAACTTCTACAGCAGTCTAATCCAATAACTTACCCGCGAGATAATGGCCAAATTGCCAGTTGGTTTTTTCCATCTCATTCAGAGGGCCACAGTTACCAACCCCGGATTCCAGTCCTTTCTGGACTCCTGTGTTGATGACCTTGTCCTCTGCCGTGAACGCCGCGACAATTTCCATTTCCGCCTTAATTTCTGATTCTGTTGCTCTGCCCGCACTCAGATCCTTGGCAATCCAGGCGCGCAACCGCAAGCGGTTATATGTCAGCGGAAGAATGGACAACCAAATGGTCGAAGCAGTCCTGATGGCAAACGTCAGGCTCGGATAGATGCAGCTAAGATGTTCCCTGTCGTCTTCCTTGTTGGTTGAAGCAGCCGTCACACAGCGCATAGTGTGGTGGTTGTATGCAGAACCGCCAGGCAGCACCTCGACCGATGACGTGGGCGTATCAGGTTCTAATGTTGTCTTGTGCAATCTGAACACGTGATAGCTTTCACAAAAGTTTTCAACCAGCACCTTCCAGTTACAGTCGACTTCATCATCGTATGTATGTACCACTTCCATCTCGGCAAGACTAAATTTGCCAATCTCTTGCCGTAGGGACTCAAGGCGTGGTGCCAGTGCTTCAGCTTTCTGGTCCAGGTTGACGAAAATTAGTCCTTGCCAGACTTCCAGTCGCAAATCGTTCAGACATACATCTTTCACCTGCTCAGGCTGCATAAATGGCGCACCCCGCAGTTCTCCACTTAACTCATAAGTCCAGGCGTGATACGGACATACCAGCAACCTGGTATTACCAGAACCATCGACCAGGCGTGCCGAACGATGGCGACAAACATTGGAGAAAGCACGCAGTTCGTTTGAGCGATCGCGGACGACCAGAATTGGATGCTCTATAAGATCGAATGTCAGGTAATCACCTGGCTTTTCCAATTCTGAAACATGACCTGCGCATAACCATTCTTTCCTGAAAATCTTCTCGACTTCCATTTTGAGAACATCTTTTGAGGAATAGAATTCAGGCGGTAGCGGAATACGTCCCGTATCTGTTTCGCTGTTAGCGCGCCAGTGATCAAGATTATCAAGTAGCTCACGTATTGATCTGCCGCCTGTTCCGGCCAGATTCGTGTTTCGATTCTCGTCCCGCGACGTGTTTTGTTCACTCACGAACATCGTCCCCATTCTTCAGCAATTGTTTACCCAATATCAACCCGTCGCCGTTCAAAACCTATAAAATCGTCTCGAATATAAAGCGGGCGATCGAAACACTGCGTTAGCGCTTAATCAACCCTATCTTAGTCTGTTTCAATCGCCATCGCCGTAATGCCGGACCGTGTTATCTTTCTACGCCAAACAGCGACGCCCTGTTCCATCGGAAAACTTGCATGCTTGACATCGAAATAAGTATTGACGACACAATAGAGCCAACCGAAGTTTTGGCGCTTTACATCGCCAACAAGTGGTCATCCGCGGACCATCCTGAAAAGCTCCTCGCAGCTCTGCGCAACTCAGATTCACTGGTAACGGCCCGAATTGATGGCAAGCTGGTAGGACTCGCGAACGCGATATCCGACGGTCACCTGGTAGTTTACTATCCACATCTATTGGTACACCCGGACAATCATGGGCATGGAATTGGTGCCCGAATCATGGCGGCGATGCGCGAGCGATACGGCTCCTTTCACCAGCAGATGCTAACTGCGGATGTCGATTCGGTGACGTTTTACGAGCGCGTCGGATTCGAGCGAGCCGGCAAAACGGTTCCGATGTGGATTTACAGCGGAACCGATCATTGAGGAGCCATTCATGATTATCAGAATGTGGCATGGTCGAGTGCACCATGATAATGCGCTTGCGTATCGCGAGTTCCTGAAGCAGCGCGCAATTCCTGACTACCAGGCGGTCGCGGGAAATATCGACGTCAGGATTCTTGAGAGAAAGGAAGAAGATGCGACGCACTTCATCACGATGACGAGCTGGGAGAATCTTGACGACATAAAGGCGTTTGCGGGTGAGGACCTGGAGAAAGCCAAGTACTATCCGGAGGACGATGGGTATCTGCTCGAATTCGAGCCCACAGTCGTCCATTACGAAGTCGTTGGACAGTCGTAGTTTCCCGCCAAAATCTCATGAGCGCCGCATCACGGCTGCGTAAATACACCGATCGCAGCAACTCCATACATCAGGAATACCTTGAGGATCCAAAAATCCTGCAACGGTATGAGCGCTTTGTCACCTGGCAGCTTGACTACATGCTGCCCTTTTACGAGGACCTGCGATCATCTGCAGGTCGTGCGGCAGCGGTCGATTTTGTTGTTTCGGACCTGACCGGAATCAACATCAGCGAACGTGACCAGGAATTCGCAAGAGTCGTACCTGTCATGTCCCGAATGCTGCCAGACAAAGCGCTTAATGCGGTTGCTACAGCGATGGAACTCAATGCCCGGGTTCTTGGCGTCAACCTCTCGATCTGTCGCGAGCTGCATGAAGAAATATCCATCGACACAGAAATCACGGAAGCAAGTTACTGCTCCGCCTGTCGACGCGCCAGCCAACTTGAAGAGTGCCTGGAACTCGTACACCTGACCGCGGATCTCGGGCGCAGCCTGGATGACGTAATTCGCATTCCTATGATGGGCCTGATGCTCAGAGCCATGCGAACGCCTGCCCGACTGGCGGGGTTTGGCGTTTTGCAGAGTTTTCTGGAGACGGGTTACAAGACGTTCAACGCACTGGAGGATGTCGACCGGTTCCTCGATGATATGACGGTCCGCATGACCGAGGTCTTTACGCGGATATTTGCAGAGCCACTTATTTAATCGAAAGAATAAATGCTTTCGATGGTGGTGCGGTTCCCGCGAGTAACTGACAAAACGTCTGTTGAATCGACTCCTCGCCACTTAACTCGACGATTTCCATCCAGTCATCCGTTGCGCCAACAAATCCGCTCCAGGCACCAGCAAATTTCGTCAGGACACCGGACGCACCAATCTCGGCGACTCGTTTCAGGAACTGGTCCGGCGCAAAAAACCATATCGGCTTCGGTTGCAGTGAATCGGTCGATGCCGATTCGGCATCCCAGTGCGCAGCGCCAACGAGACAGGAATATTTCAGCTGCTTGCCGATGTGAGCATGCAAACGGCGAATTACGTCGCCATTGCCGGCGATATCGACGAACACGGTGGACCGATCGGGATCGAGCATCTCGATATCGTCATAGCCAGTGACCGTGTCGTATAAACCCAATTTGCCAACAAATTCAATATTAGCTGCTGACGTCAGGCCAACCAGTTCAGACACGCGCGGTTCAGCACGGGCAATCTGATACGCCAAACCAATAGCAGTCTTACTGGATGCACTTGAAATGATTACCCTTTCGGCACCGAAGTTCTCGTTCTCCGCGAGAAAGTCTTCGATCAGAAACGACGTCATGAACAATGGCCGAAGAATCATTTGTTGCGACTCAAGCGACTGAACATAGGCGGGGTCACCGCTGACTGAGGTATATTGGTTATAAATCGATGGCAGCCTCTGGCGATGTTCAGCGCCATCAACAAAGCCGGTTTTCGCAACCGATACCGGAGCTACAACAAGCTCTGTTGAAATCGGTAAAAACCCGTAAAATCGCTCGCCGATGCGGACTTCGCTGTGGCGAGACTCTATGACATCAGCAAACCCCCACACTGGCACCCGACCAAATTTTTCATCTGCACACGGGAAAAAATGCCAATAGCCTATGACGTCGCCAAAGGCAGCATAGGTAACGTTGTTCGCCGTCAGGGCAAATTTGTCGATGGCCAATCGCACCTGGCCTTCGAGTAGTTCAGTTGACGAATCAGGGTACTCGAAATTTTGATTGTTCAGGTCTGATTTATCGACCAGAAAGTTTATGCAACTCGTTTTGCCCGTTTCATCGGTCATTCGAGGGCTCCAATATTGAAATGGTCATGCAGGACAAGTCGTTCTTGGACGCAGGCGGACAAATATGCGGCAACGTAACTCGCCGTATCAATCGTCATCAAGATTAACAATGATAAAGACAAGCCCGCATGCCATGAAAAACTGAAATGCATTGGCCAGGGAACCGGCGCCAACCTCCGTTTGCCACATCTGGAATAAGGCACCGCCGAAAACTGTAAACAGGCCCAGCCAGACTAAAATGCCGGCGCTACAACCCAGAAGCGCATACTTCTTCGCCGCATTGAAGCTGGCAGCCGGCGCTTTTCGCGCACCCCACAGATCCCAGGCGCCTTTGGCGGCAAGCAGGCCCGCAATGAATTCAAGCCCGACGACCAGGATAAGCGTAAGCCATAGCAGGGCAGGACTCTGTATCGCCGGAAAGAACGAAACCGGATAGGCCTGATGATCTGCGTTGCTCATGATGTAGGCAAATGTCTGGTAACAGGCTTCCAGGTTAGCAACGTTCTGGCCTGCATAAAACAAGCACAGCAAAGAGATCAGGATGATGAAATTAATCTTGAAATAACGCATTGCCATCGTTGCTCTCCCCCAAAAGATGCATTCCCCATCTTACTCCAGACGGGAGCAGCAATCTTCAGGCTCTGGCAAAATTATGCGGACAGCGGGAGTGCCGTTGAATACTTTACGCGCCGCAAGGCAAACGTTGAGCTGGCTGATCTTACCGCCGGATGGTGGAGAATCTGTGCGTTAATAAAATCGTTGTACGCGTCCATATCTTTGACGACCACCTGCAATACATAGTCGCGCTCTCCGGATACGGAATAACACTCTGTCACTTCCGGCAGAGATTGCACATGCTCTTCGAAACTGTCCCTGTTGGCGTCAGTGTGCTCAACTAAGGCTACTGCCAGCAGTACGTGAATCTGAAACCCAAGTTTTCTGGGGTTTAGTAACGCAACCTGCTTTTCGATTACTCCGCTCGCTTCAAATTCTCTGATTCTCCGCCAGCAGTAGGTACGGGACATGCCGACCAGCTCGGCCAGGTCGCTTTGGCTGGGCGTAACATCGCGCTGCAGGGCATCCAGTAAGCGTCGGTCTGTTCGGGATAACTCCATTTTACAATTCTCTCGTTTTTTGTAACTTCTTGCAACATATGTTTCATATTTCATCGATTTAAACCATAAATAGGACACTAGGATACTGATTCTCACGCATAATGTGGAATTATCGGTATGCACATGAGGACGATATGATGGGCGATTTGTATGAAAACCCAATGGGGCTGGACGGCTTCGAGTTTGTTGAATTCGCATCCCCCGAACCGGGTGTTCTGGAGCCAGTATTTGAGCTAATGGGTTTTACGGCCGTGGCAAAGCACCGCTCCAAAGACGTCACGCTTTTTCGCCAGGGCGACATAAATTTCATCCTGAATGCTGACCCGAAAAGTCATGCGGCCTACTTTGCCCAGGAGCACGGTCCGTGCGCCTGTGGCATGGCGTTTCGCGTTAAGAATTCCCAGCTTGCCTACGCGCGGGCATTAGAGAGTGGAGCACAGCCAATTGAAATCCCAACCGGCCCAATGGAATTACGCCTGCCGGCGATCAAGGGCATTGGTGGCGCACCGTTATATCTCATCGACCGATACCAGGAAGGCAACACGATTTATGACATCGATTTCGATTTTTTTGACGGTGTAGACCGGCACCCCGAGGGCTGTGGCTTCGATACGATCGATCACCTGACACACAACGTTTACCGGGGTCGAATGGAGTACTGGGCTAATTTTTACGAGTCTATTTTCAACTTCCGGGAAATACGCTATTTCGATATTAAAGGTGAATACACAGGTTTACTGTCCAAAGCAATGACGGCGCCGGATGGCAGAATTCGTATACCGCTGAACGAGGAAGCGTCCAAAGGCGTAGGACAAATTGAAGAATTTCTGATGGCTTACAATGGTGAAGGCATTCAACACATCGCACTAATCTGCGATGACCTGTATGCCTGCTGGGATCGTCTAAAAGCCAATGGTCTCGAATTCATGGTCGCACCACCGGAAACATATTACGAAATGCTCGAGGAACGCCTCCCAGGCCACGGTGAACCAATGCGTGAGTTGCAGTCACGAGGAATCCTGCTCGATGGCTCAACAGAAGGTGGCGACCCACGACTGTTACTACAGATATTCTCTGCTAATCTTGTCGGGCCGGTCTTTTTCGAATTTATCCAGCGCAAGAAAGACGAAGGCTTTGGCGAAGGCAATTTCAAAGCATTATTCGAGTCTATCGAGCGAGACCAGATTGCTCGTGGTGTTGTCGGTGAAAACGAAGCCGCATAATTCACGCAGCATTCGGTCAGGGGAGAGAAATGAACATTAAGCGTATTCACCACGTTGCTTATCGCTGCAATGATGCCAAGGAAACGGTCGATTTTTACGAGCGTGTACTGGACATGGAATTCCAGATTGCATTCGCCGAAGATCGCGTGCCCTCCACCAAAGAACCAGATCCTTACATGCACGTGTTCCTGGATGCGGGCATGGGCAACGTACTGGCGTTTTTTGAGCTGCCAACACGGGAACCCATGGATCGGGATCGCAATACACCAGAGTGGGTGCAACACATTGCGTTTGAAGTCGAAGACTACGATGCGTTGGTTGCCGCGAAGAAACACATTGTAGCCCAAGGTGTTGACGTTATCGGCCCGACGAATCATGGCATCTTCCAGTCCATTTATTTCTTCGATCCGAATGGCCATCGCCTCGAACTGGTGGCAAATACACGCACCGATGAGCAGGTTGAGGAACTCCGTAGAGTTGCACCGGCAATGCTGGAGGAGTGGAGTCGGACCAAAAAAGCGCCGCGACATGCAGCGTGGCTGCATGAGCTGGAGTTTACGGGGGGCGAGTAACTGAACTCCAGTAAGCAACCTAATCAGCTTTTTTTCGTGCCGCGAATTTTTCGTCAGCGTCTGCGAGCGCTTTGCCACACGGATCCTTTTCCGAAAGATAGCGATTCTTAAGGCTCTTGGCGATGATGGAGAGTCCTGCGGTCGCTACGGCCAGCCCCCCCTCTATCAACACACCTTCCGGATCAATTACCAGGGCCGGTTTCGCCAACGTACCGGTGACTTTAATGTAAGGATTGACAAGGTTTGAGAGGCTAATACCAAGACCTTTTCGCGGCTCGATTTTGAAGTTCGCTTCAAGTTTTTCAGTCCTCAAATCGATATTCGTGCTGGCAAAAATGCGCAACTTATCCGTTTGTTGCACAAGAACCGGGTCAGCATCCAATACACCATCGTTAAATTGCAGCAGTATGACGGCACATTCAACGTTGGTGTATTGATCGCTCTTGGTAAATGGGTTAATCGTACTTATCAGATTTGTAACAAAGTCCTGCGTCAGATAACCAAGCGCCCCGTTAGGTACTCGACCTTCCCCACCGACAACCCGGACATAACCATCCAGGGAACCCGCGAGATCCCTAACGGTTGCGCCGTTTGCGGTCAGGTCCGCACGAAACTGCAGCCGGGGTAGTTGTTGCAAGTCATCCTCAGTTTCCACTCTTACCGCCATGACCATATCCTTGCCATCTGCGGCCAGCACAAAATCCGCTCCTCCTGAGCTATTCGGCGTCAAACTTGTAGACAATACGAATGATCCACCACCCTCGTGGGTAAATGCCAAATTTTCTACATTCAGCGCGCCGTCGGAAACAAACGCATCCAGATCCAGTCCAAATAATCTCTGTGACCGGGTGCGTAACTCATCTATCTTGATATCGACATCGGCATCAAATAACTGCAACAACTCCAGTGGCAGCGGGGTGTCCGGTATGACTTTGGTATCAACCGCAGTGGTTACCGTTTGCGGCTCCGCCTCAGGCTCCGGCAGATACTCCGAAATATCGAATAATTTGGAAGTGACATCGATTTTGACGGCCGGAACGTCACCGTCGCGCATTGTAAAATGTCCATCCAAATCGCTTTCACCAAATGTAAACTCAAAATCTTCCATCGTCATGACGTCTCGCGTGCCGACGAGACGAGCTTTGAGCCGCAGCGGATGATCGGGTAATTCCCTGCCGGCGACAACGCTGAGTTTGCTGACGCTCGAGGCTACCCATTCGACGTCCAGGTCTGTTCTCTCAAAGGATGGTGGACCGTCCAGAATACCGCTAATCTCAATGTAGCCCTCACCCAATTCCACTCTGCTCTTGTCGAAGCTCAAATAATTATCCGCCCAGCTGCCACTCCCTCTGATTTTCAATTTCGCAACCTGCGGTACAGAAACGTCTTTCAGTTTCGGCAGGAGATGATATATGTCCGGCGAATCGGCCTTTACGCTAAAACTGCCGCTGTCGAAAAACGGATCGAGCGCGAATGCGAAATCACCAGCAACTGTTGTATGCCCAACGTTGGCACGAAACCGCTCTATTTCCATTTCACTTTCGCTGAGAGAGACTCTTCCTGAGGCGGTATATGCATGCGCCAGCGATTCCCGAGATAGGTTCGGTGGTAACAGGCGCGACAGGTCATCTCCAGCCAACTCGAATTTGAGTTTCGTACCGGCAAGCGACGGCAACTGGCCGATATCGCCACTGATCTGCAAGTCGGCGCCGCCAAATGAAGCTGTAATTTGCTCGACCGACATTTGGCCATTTTTTTGCCGTACCGAACCTGAAGCAACGAGGTCTCCGCCAGGTACCAAACTTACGTCTATGCCGAATTCCGAAATTACATCACTTAACTCGGGCACCGACGCCTCAAAGATCAGTGACATATCATCTTCGAGGGGCTTGTCGCCGACAGCGCCTGAAAACTCCACGGCAACTCGCCCTGATGTGAAAATTCCGTTGTCGAAGTAGGTATTAGAGATTCCCCGACGAATTTCTGCGCTTACATTAAACGGGATATCGGGAACACCTGGCTGCCTGGCGAGTTCTCCAAGCGCGGCAAGACTCGCCCCCCACACATGTACCTGTACCTGGCTGCCAGCTAATTGCTCTTCGCCAGTCAGGAATCCTGACAGCTGGAGCTGATATTCTTCATCGTCGCCAATCACCGCTCTGATGTCCTGCAGCCAAAGCTTGTCGTCCCGCTTCTGCACGCTTCCTTTCAGATAGTAGCCACCTTTTGGCAGGTTCTCAGCGCTTCCGCCGAGCGCTACTGCGCTTGCGCCCAGGTTCGTCCCGGAAAAATCGATTTCTAAACTGGTTTCTCCTGCGAACGGCCTGTCTCCAATGTGACCTGCTATTTTGAGAACGTCATCGTCGACCACCGCTTCGAAATTATTAATTAGGAATCCGTTCGGATCTTTTTCAACAGACGCGGAAATCCGAAAATCCTCGGCCGGCAATCCATCGAAGCCGGCTGCGCTGGCGACTGTGCTGATATTCGGGCCGCTAATATCCAGTTGCAGCGTTGTGCCCTCGAAATGATTCGCAACGCTGACCAGGCTGTCCATTCTGGCGCTGATATCTGCTGTATTCACCGCAAACTCGACGCGCTCTCGCCCATCACCGTTTGGTGTCATATTCAATGATGCAGTGAAATCTCCACCAAGACGGCCCGGCATACCGAACAACCGGTTGAATCGGCCATAATCCGGTCCTGATGCCTCCAGCGACAATCGCCCGCCTTTCAGGGTTGGGAATTCACCGAAGAAACCGTGAATCTTCATGCTACTGGCGCCGATCGCTACCAGCACATTATCGATGGTAATCTCGGAGCCCGAGCGACTTATTCTTCCCTGTATGTCGAAGGGGTCCACGTCAGCGTAATCGCGGCCGGCTAATCGAATCAACGTGCCAATATCAGGACCGGCAGCCGCAAAATCCAGGTCAATATCGTGCAGCTCCTGCAAGTCCTGAAACTGGCCGTTGACAGTAAAATCGAATTCGCCAAAAACACCGCTAAGGGATGCGGTCATCTGCTCGCCGCTTTCCTCAATCGACACAGAAAGTTCCAATGGACCCGAGGTGATCGGCTGTATAGCCAATATGTCCGTGAGGTAGCTGGCGCCTGGTCCTTCAATATTCATCATCAAACTGGGCCGGTGCGGCGTAAGCAGATCATCGATCTGGGCGGAGATATCAAATGTGATCTCTCCAATGTTTCCGGTTATTTCGACTGTCACGTTTTCGTAGGCGAGCAAATTCTCAATGGGACTCGTCGTTTTTACGAAATGTAGCGGCGTGTCGTTGAGCGAGCCGGTAAGCTCCAGACTGGATACATCGGCTGCAAAGCTCGATTGGAGAGTTTCAACGATGAACAGCAGTGGCTCTGCCATATCAGGGGTCGTATAGGAAACCTGGACATCCTCAATGACGGCATTACTAACAATCAAAGGCAGTCTTCTGAACGGTGTTGGTTCGTCTTCAACAACAACGCTGTCGGAATCAGACGCCAGGCCAGCGAAATCCCAACTCGCAATTCCTTCCTCGTTGATCTGAATGTTTACTTTTACTCCGTCAATATTCACGCGTTCGATGACCACTGGCCCGTTGAGTAGCGACCAGGCGTCTACGGCTATATCGATTTTGTGCGCGGTAACAAACGCGTCGTCAGTCGCCCATTCCGGATTTGCCAGGTAAATATCTTCAGCATAAAACTCGATGCTGCCGCCGAGGTAAACGTGCATTTCACCGTCGATTCTGAATTCGCGGTCCAGAAGCTCTGTCGTCATGACCTCGACCCTTTCCTTGAACATGCCAAGGTCGACAGTCAGCAAAACAATCAAAGCTACAAGAAGGACCGCGACGCTGCCGGCGAGTACATAAAGTCCTGTTCGTAACCAGCGCATTTTCTCCCCACTATTATTTTTGGTTTCCAAGAGCTTTCAAATGCAAGTCTAGTGCGTCCAAGCTGGCCACGCAATATCGAGATATGGCGATACATTTGATGTAACGACTAAGTATTTTTTGCGCGATCTCCGGTGCAATTCGAATTAGTTATTGCCGGCTTTGTTGGACGAACGCCACCTGTCGATCAGCACGGCAATGATAATGACAGCGCCGGTTATCAGCCGTTTGGTCGGTTCCGAGACACCAATCTGCGCCAGTCCACTTTGCAGAACTGAGATAATAAGCACCCCGGCAAACGCGCCAATAATGGAGCCACGGCCACCCATCAGGCTGGTGCCGCCAATAACGGCAGCCGCGATCGCAGATAATTCCAGACCGATTCCCGCATTCGGATCCGCTGAACCAAGATAACCGGCATTAAAAATACCACCTAAGCCGGCCAGTCCACCCGACACTGCAAGCACCAACAAGCGATATGGACGCGTATCAATTCCGGACATACGTGCTGCTTTTTCGTTTGTACCTATCGCGGTGATGTAACGACCGAACACCGTTCTGGTTAACAGGAACTGGCTGCCAACCACTAACAGCAGTGAAAAAATCAACGCAACAGAAACGCCGATACCCGGCAATGGCAGCGCGAGCTTCTGGATTTCAGGTCCTATATAGATGGTCTGTGAATCCGTGGTCACATAGGCCAGGCCGCGGGCCATTTCCAGCATCCCAAGCGTGACGATGAATGATGGCAAAGAGAAGTACGACACCAGGATGCCGTTAATCGAGCCACAAATAATGCCGACAGCGAATCCAAGGAAACACGCCACTGACAGGGGCAGACCCCAGCCTACGGCAGCAACGCCGACTACTGCTGCACTGAACCCCAATATGGACCCAACGGACAGGTCGATTCCCGCCACTATCAAAACAAACGTCATACCAACAGTAACGACGGTTAAGGCTGGCAACTGATTGAGGATTGTGGTCAATGTTATTAGCGAGAAAAAATTATCAGAGGCAAATCCAAAAAATAAAATCAAAAGAAAAAGAGACGCAAGTATAAAATTCTCTTGAGCATGCCTTTTAATGAAATTGACAAAATTCATACCGGGTTGACTTGGGTTGGCTCAGCGCTGCGGGTGTTATCGTTATTCATGACAATCGGTTTGTTGGTGAACTCCTGAAATGCCGCTTCAAGAATTTCTGTTTCGCTCCATTCGCCGCGCGTAAATTCTCTGACCAGTTTCCGATCCGACAATACGAGTATGCGACTACAGACCGTCATGAGTTCCTCTATTTCGCTGGACGCGATGACTACCGCTTTGTGTTGGCGTTGCATTTCGAATAGCAGCTCATAAATCGCATTTTTTGTACCGACATCGACGCCCCTGGTCGGTTCATCCAACAAGAATATCGCCGAATCGCAATTGAGCCAGCGAGCCAGCAACACTTTTTGCTGATTACCGCCGCTGAGTTGCTCAATATCCTGATCGAGACTCTGGCACCTGATTTGGAGCTTGCTTGCCAATTCGGTAGCCACGTTCATTTCCCGTGCGCGATTGATCAGACCGTATGAACAAACCCGCGAGAGGCCAGGAAGCATCATATTGGCCAGAACGGACTGACCCGAAAATATACCCATAGCCTTACGATCTTCGGCAACAAACCCGATACCCATTTTGACTGCGTGACTGGCATTTCTGACGACGAACTCTCCCTCGTCAGTGCAACGGGTGACAGAGCCCCCGGTAATCGGCTCCAGTCCGAACAGAGCCTGTAATAACTCACTCCTCCCCGACCCTGCCAGTCCTGCGATGCCAATAATCTCTCCCTGGTGACAGGTAAGACTAAGCGCATGCGGCAATGCATCCGTCGTCAATTTCTCGACTCTGAGAAGCGGCTTGTCGGGTCGCGCCGGGGCAACGGACTGCTCCGCTTGCTGCTGGCTTCGACCACTCATCTGCTCAAACAGGTCAGATACAGCCAATGACTGAGCTGGCATGGAGCATACGACCTGTCCATCTCTCAATACAGAGACCACATCCGCAACCGAAAGCACGTCGTCCAGTCGATGGCTGATATAAATGACGGATGTTCCCGCAGTCGCAAGGTCAGCGATTATTCCGTGCAGATGATCCGCTTGTGGACCTGTTAATGCCGCTGTAGGCTCATCGAGAATCAGCAATCGGCAATCAATCGAGAGTGCCTTGGCAAATTCCAGGAGCTGCCGCTCGGAGAGACTTAGAGATTCCGCCGCACTGTCCGGAGAAATCCCCTTAAGCCCCACCAGCTGCAACAAATTGTGTGATTGCTCATACAGCCTGTCACGCCGAATGACGGAATTTCTGTGCGGCAATTTTCTCAAGCCGATGTTTTCGGCCACGCTAAGGGTGCCAATGATGCTTAGCTCCTGGGCCGCAAACGATACGCCTGCGGCAAAAGCGTCCGCTGGACAGGCAGCTTCGTATGCAGTCTCGTCGAGAAAAATCTGTCCACTGTCTTTGCGCAGCAGGCCTGTCAAGATATTGACCAGCGTAGACTTTCCTGCGCCGTTCTCACCCACTATTGCATGAATCTCTCCGCGCCTGACCCTCAGGCTGACATCCCGCAGGACCGGCGCCGCAAAAGATTTGTTGAGGTTTTTGATTTCAAGGAGAATTTTTTCGTTCCCTGGCAATCAGTCGATGCTATCGATCGTGACGAGATCGACTGGTGTAGATCTATCCGCCAACTCCGCATCTGAACTCAGCGCCGCAAGCGCGTATTCGATACCGTAAACGGCAAGCAAATCGGCATGCTGATCGACCGTCGCCAAAATTCTGTTTTCCTTTATCAGGTTTCTCACGGCCGAAATGTTGTCGAAACCGATAATTTTAACCTGGTCACCTTTACCCGCCTGCAGTACGGCTGCCACGGCGCCCAGTGCCATGTTGTCATTCGCACAGAGTATGGCTGCCAAATCAGGATACTGGACCAGAATGGCCGACGCGATAACCACCGCCCGGGTCTGGTCCCATTGGGCACTTTGTTGTGAGACCACGATGAGTCCTGCATCATCCACTGCCTTCTGGAAACCCGCGCTACGTCTTTGCGAATTGTATGCGGTAGGCACACCCTCAAGAATTGCGACCTCCTGACCCGCCTGCATTTGAGCCGCCAGGTATCGTCCGACTTCTTCGGCACCACGAAAATTATCCGGGCCGACGAACGGCGCTTTTATTCCATATTCATGCAGGATGTCGCGGTCCAGACGGTTATCAATATTGACAATCACAATTCCCGCTGCACTGGCCCGCGCCAATGCCGGCACGACAGCCTTTGAATCTGCCGGCGCGATGACGATCGCATCAACGCCTGACGCGATCATCTGGTCGATTAACGCAACCTGCTGCGTCAGGTCAATTTCATTCTTGATACCGTTGACAACCAATTCGTAATTGGCACTATGCTCAGCCTGATGATCCCTGGCGCCATCAGCCATCGTGACAAAAAACTCATTCGCCAACGACTTCATTATCAATGCGACCACTGGCCGTTTGGTTTTCTCCAGGCCTGATTCGGGATCTTGCTGTGAGTCTCCACAGGCTGCAAGGCAGACCAAAGCAACTATTGCTGCAGGCCTTGTTATCAACTTTGATGCCGTTATTCTCATTGCATTTCCATTTGCTGACGCATTTGATCAGTATCTGATGAAAGTCGATATACTCTGCCGATGAGTTCGCGCGTGAAACAAGCTAGTACTCCGTCAATGTGGTATTCACGGAGTACTAGCTCCGCGCATTGAATTATTCGACAATACCTGCTCTTTCTGTCGTTGTCGCTTGCCGGGCGTATGCGCCAGTCAGGATCAGTAATGTCAGTCAGCCTCCGGACACATTCGCGGTGATTTAATGAAAAACCTGATTTTTTTCCTCCTGTGCGCTGCCGGTTTCTCTGTCACTGGCGTCGTTGTAGCGCAAACTGCGGATCCTGTCCCGATCATTTTTGACACTGATTTCGTCATGCCCCCTGCTGACGATAGCCTGGCGCTGATGCTGGCACTCCAATCGCCCGAAATCGAGATCCTCGGCATTACCACCGTCGCCGGCAACGACAGCGTTGAACGAGCGACGTCAGATGTCCTGCGGATGCTGGAAATTGCCGGGCAAGCCGGCATTCCAGTCTATCGCGGTGCTGACATGCCGCTGGTGCACGAGAAAAGCGACTTTGCCGTGCGTAGCTATGGCAATTGGTACTCAAATGAACCGCCACCAACACCTCCTGGTGGATTCGCGAAGAAGCAGGTCGAAGACGAATCTGCCGTCTCGTTTATCGTCAGAACCGTATTGGCGCAGCCGCACAAAGTCACGCTGGTCGCGATTGGCCCGTTAACGAATATCGCACAAGCCATTCGCGCAGAGCCGACGTTCGCAGAAAATGTCGACCGGTTGATAATCATGGGTGGAGCGATCGCGCTCTTGCCCGACGGCGCGGGCAACATCACCCCGAATGCCGAGTACAATTTCTGGGTTGATCCGGAAGCCGCACGCGTAACACTTCGCTCCGGTATTCCGATCGAGCTCTCACCGCTCAACGTCTCCAGAAAATCTGCGTTGACGAAGGTTTGGTTCGAAAAAATGGTGGCAGTCGAAACGCCGCTGACGCAATTGCTTAAGGTCACCATGGGACCGCGCTTCGCGGCCGAACCGGACAAAACCTGGTTCATGTACGACCAGATCGCGATGGCGAGCCTCATAGACCCCAGCCTGGTAAGCACAGAACGACTGTACGTGGACGTAAATATCGATCATGGCATCAGCTATGGTGTTTCAGTCGGGGGCCGAAAAATCTGGCCGGGTGCCGAACTCGCGCAACAGATGAATGTTCAATACGATCTGGACTGGACCCGGTTCATCGAAATGTTCGTGGCAAGGGTCCAGGCACCGCTGCAAAGCGAAAGTAGGCGGTCAGCCCGGTAGTGAACAGTGATTCCATGTCTGGATCCGGGCAAAACGACCCTGCCGTCGCCCTGCTCTGTGACCTGATTCGACGTCCATCGGTAACACCGGATGATGCCGGCTGTCAGGAAATCCTGAAAGCAAGGCTTGAATCTGCGGGCTTTGTCTGCGAAACAATGCAGTTTGCAGATGTCACAAATCTGTGGGCGCGCCGGGGCACTGACTCACCGGTCTTGTGTTTCGCCGGACATACGGACGTCGTACCGCCGGGAGCAATCGATGCGTGGGAATCCGACCCGTTCGAGCCGGTCATTCGTGATGGCAGAATTTATGGCCGGGGCTCTGCAGACATGAAAAGCGGGCTTGCGGCTATGGTCGTGGCCGTTGAACGATTCGTAGCACTTCATCCTGATCACCCTGGCAGCCTTGCGTTCCTGATTACCAGCGACGAGGAAGGCCCGGCACGCAATGGAACGCTGAAAGTGGTTGCAGCACTGCGTGATCGCAGTGAAGATATCGACTACTGTGTTATTGGTGAACCTTCGAGCGAAAATCAGCTTGGAGACGTTGTCCGCATCGGCAGGCGTGGCTCCCTGAGTGGCACGCTGACAGTGAAAGGAATTCAGGGTCATGTCGCCTATCCGCATCTGGCCGACAATCCGATCCACCGCTTCGCGCCAGTGCTCTCAGAGCTTGCAAGCACCGTCTGGGATAGTGGCAATGCCTGGTTTCCACCGACCAGTTTTCAGATGGTGGCACTGAGCAGCGGTTCCGGCGCAGTGAACGTTACACCAGCGGACCTCAGTACCCGGTTCAACTTTCGCTATTCAACGGTATGGAGTCACCAAACACTCCAACAGGAAGTTACGACGATCTTTGATCGGCACGAATTCGAATATGAACTCGACTGGCATTTGTCCGGCGAACCGTTCCTGACGGCACCGGGTGCATTGATTGACGCAGTGGTTACAGTCGTGACCGAGGAGACGGGGTCCGCACCCGAACTGTCAACCGGCGGTGGTACCTCGGACGGGCGTTTTATTGCCAAGACCGGGGCGGACGTGATTGAACTGGGACCGGTAAACGCATCCATTCACAAAGTGAATGAACATGTGTTAGTGGATGATGTTCCGCGCCTCAGCAAAATGTACCAGGGCATCATGGAAAAATTATTGGTGAGCCAGAATTGAGCTCTGATCGCGGCACCTACTTCGAATATTTCGCCGCAATCCGCCCATAGGCTTCGCGAAACGGAATACCTTCTGACCGGACCAGCGCGTAAGCGTCCTCGGTCGCATAAAGCTCTTCACCAAGCTTTATGTTTTCAGGAAGAAATTTCAACCTCGAGATTACGAACGCCATAATATCGACACTTTCGATCGTCAGGTCGATCGATCGGAACACCGGCGTCTTCATACGCTGCAAGTCACGCTGGAATCCTGATGGCAGTTTTGCCGTAATCATCATGCACTCCTGAAGACAGGCTTGTGCGGTTGCAGATGCGCCGCGAACCAGCTCCAG
>SMVA01081863.1_pt1 | contig 20135 bp, 15 predicted proteins | sample 2456451 | NCBI WGS metagenome assembly SMVA01 (sample SAMN11095933, study PRJNA526329) | marine sediment metagenome | biome: Marine sediment; feature: Surficial sediment; material: Deep marine sediment; isolation source: Hadal surficial sediment | place: Pacific Ocean | collected 2014-05 | depth... | reverse complement strand
TTGCGACCGCATTTCCGATGCCATCGTCGATGCCCATATATCGGCGCTGCCCGAAGCGCGCGTCGCCTGCGAGACGCTGGCGACGACAAACCGGGTGATTATTGCCGGCGAGCATCGCGGCGCCGACACGGTGACAAGCGAAATCATCGAGCGGGTGGCGCGTGAAGCCATCCGCGAGATCGGCTACAGCCAGAACGGCTTCCACTGGCAGAGCGTGGAAATCAAGAACCTGATGCACGAGCAGTCGGCCGACATCGCCCAGGGCGTCGATGGCAATGTCGACAAACCGGAGGGCGCTGGCGATCAGGGCCTGATGTTCGGCTATGCCTGCCGGGAGACGCCGGAGCTGATGCCGGCGCCGATCCATTATGCCCACGCCATCCTGCGCCTGCTCGCCGAAGCGCGCCATGGCGGCCGCGAGCCGGCGTTGGGACCCGATTCCAAATCGCAGATCACCATCGCCTATGAGGACGGCGTTCCCAAGAAGGTCGTCGCCATCGTTTTATCGACCCAGCATCTGGACGAGACGCTGACCTCCGACGACATCCGGGCCCTGACGGCTCCCTATATCCGCGAGGCGCTGCCGGAGGGCTGGATTACCAATGAGACCGTGTGGCACGTCAATCCGACCGGAAAATTCGTGGTTGGCGGACCGGACGGCGATACCGGCCTGACCGGCCGCAAGATCATCGTCGATACCTATGGTGGCGCGGCGCTGCATGGCGGCGGCGCGTTTTCCGGCAAGGATCCGAGCAAGGTCGACCGGTCGGCGGCCTATGCGGCGCGCTATCTGGCCAAGAATATCGTCGCCGGCGGCTTTGCCGATCGCTGCACGATCCAGCTTTCCTATGCGATCGGCGTGGCGCAACCTCTGTCGATCTATGTCGACACCCACGGCACCGGCTCGGTTGCGGAGGCGGCGATCGAAGTGGCGATTGGCAAGGTGATGGACCTTTCGCCAAAAGGCATCCGCGACCATTTGCAGCTCAATCGTCCGATCTATGCCCGTACGGCGGCCTATGGCCATTTCGGCCGGGAACCGGACGCCGAAGGCGGCTTTTCATGGGAAAAGACCGATCTGATCGGGGCCATCGGCGACGCGCTCTGAAGCCGGACGATGCCGGAACGGCGCGATTCCATTTACGGCCGGCGCAAGGGCAAGACGTTGCGGACCGAACCGGCGAAGCGGCTGGCGCGGTTGTTGCCGGTATTGCGGATCGATATCGCCGCACCGCCGCCCGATCCGCTGTCGGCGCTGTTTGCGGTTTCGGTGAAGCCAATCGTGCTGGAGATCGGCTTCGGCGGCGGCGAGCGGCTGATCCATGAAGCGGCAGATGCCCGGCAAACCGGCTTCATCGGCGTGGAGGTCTTCCAAGGGGGTCTCGCCAAGGCGGTAACGGCAATCGAAAAAAGCGGTCTTGCCAATATCCGGCTCCATGACGGCGATGGCGGACCCTTGCTCGACTGGTTGCCGGCCGGCTCGATCGCGCGGGTCGATCTGCTCTACCCCGATCCCTGGCCGAAGCGGCGGCACTGGAAACGGCGTTTCATCAATGCCGCCAATCTGCAACGCATCGCGCGTGTGCTTGCACGCGGCGCAATGTTCCGTTTCGCCAGCGACAGCGCGGCCTATGTGGACTGGACGCTGCAACATGTGCGGCGCGAGCCGGCGCTGATCTGGACGGCGAAAACGGCGGGTGACTGGCGCCAACCGTGGCCGGACTGGCCGGGCACCCGCTACGAGGCCAAGGCGATCGGCGAGGGCCGGCGGCCAGCCTATCTGACATTCCGCAAGGCCGGCTGAGCGGCAAAAAATCCATTCGTACCATCAGGCGATCAGGAAGACCCCGTCGCGTCGCGGATCGCCGGCGCCGGCATAGCCGCCGGGCCCGGCTTCGGCCCAGTGAACGCCGCCGAAATAGAGCGAGCGCTCCGGCCAGGCCTTGGCGCCGGGAAAGCTTTCCAGCAGCGCGTCCACCTCCTCCCATTCTCCCGCCGCCTCGATATCGAGGCGCCCTTCTTCCAGATGCAGGCGCGGCGCGGCCACCGCCTCGGCCGGGCTCTTGCCGTCCAGAAGCCGGGCCGCCAGCACCTGGAAGATCGCCGTGCGGATGCGATTGGAGCCGCCGGAGCCGAGCGCTACAAGCGTGCCGTCGGCCAGACGCGCAAGGGTCGGCGCCATCATCGAGGACAGGCGGGCGCCGGGCCGCCAATTGTGGAAGCCGTCGGGATTGAGATCGGCCTCGCCAAGCATGTTGTTCAACATGAAGCCGAAGTCGCCAAGGATGCGGCCATTGCCCTCGCCATTGGTGACGGTAGCCGATGCGGCGCGGCCTTCCCCATCGATGACGCTGATATGGGTCGTGCCGCGAACCGCCAGATTACCGGTTCCAGGTCCGCCGGCCGGCTGTTCACCGCAATGGCCGAGCATTTTGGCAATGGCCGCGCCGTCGCGCCGCCAGGCGCCGTCGATACGGGCGATTGCACGGGCGCAATTGACAGCGGAGCGCGGTCCCGGCGCGGCGGCATAATCGGCCAGCATGGCGCCGGCAAGCATCCCGCCCACGGCCGGCGGCGGATTGAGCCAGATCGTGACATCGCCGATGGCGAGTTCGACCGGCCGGCGTTCAACCACCCGATAGCGGTCGAGGTCGGCGGCGCGAAGATGGCCGCGATACGTTTCGCATACCTCCACCATGGCCTGGGCGATTGGCGCCTGCCGGCCTTGCGCGATCATCGTCAGCGCTTCGCCCAATGCCGGGTTGGTCAGCCTTTCGCCAGCGCGCAGCAGGTCGCCGCCGGGCGCGAAGATCGCCCGCGCCTGAGGGGTCCAGGTTAAAATCGGCGTGACGACATCGAACAGATAGGCCTGGAACGGCGTGACGGTGACGCCGCCCTTGGCCAGGAGAACCGCCGGTCCAATCAGATCGGTCATCGGCAGGGAGGCAAGCTCGCCATGGACGGCCTCGATGCCGGGCATGAAACCGGGCGCCGCCGCGGCGCCGGCGCCGATATGGAAGGCCTGGCGGGTGGCGCCGAAATCGGCGAAAACCTCGACAAATTCGATGGCGCCCGGATCGCGCCGCACCCTTGGCGCATTGCAGAAGAAATCAAATAGTCGCGCGCTTTCAGCGTTCTTGCCGCCATCATGGGCCATCAGGAAGCCGCCACCACCGGGCGCGGCGAGCACCGGTTCGCAGACGCAGGCCGCCCACAGACCGGCAATGATGGCATCGAAGGCATTGCCGCCGGCGCGCAAAATCTCCACCGCCGCTTCAGCGGTCGCCTTGTGGCCGGCGGCCACGGCGCCCTTGTTAGGGTCCAGACCCATAAATCTCATCCATTCTGCGCGAGCAGATTTTGTCGCTGAACAGGTCGGGAAATGAAGGAAATGTGGTTCATTTTCAAGGCTTCCCGACCGCATTCAGGGGCAAAATATGTCGCGCCCTTCGGGTCAAACAGAATGTATGAGATTTATGGGTCTGGACCCTAAGGCTGGCGCTCATGGCATTCGCCTAACGCAGACTTGCCGGGCCGGCAATCGGTGCGGCCCGGGAAGCGGGGGGCGGCATGCCGGTCAAATCGCTGGAGCGGCGCTCCTGGGCGCCGGCGCGGCGGCGCAGATGGCCGCATCGAGGCCGTCGGTATATTGCGCGAAATTGTCGGTGAACATGGCCACCAGACGCGCCGCCTGGGCATCATAGGCGGCCGGGTCGGCCCAGGTACCGCGCGGGTCCAGCAATGCGCTGTCGACGCCCGGAACCGCCTTGGGAACGGCCAGAGCAAACCACGGCTCGGTGCCAAACTCGGCCTTGTTCAGCGAGCCGTCGAGGGCGGCGGTCAACAGCGCCCGGGTGGCCTCGATCGGCATCCGCGAGCCCTTGCCGTATTCCCCACCGGTCCAGCCGGTGTTGACGAGCCAGCAATTGACGTTGTGGCGCTCGATGAAATGGCGCAGGAGTTCACCATAGACCTTCGGCGGGCGCGGGATGAACGGCGCGCCGAAACAGGTTGAGAACGTCGCCTGCGATCCGGTCAGGCCGCGCTCGGTGCCGGCGACCTTGGCGGTGTAGCCGGACAGAAAATGGACAATCGCCTGTTCCGGCGACAATCGCGCGATCGGCGGCAGGACGCCGAATGCATCGCAGGTCAGCATGACAATGTTGCGCGGCTGCCCGGCGCGGCCGGTTAAAACGGCATTGTCGATGAAATGCATCGGATAGGCGCAGCGGCCGTTTTCCGTCAGGCTCACATCATCGAAATCAGGCTCGCCGGTGTGCGGATCCAGCATGACATTTTCCAGAACCGAGCCGAAGCGCCGGGTCGTTGCATAGATCGCCGGCTCGGCCTCGCGGGAAAGATGGATCGTCTTGGCGTAGCAGCCGCCTTCGAAATTGAAAATGCCATTCTCGCCCCAGCCATGCTCGTCGTCGCCGATGAGCGGGCGCGCCGGATCGGTGGACAGGGTCGTCTTGCCGGTGCCCGACAAGCCGAAGAAGACGGCGACATCGCCTTGCCGGCCGGCATTGGCGGAGCAATGCATCGGCATGATGCCGCGCTCGGGCAGCAAATAATTGAGCACGGTGAAGACCGACTTCTTCATTTCGCCGGCGTAAGCCGAGCCGCCGATCAGCACCAGGCCGCGGGTCAGGTCCATGGCGATAACGGTTTCGGTGCGGCAACCGTGGCGGGCCGGGTCGGCGCGAAAACTCGGCAGATCGATGATCGTCAAACCGGGCGAGAACGTCGCCAGGTCAGCGCGTTCGGGCCGGATCAGCAAATTGCGGATGAACAAATTGTGCCAGGCAAGCTCGCAGTAAAGGCGGACCGAGATCCGCGTCTCAGGATCGGCGCCGCCATAAAGATCCTGGACATAAAGCCGGCGATCGCTTGCATGGGCCTGCATGTCCGCCAGCAGGCGGTCGAAGGCTTGCGGCTCCATCGCCCCGTTGCCGTCCCACCAGATGGTATCCTGCGTCGTTGCGTCGCGGACGATGAATTTGTCCTTTGGCGAGCGGCCGGTATGTTCGCCGGTCGTGGCGGCAAGCGGGCCGCCGGCGGCAAGCCGCGCCTCACCGTTGCGGATGGCGTGCTCATAAAGGGCAGCTTCTGAAAGATTCCACTCCATCGCGGCGGCATTGCCCAGATCGATTGCCGCATCGGTATTTGCCCCATTTGAACTCATGATACCCATCGCCCCGTTTCCTGGTGCCGTTAATACCGTGTCGCGCCTCATAGCCGGTTGCCGCGCCGGTGGGCAACATGCAATATCTGCAAAAACCGCCGCAAATTAGCGCATTGCCAGGTAGCGCCGGTCAGGCAAAGCCGGCAAAGGCGGCCGGGTCGATGTCGGCGATGCGAGCAAAGCCGGCAACCAGGTGGGCGCTTTGCGGCGCGAAGCGGTAAAACCGGAAATCGCCAAAGCCGGCATAATCAGCGGCGCCGGGATGGCGATCCAGATAAAGCGCTGCGGCAATCTCCTGGTCTCCAGCCACAAGGATATGACCGACCAGCGTCAGGCGCGGCGGGGAAAGCGGATCATCGGCCCCGCTATCGCCGATATCGGCGCCACGACCGACAATCAGCAGCGAGGCGCGGGGATCGCCTTTCAGGTTGGCCGTGTGGACGGCCAAATCCGACAATAGCAGCACAAGGGCGCCGGTGCGACGATCGGGCGCGATGCCGGCCCAGGAATTGAACGGCATGCCGTCCCCCGACATTGTCGCCAGCGATGCCTGGCGCGCTTTGCGCCACAGGGACGTTGCGGCCGCCACCGGATCAAAACCGGAACCTGTCATTTTCCGCTCCGTTGACGGCATTCATCTATGTGCTTGCCACACTTTGTTCGCATTTTGTATCATAACGCTAGCGGGTCATTCTCGCCGGGCCGCATCCGCGCCGGGAGCCAGGGAGGAATCCGATGCCGACCATCGCTCTTGTTGACGACGACCGCAACATTCTGACCTCGGTTTCGATAGCGCTGGAATCGGAAGGCTATCGTGTCCAGACCTATATTGACGGTTCCACCGCTCTGGACGGCCTCAACCAGAACCCGCCCGATCTTGCCATCCTCGACATCAAGATGCCGCGCATGGATGGCATGGAGCTGTTGCGCAAGCTGCGCCAGAAATCGGACATGCCGGTGATCTTTCTAACGTCCAAGGACGAAGAGATCGACGAATTGTTCGGATTGAAAATGGGCGCCGACGATTTTATCAAAAAGCCGTTCTCGCAGCGCTTGCTGGTGGAGCGGGTAAAAGCGGTTCTGCGCCGGGCGCAACCACGCGACGTCGGTCCGGCGCGCAACGGCGAAGGCACCAAAGTGCTGGAGCGCGGCGCCCTGATCATGGACCAGGAACGGCACGCCTGCACATGGAATGGCCAGAACGTGACCTTGACGGTGACGGAATTTTTGATCCTTTACGCATTGGCGCAGCGTCCGGGCGTCGTGAAAAGCCGCAATTCGCTGATGGACGCGGCCTATGAGGATCAGGTTTATGTGGACGACCGGACCATTGACAGCCATATCAAACGGTTGCGCAAGAAGTTCAAATTCGTCGATGATGACTTCAACATGATTGAGACGCTCTACGGCGTCGGCTACCGGTTCAGGGAGGCCTGATCGCCGGAAGTTTCAAAATGAGAAACCCGGCTGAGACATGGTCGCCGAAACACACCGACCCGAAGCCCCGGCCAGCGCATCAAAGGGCTGGCTGAAACGCTTCACGGCCATCCCGGCTCTGGCCGGCATGGTTTTGCGGCCGGTGGGGGGATTTTTCCGCGGCATCGCCCGCGCCAGCACGTCCAGCCTGACACGGCGCATTGTTTTGCTCAATCTGGCAGCGCTCGCCACGATGGTCGGTGGCGTCCTGTATCTCAACCAGTTTCGCGCCGGCCTGATCGACGCACGCGTCGATAGCCTGTTGACGCAGGGCCAGATCATCGCCGCAGCCATTGCCGCGCAGGCGAGCGCCGACACCAGCTCCATCACCATCGATCCGGACGACCTTCTGGAGTTGCAGGCCGGCGAAAGCACATCGCCATTCGATGTCGGCGAAGGCGCCGCCGATTTCCCGATCAATCCGGAACGTGTCGCGCCGCTGCTCCGGCGGCTGGTCTCGCCAACGCGAACGCGGGCGCGAATCTACGATCAGGACGGCACGCTGCTCCTGGATTCACGCAGCCTTTATTCCCATGGCCAGATCCTGCGCTTCGACCTGCCGGCGCCCGATGAGTCAAAACCCTGGTACAGGATCTGGCTGGAGGGCATGCGCCTCTGGCTGCGGCGCGGCGACTTGCCGGCCTATCGCGAGATCGGCGGCGCCAACGGCAACGAATATCCGGAGGTCGCCAACGCGCTCAATGGCGCGGCGGCAAGCATTGTGCGGGTCAGCGAGGATGGCGGTCTGATCGTTTCGGTCGCCGTGCCGGTGCAGCGCTTCCGGGCGGTGCTGGGGGCGCTGCTTTTATCAACCGAATCAGGCGATATCGATGCCATCGTCCGGGCCGAGCGCATGGCGATCATGCGCGTCTTTCTTGTCGCCGCAAGCGTCACCATATTGTTGTCGGTGATTCTGGCGAGCACGATCGCGGGGCCGGTCCGGCGGCTTTCGGCCGCCGCCGAACGCATCCGGCGCGGTACCAAGAACCGCGTGCAGCTGCCGGATTTCGGCAACCGCAAGGATGAAATCGGCGATCTGGCGCAATCCCTGGCCGACATGACGACCGCCCTTTACAACCGAATGGAGGCGATCGAGCGATTTGCCGCCGATGTCGCCCATGAACTGAAAAATCCGCTGACTTCGCTCAGAAGCGCCGCCGAAACGCTGCCGATCGCTCCGACGCTGGAGGCCCGAGACCGGCTTTTGGGGATCATCGAGCATGATATTCAACGCCTCGACCGGCTGATTTCCGACATTTCAGATGCCTCGCGGCTGGATGCGGAAATGGCGCGCGAGGATATCGAGCCGGTCGATCTGCGCGCGCTTTTGGAAACTGTGGTTGAAGTTTCGCATCAGACCCGCGTCGGCAAAGGCCAGGATCTGGTGCTGACCGTCGATCCCGGACGCGCGGGCCGCAACGCCTTCGAGGTCCTTGGCCACGATATCCGCCTGGGCCAGGTCTTCGACAATCTGATCGCCAACGCGCTGTCGTTTTCGCCGGCCGATGGCAGCGTGCGGATCCATGCCGAGAGGCGGTCGGGGCAGGTGCGGATCACCATCGACGATGACGGTTGCGGCATCCGCGCCGAAGCTCTGGAGCGGATCTTTGAACGCTTTTACACCGACCGGCCGAAACTTGAGGAATTCGGCCAGAATTCGGGACTGGGCCTGGCCATTTCCCGGCAGATCGTCATGGCGCATCGCGGCACGATCACGGCGGAAAACCGCACGGATATGGATGGCAAGATAGCCGGCGCGCGCCTCATCGTCATCCTGCCGACGTCGCGCTGAGAGACCTGCCCTGTCATGTCAGTGACGGTCACGGCGAGCGCAATTGTCTATCGCGGCGCCGGCATTCTCATTCGCGGCGCGCCGGGCACTGGCAAATCGACCCTGGCGCTGCGGTTGATCGAAGACGGCGGACGGCTGCTCGGCGACGACCGCGTTCATCTCAGCGCCCGCAACGGCCGCATCATCGCCGGCGGCCATGGCGCAATCGCCGGCACCATCGAATTGCACGGCCGCGGCCTTGTTGCGCGCCCCTTCGAGCGCTCGGCGATACTCCGGCTCGTCGTCGATCTGGTTGCTCCCGACCGGATCGAGCGGCTGCCGGAGCCGTCAGCTCTGACGACGACCCTGCTCGGTATCGCTCTGCCATGCCAGCCAATTGCGACAATGAGCCCAAGCGCGGCGATGCTGGTGCGCGAAGCACTCGTAGCCATTTGGCGTTGACACGATGGCAGTCAACCCTTGCGCTGACCGCCGGTTTGGCCAAAATGGCCGCCGCGTCACAGAAAGCGGATATTCATGATCGGCCTTGTCCTTGTTACCCACGGCCAGTTGGCGGGCGAATTCCGCGCCGCGCTGGAGCATGTCGTCGGCCCGCAGCAGGCTTGCGAGGCGATTTCCATCGGTCCGGACGACGATATGGAAGAGCGGCGGCGCGACATCATCGAAGCGGTGGAAAATGTCAATGACGGGTCCGGCGTGATCCTGTTGACCGACATGTTCGGCGGCACGCCGTCCAATCTGGCCATTTCGGTCATGGATCCGGGCCGGATCGAGGTCGTCGCCGGGGTCAATTTGCCGATGCTCATCAAACTGGCCAGCGTGCGTGGCGAGGGCGACCTGGAGGACGTGATCGTGGCGGCGCAGGAGGCGGGGCGCAAATATATCAATGTCGCCAGCCGCATCCTCAGCAGCGAATGAAGCCCAAGGCGGACAAACCGGACCCTGCCGGCAATGGATTGCAGTTCGACAAACCCATCGCCGCGCAAGGCGACCTTGCCGGGGAAACCAATGAACGGCGGCTTGAAATCTGCAACAAGCGCGGCATGCATGCCCGGGCATCGGCAAAATTCGTCAAATGCGCCGAACAGTTCGACGCCGAAGTCGTTGTCATCAAGGATGGCCAGGCGGTCGCGGCGACCTCGATCATGGGGCTCATGACGCTGGCCGCCACACCGGGCAGCGCCATCCACATCACCGCCAGCGGCCCGGATGCAACGGCGGCCTTAAATGCGCTCACCGCATTGGTGAAAAGCGGGTTTGGCGAAGAGGATTAGGGTTGCCTACTTCCTTTGGTATAAAGCGCTCTAAATTCTTGTTTTCCCGCGCGCATTTTTTGTCCGAAAACCGGTTCCAACTTTTCGGAAATGCGCTCTAGCCGGAAATGTTATAGGCGGCCAGCGCCGCCATATTGGCGATGTCGCTGTCGCGGGCATTCATCGGCAGTATCTGCACCGGCCGGTCAAAGCCGACAAGCAGCGGACCGATGACGGTCGAGCCGCCGAGTTCCTGCAACATCTGCGTGGCGATCGCCGCCGAATGGTGGGCCGGCATGACCAGGACATTGGCCGGACCGGACAGGCGGCAAAAGGGATAGGCCGCCATCAATTCGGAATTGAGCGCCACGTCGGCGGCCATTTCGCCGTCATATTCGAAATCGACGCGTTTTTTATCGAGAATGCGCACCGCCTCCTGGATGCGTGTCGAGCGCTCGCTCGACGGCTGGCCAAAGGTGGAATTGGATAAAAGCGCGACGCGCGGCTCATAGCCAAGGCGGCGGGCGACATGGGCGGCTTCCACGGCGATCGCCGCCAGGTCCTCGGAAGTCGGAACATCATGGACGGTGGTGTCGGCGACAATCACCGTGCGGCCACGGCACAGCGCCACCGACACGCCGATAATCCGGTGACCGGGCTTGGGATCAATGCATCGCCGGACATCCTCCAGAACGGTCGAATAATTGCGGGTGACGCCGGAGACGAAGGCATCGGCGTCGCCGAGCGCGAGCATGCAGGCGGCGAAATGGTTGCGGTCGGTATTCACCAGCCGGGCGCAATCGCGGTAAAGATAGCCCTTGCGCTGCAGCCGGCCATAAAGATAATCGGCATAGGCCTCGCGCCGTTTCGACAGCCCGGCATTGGCGATTTCCACGCCCTCCCCGATTTCGATGCCGGCCGCCTCGGCGGCTTCGTGGATCTTTTCGTCGCGGCCGACCAGCACCGCCGTGCCGAGCCGCTGATTGACAAAACTGACCGCGGCGCGGATCACCTGTTCCTCCTCGCCCTCGGCGAAAACCACCCGTTTGGGCTGGCGGCGCACCCGGGCGGTGACCTGCTGCAAGATGCTGGCGAACGGATCGCGGCGGGCGGTAAGCTGGGCGCGGTAGCCCTCCATGTCGACGATCGGCCGGCGCGCCACGCCGGACTTCATCGCAGCTTCGGCGACGGCGGAGGGAATCGTCGTTATCAGACGCGGATCGAAGGGCACCGGGATGATGTAGCCAGGCCCGAAACGCGGCCGGTTGCCGCGATAGGCGGCGGCGACCTCGTCGGGAACGTCCTCGCGCGCCAGTTCGGCCAGCGCCCGGGCGGCGGCGATTTTCATGTCGTCATTGATCGTTGTCGCCTGAACGTCGAGCGCGCCGCGGAAGATATAGGGAAAGCCGAGGACATTGTTGACCTGGTTGGGATAATCGGAGCGGCCGGTCGCCATGATGGCGTCGTCGCGCACCGCCGAAACCTCCTCAGGGGTGATCTCCGGGTCCGGATTGGCCATGGCGAAGATGATCGGATTGGCCGCCATCGAGGCCACCATCTGCGGCGTGAAGGCGCCCTTGACGGAAAGGCCGAAGACAGCATCGGCGCCCTCCATCGCCTCGGCAAGGGTGCGCTTGTCGGTATCGACCGCATGCGCCGATTTCCACTGGTTCATGCGCTCCTTGCGACCCTTGTAGATGACGCCGGCGGTGTCGCACAGAATGACGTTGTCGCCTCCCATGCCCATGGATTTGAGCAGTTCCACGCAGGCGATCGCCGCGGCGCCGGCGCCGTTGCAGACAAGGCGCGTATCGGCAAGGCTGCGGCCGGTCAGTTCGAGCGCATTCAAAAAGCCGGCAACAGCGATGATCGCCGTGCCGTGCTGGTCGTCGTGAAAGACCGGAATGTCCATCAATTCGCGCAGCCGGCTTTCGATGATGAAACAATCCGGCGCCTTGATGTCCTCCAGATTGATACCGCCGAATGTGGGGCCGAGAAAGCGAACGGAATTAATGAATTCGTCGATGTCCTCGGTGCCGATCTCCAGATCAATGGCATCGATGTCGGCAAAGCGCTTGAACAGCACCGCCTTGCCTTCCATTACCGGCTTGGCGGCGAGCGCGCCGAGATTGCCGAGGCCCAATATGGCGGTGCCGTTGGTGATCACGGCGACCAGGTTGCCGCGGATGGTGTAGTCGAAGGCGGCGGCCGGATCCTCGGCGATGCGCAGGACCGGGACGGCGACGCCGGGCGAATAGGCGAGCGAGAGATCGCGCTGGGTGGCCATCGGCTTGGTCGCCGTGATTTCCAGCTTGCCGGGCCGGCCACGGGAGTGAAATTCCAGCGCTTCCTCATCGGTGATCGAGACAGCGCTCTGGGTGGGTTTTTCCGTGCCGGCCATAAACGTTTCTTCCTTCCCAATTTTCCCGCGACCTTATCCAGCCCTGTCGGCTGCCTCAAGGAGAACAGGCCCGGCAGACCGACGCCGCGCATCCTGTCGCACCTGTCGCCGTTGCGAACGCGGCAACCGTCAGGTGCGGCGTTCGCCAGCCCCGGCGGCGTGAAATCCGGCCCTGTTTGACCGTTTCCTGGCCTTTTCAGCGAAAAGATGACGGCCAGGCGTTGCATGGCGGCCCGTTCTGTTTATTGTTGCAGTGCGATAATTCATTTTGCGCTGCAATAACAGGGGCGCGACCGCAGCTTTGCGAAGAACCGGAGCTACCGCGCCTTGCCCTTCTATCAGTTCTACGAATTCAACCACGCAGTATTGGCGCCCTGGCGGGCCATCGCCGAGGCCACGCGGCTGAATTTCACCCATGCGTTCAATCCGTTGTCCGAGACGCCACTGGGTCGCTCGGTGGCGGCGGCGGCGGAGCTGTTTGAACGCACGACCCGGCGTTACGGCAAGCCAGAATTCGGTCTGAGCGAGACGACAATCGGTGGCAAAAAAATTGCGGTGAAAGAGCGGATCGTGTGGCAAAAACCGTTTTGCTCGCTTCTGCATTTTTCTCGCGACCTGCCCAAATCGCGCTCCGCCGACCCGACGCTGATCATTGTTGCGCCGATGTCCGGCCATTACGCCACGCTGCTGCGCGGAACCGTGGAGGCGATGCTGCCGGACCATGAGGTGTTCGTCACCGACTGGACCGATGCGCGCATGGTGCCGCTCGCCGACGGGCACTTCGACCTCGACGATTATGTCGACACTATCACCGACATCCTGCATCACGTCGGACCGGGCGCCCATATCATGGCGGTGTGCCAGCCATCGGTGCCGGTGCTGGCGGCGGTGGCGCTGATGGCGCAGGACGAGGATCCGGATACGCCGGCGTCGATGACGCTGATGGGCGGGCCGATCGACACGCGCATCAATCCGACTGCGGTCAATGATCTGGCGCAGAAGAAGGGCACCGACTGGTTCGCCGACAACGTCATCATGAAGGTGCCGTTTCCCCATCCGGGCTTCATGCGTTCGGTCTATCCGGGATTTTTGCAACTCACCGGCTTCATGTCGATGAATCTCGACCGCCATGTCCTGGCGCACCGCGACCTGTTCCGGCATCTGGTCGAGGGCGACGGCGATTCGGCGGACAAGCATCGCGAGTTTTACGATGAATATCTGGCGGTGATGGATCTGAGCGCGGAGTTCTATCTGCAGACCGTTGATAAGGTCTTTGTCCGGCATCTCTTGCCGAAGGGAAAAATGACCCATCGCGGCCGGAAGGTGCGGCCGCAAGCGATCACAAAAACAGCCCTTTTGACGGTCGAAGGCGAGCACGACGACATTTCCGGCATTGGCCAGACGCAAGCCGCGCACAAATTGTGCAGCGGACTGGCCGATACGATGAAGGCGCATCATTTGCAGGAAAATGTCGGCCATTACGGCGTCTTCAACGGTTCCCGGTTCAAAGCGGAGATCGCGCCGCGGATCGCCCGCTTCATCCGCCAGCACGCCGGTTGACGGGGATCAAGGGTTCAGTTTCGGAGCTTTTCCCGCTCCGATTTTTTTTCTGTATCATTCCAGAGACTTAGGTTCTGCTCGGCTGCAATTCGGGGGACGAATACTTGAATCCCAGAATTTTTCTCCCCACATCGAAACCATCGCAATCACGGGGAGTTCCATGTCACATTCCTTTACCGCCCGACGTCATTGCCTGCAGCGCGGCTGGTCGCCGCTGAACGTGGTCCTGATGATCGCCGGGTTCATCATCTTCTGGCCGCTGGGTCTGGCCATGATCGCCTGGATCATCTGGGGCGATGAAATCGGCACGATGTTCAACGATGCCAGGGAACAGTTCCGCGGCGCTGCCCGCGCCGCGCCGTTCAGCGCAGCGGCAAGCGGTCGCACCGGCAATCTGGCGTTTGACGAATATCGCACCGCTGAACTGAAGCGGCTGGCCGAAGAGCGCCGCAAGCTGGAAGCAATGCGGGCCGAATTCGAAGGCTTCGTCGATGAATTACGCCGCGCCAAGGACCAGGAAGAGTTTAAACGCTTCATGGCCAGCTACCAGGCCGGGACGAAAGGTGCCGGCAAGAGCCGCAAGTCGGGCAAGAAAGACGCCTGAGCAGCCATAGCCGCAGTGGAACAGGAACGGGCCACCCCTTGCGGGGCGGCCTTTTTTTGCGCCCGGCGCCGGCTGGTTGCGCGTCCGGCAATCGGCCATAGTCGAGCGCATGCGAATCGCTCCTGAGCTTGCTGCCGACCACCTCACGCAAATGATCGACGGCCAGGCTGTCATCGTGCCGGTACGGCGCAGCGCCCGGGCGCGGCGGATGATCCTGCACATGGATGCGGCCCGCGGCGGCCCGTTGCTGACCCTGCCGGTCACTGGCAACCTGGCCGAGGCGCGGCGGTTTCTCGATACCCATTCGGGCTGGCTGGCGACCCGGCTGGCGCGGCTGCCCGAGGCCCGGCCCTTTGCCGACGGCACGCTCTTTCCGCTGCGCGGCGAGGCCTGCCGGATTGTCCATATTGGTGGACGGGGGCTGATCCGCCTTGCGGTGCGGGGGCAAGAACGGCAGGTGGTCGTGCCGGGCGAAGAGGGGTATCTGCCGCGGCGGCTCGGCGACTGGTTGCGTGCTGAAGCGCGCAGCGACCTGCAAGCCGCCGTCAAACGCCCGGCGGCAAGGATCGGCGCAGCCATCAGCGCCCTGCGCGTCGGCGATGCGAAAACCCGCTGGGGATCGTGCACGCGGCGCGGGGTATTGTCGTTTTCCTGGCGGCTGATCCTGGCGCCGCCCTTCGTGCTCGATTATCTCGCCGCCCACGAAGTGGCGCATCTTGGCGAGATGCACCACGGGCCGGCATTCTGGCGGCTGGTGGCGCGGCTCGACCCGGAATTCGAAACAGCCCGCGCCTGGCTGAAAACCCACGGACCAGGCCTGCACGCCATCGGCAGAAGCGGGGGGTAAAACGAATTACCGCCCAAAAATCAGATCGAGAATGCTGCGGCCGCGCTTAACGCGCCCGACCAGCGTGCCGCGATCTTCGCGGTCGCGGTTGAGCATCCTTTGCCGGAAAATCGCTTCATTGCCGCGCGCCTGCGAAGTGGTGAGACGTCCATCGACCGGCAGGACGACAATGCGGCCCTGGCTGTCGCGGACATAGCGGCGCGGCGCCAGACCGGTGCCGGGAAGCATGGCGACCGGCACGCCCTGATGGGCGGCGGTCATGAAATCGTGCCAGATTTCGGCCGGCAGATTGCCCCCCGAAGCGCGCTTGGTCGGGCTGGAATCATCATTGCCGAGCCACACCCCGGCGGTCAGATTGGCGGTGTAGCCGACAAACCAGGCATCGCGGAAATTCTGGCTGGTGCCGGTCTTGCCGGCCGCCGGCCAGCCCTCAATCGCCGCCTTGCGCCCGGTGCCGACCTCAAGCGTTGCCTGCAGCATGTCGTTCATCATGGCGATGCCGTCCGGCGCGATGACCCGGCCAAACCCGGAGCCCGCCCGTTCAAAGACGACATTGCCGTCGGCGGTAGTGATGCGGGTAACGGCGTGCGGCAGCACGGCGAAGCCGCCATTGGCGAACGGCGTATAGGCGGCGACCATCTCCAGCAGCGTCACTTCCGAGGTGCCCAGCGCAATGGAGGCGTTCGGTTCAAGAGTGGAATTGATGCCCATGCGGTGGGCGGTCTCGACCACCGCCTCCGGCCCGACTTCGTTGGTAAGCTTGGCGGCGATGGTGTTGATGGAAAGCGCCAGCGCGGTGCGTAACGTGACCGGGCCGCGATATTTGTTGGCGTAATTCTTCGGCGACCAGTTGCCGAAGCGCACCGGCTCGTCGACGCGCACGGTGTCGGGCGTCAGGCCGCGCTCGATGGCCGCCAGATAGACGAAGGGCTTGAAGGCCGAGCCGGGCTGGCGGCGCGCCTGGGTGGCGCGGTTGAACTGGCTTACCGCATAGTCCCGGCCGCCAACCATGGCGCGGATGGCGCCGGTGCCGTCGATGGCGACCAGCGCGCCGTTGCCAACGCCGAGCTCTTTCCCACGGGTTTCCAGACCGACCACAAGGGCCGCCTCGGCGGCGCGCTGCAAGCGGCTGTCGAGGGTGGTCTGGACGACGATGTCCTGGTTGACCGAGCCGATATAGGAGGGCAGCCGGTCCATGATCCAGTCGGCGACATAGTTCTCGCTGCGCGAGGCAGGGCGGGCGGCGATGCGCGCCGGGTTCTTGCGGGCCGATTGTTCCATCTGTGGCGAAATGAAGCCGACGCTGGCCATGGCGGCGAGCACGGTGGCGGCGCGGTCGCGCGCCCGATCCAGGTTCCTGATCGGCGAATAATAGCTCGGCGCGCGCAGCAATCCGGCCAGCATCGCCGCTTCCGGCAAGGTCACCAGGCGGGCGGATTTGGCGAAATAGCGCAAGGCCGCCGCATCGACGCCATAGGCGCCGGCGCCGTAATAGACGCGGTTCAGATACATCGCCAGGATTTCGTCCTTGGAGAATTTCGCTTCCAGCCACAGCGCCAGAACCAGTTCCTGCACCTTGCGCTTGAACGAGCGCTCGGGAGTTAAAAACATGTTCTTGGCGAGCTGCTGGGTCAAAGTGGAGCCGCCCTCCACCAGCCGCCGGGCGCGGATATTGCGAACCATGGCGCGCGAAAGGCCGATCGGATCGAGGCCGAAATGATAACGGAAGCGCCGATCCTCGATGGCGATGACGGCGTTCAGCATATGCGCAGGCAATTGTTCGACGCCGATCGCCTCGCCTCCGGTATCGCCGCGATTGCCGATCAGCACGCCGTCGGTGGAGATGATCTGCACATTGGGCGGGCGCTGCGGTACAGCCCAGGTGGAGGCGCTCGGCAATTGCAGGCCATACCACAGGAGAATCCCGACGGCGACGACCAGGCCCCACAACGAGACGACGACGCCCCAGTAAAAAGAGCGGCGGACAAGGCGGCCAAAGGAAAAGCCGCCGCCACTTCCCCTGCTGCCGCTTCCCCTGCTGCCGCGGCGCCTGGCGCGCGCCTTGCCGCGCGCCGGCTTGGTCTTGCGGGCAGGCGCTGCCGATTTTTTTGCAGCCTTCGCCTTCTTGCCGGCAGGTTTTTCCTGATTGCAAGTTTCGGGCCGGCGTTGTTCCGCTAGCGGCTGCCCGCCAATGCGGTCTTCGGGCGTCAAGCGGATATCCCGCTCAAAGCCGCCGTCGAACTTCGGTTCGACGCGCTTGCGCCCCTTCAATCCTGCCATGATCGTCTTGCCTTGCCCGGCCCCCGCCTTCTCCTTTAGCCTAATTTTGGCAATTTAAGGGACAGTTAACCTTCGAAATTTTGAGTGGGACCGCGATATTCGCTGTCGATTGGTGAAAAGCGCGCAACCGGTTCTTGAAAATGCCGCCCCGGCGGGCAAAGGTCGCGCCATGTCGACGCCCGCTGCCGCACCCGAAATTTCCCCCGGCGACCATCTGGTCCTGGTCGATGGTTCCACCTTCATCTTCCGCGCCTTTCACGCGCTGCCGCCGTTAACGCGCAAATCCGACGGGCTGCCGGTCGGCGCCGTCGCCGGCTTCTGCAACATGATCTGGAAGCTGCTGCGGGAGGGGCCCAGGCCGCAAAAGGGTGCCGAGCCGACCCATTTCGGCGTCATCTTCGACTATTCCTCAAAAACCTTCCGCACCGAAATCTATCCCGATTACAAGGCGCACCGGCCGCCGCCGCCGGAAGATCTGGTGCCGCAATTTTCCCTGATCCGCGACGCCACCCGCGCCCTCAATCTGGCCTGCGTGGAGCAGGAGGGGTTCGAGGCCGACGATCTGATCGCCACCTATGCGCGCCAGGCCCATGCGGCCGGCGCGAGCGTCACCATCGTCTCCTCCGACAAGGATCTGATGCAGCTCCTCAAGGAGCGCATCGTCATGGTCGACACGATGCGCGACCAGTTCATCGACGCTGCATTCGTGGAGGCCAAATTCGGCGTCAAGCCGGAAAAAATGATCGACCTGCAGGCGCTGGCTGGCGATTCCACCGACAATGTGCCGGGGGTTCCGGGTATCGGGCCGAAAACGGCGGCGCAGCTTCTGGACGAATTTGGCGACCTCGATACCGTGCTATCGCGAGCCCAGGAGATCAAGCAGACCAAGCGCCGGGAAAACCTCATTGCATTCGCCGATCAGGCGCGGCTTTCGCGCCATCTGGTGACCTTGAAGCAGGATGTGCCGGTCACCGTGCCGCTCGGCGATCTCGCCGTCACCGAACTGGACGGCGCCAAAGCCGTCGCCTTCTTCAAGGCGATGGAATTCACCACCATGACGCGGCGGGTGGCGGAAGCGACGGGCACGGAAATCGCCGAAATCGAACCGGCAGCGGTAGAGGTTGTGGGCTGGGGCGACGACACGGCCGGCGCGCATGGGCCCGATCTCGATAGCGGCGAGGACAAGGGGGATGGAAAAAAACCGCGCGGCCTGCTCGGCACGCCGCAGGATCTGGCGCAAAAACGCCTGGCGGAGGCGCTCGCGACAAACATCGACCGCAGCACCTATGAATGCGTGCGCACGCTGGGCGACCTCGATCGCTGGATTGCCGAAGCAACCGAGGCCGGCATCGTCGCGGTCGATACCGAAACCACCAGCCTTGACGCCATGGTGGCACAATTGTGCGGCGTCTCGCTGGCGATCGAGGAGCGGCAGAGCGGAGCGGTCCGGGCCTGCTATATCCCGCTCGGCCATAAAATCGGCGAGGACGACATGTTCGGCGGCGGCCTGGCGGAAGGCCAGATCGCGCTCGATGCGGCGCTGGCCCGCTTGAAACCTCTTCTGGAAGACGCTTCGGTCCTCAAGATTGCACAAAATATGAAATACGACTGGCTGGTGCTGAGCCGCTACGGCATCGAGGTGACGCCGTTCGACGACACCATGCTGATCTCCTATGCGCTCGATGCCGGCCGTTCGAACCACGGCATGGATCGGCTGTCGGAAACCTTCCTGGCGCACACGCCGATCCCGTTTAAGCAAGTCGCCGGCGCCGGCAAGGCGAAGATCACCTTCGATCGCGTGCCGATCGACAAGGCGAGGGAATATGCCGCCGAGGACGCCGATGTGACTTATCGCCTGTGGCGGGCGCTCAAGGCCCGGCTGCCGGGCGAACAGGTGATGGGCGTCTATGAGCGGCTGGAACGGCCGATGGTGCCGGTGCTGGCGCGCATGGAGGCGCGCGGCATCAAGGTCGACCGGCAAATCCTGTCGCGGCTTTCGGGAACTTTCGCGCAAAAGGCCGCCGGGCTGGAAGCGGAGATCCAGGAACTGGCCGGCGAAGCCTTCAATCCCGGCTCGCCCAAGCAGCTCGGCGAAATCCTGTTCGACAAGATGGGGCTGCCGGGCGGCAAGAAGACCCGCACCGGGCAATGGTCGACCGATGCCAGAACGCTGGAGGATCTGGCCGCCGAGGGTCACGCGCTGCCGCGCAAGATCGTCGACTGGCGGCAATTGACCAAGCTGAAATCGACCTATACCGACGCCCTGCCCGGCTACATCAATGCGACAACCGGGCGCGTCCACACCTCCTTTGCGCTGGCTGCAACGACCACCGGGCGGCTGTCATCGTCCGACCCGAACCTGCAAAACATTCCGGTGCGCACCGAGGAAGGCCGGCAGATCCGCACCGCCTTTATCGCCGAAGCCGGCCACAAACTGGTTTCCGCCGACTATTCGCAGATCGAGCTTCGGGTGCTCGCCCACATCGCCGATATCGCGGCGCTCAAAAAAGCCTTCGCCGACGGCCTCGACATCCACGCCATGACGGCCGCCGAAATGTTCGGCGTGCCGATCCAGGATATGGACCCAATGGTGCGCCGCCGCGCCAAGGCGATCAATTTCGGCATCATCTACGGCATTTCCGCCTTTGGTCTCGCCAATCAGCTCGCCATATCGCGTTCCGAGGCAGCCGATTACATCAAGACCTATTTTGAGCGTTTTCCGGGCATCAAGGATTAT
>SMVA01194594.1_pt1 | contig 20140 bp, 16 predicted proteins | sample 2456451 | NCBI WGS metagenome assembly SMVA01 (sample SAMN11095933, study PRJNA526329) | marine sediment metagenome | biome: Marine sediment; feature: Surficial sediment; material: Deep marine sediment; isolation source: Hadal surficial sediment | place: Pacific Ocean | collected 2014-05 | depth... | reverse complement strand
CCTCGACGTACGGGTCGAGCGAGAGCCATCGCAGGTGTGGGCCTTCATGGACTACATGGCTCGCTAGATCGATCTCGATGAAGTCACAATCTCTCCCTTCGAGAGCGACCTGCATTTCGCCGCGCCGGTCGGCGAGCCCCCTATTCTCGACTCGCCAACGCAGCAGTGCCCGGCCGGGCCCGGCGGCGTCGACGGCAAAATGGACTCGCTTGATCGCGTCCTCGGCCGCGTGTGCACGACGCCGACTTCTTTACCGGCCTCTTTGCGATCGTCATCCATACGGCGGGCGTCAACATGACGCCGTTTCCGATGCCCGTCGTGCTGGGTCGGATCGGCGAGGGCGATCTTGCAATCGATGTCCTCCACGCTCTCGAGCGCGGGGCGCAGATGAAGGTCGATCTCGGCGACGGCTGGGACTTCTGGGAGTACGTGGAGCTGCCGATCGACGTCGCGCGCGAGCGACTGGGCGTGCCGGCGTAGCCCGCTTTGCCTTGCCCTTCAAGATCCCGACCGAATCGATGAAAGCTGTGCCAAGATACGAGGCAGGGATTGGCAGGGGTTCGGAATGCAACTCAGACAGCTCGCTCTATCGGTCGTCCTCGTTCTCACTGTGATTGTGTCAGTTCAAGCGGCTTTCGCGGCCGGCAGCGGTGGCGGGGGCGGCGGCGGTCTGGGCGAGGGTCAAGGAGGTGGTCGTGGGTCGGACCTGAGCCGGGTCTATCGCGAGGGTGTCCAACTCCTCGCCGACGGCGAATGCAAAAAAGCGGAGCGCAAATTTCGGAAGATCACGAAAGCCGTTTCGCGCAATCCCGAAGCGAATTACATGCGAGGCATGGCGCTTCAATGTCAGGGCAAGTACAAGACGGCGGTCCGCTATCTCAAGAAGGCCATTCGCTACGACGACGAAATGTACGCGGCGTATCAGCAGTTGGGAATTTCGTATCTTGAGCTCGGCGAAGAGAAGGATGCGAAGGGTCAGCTCGATCGGCTCGAAACCTTCAAGCAGGGATGCGACGGCGATTGCTCGCGAGAACTGCTCGAAGCGCATGCGAAGCTCGTTGCTGCAATCGCCGCCCAAGAGACGGAAGTGTCGGGCTCGACCGGTCGTGACGCGCATGGCCTGCTCTTCGCGAGCGTCGCAGAACCCCAGACGGCCTATCTCAGTGCGGTTCGGCTCATCAACGCCCAGCGATTCGAGCAGGCGATCATGTCGCTTCGCCAATTGACGGCCGAGATCGGTCCGCATCCCGACGTCTTGAACTACCTCGGCTATGCATCGAGACGGCTCGGACGCCTAACGCGCGCGCAGGTCTACTATGAGCAGGCGCTGATGCTCGATCCGATGCATCGTGGCGCGAACGAATACCTGGGCGAGCTGTGGGTCGAGTTGGGGCGGCTCGACGAGGCCAGAGTTCGGCTCACGATTCTCGACCAGGCGTGTCCCTTCGGCTGCGCGGAATACGAGGATCTTGAGAGATTGATCGGATCGCGTGTCGTGGCGGCCCAGTAGGCTCGCCGCTTGTGCGAGTCTGCTGGCCTTTGTCTGCGTCCTTGGATTCGACAGCGCCCCGTCGTTTGCCGAACAACCTCGCATAGCGGGTCTGAAATGGATTCACCCGGACGCGGACGCCGTCGAAGTGCTCAGCCAAGTTCGCCCAGAATGTTCAGTGACACCGCGAGACGCCGAGCGGGCCCGGCGCCTTCGCCTGGGGCGCATCGCGTTTCGCTCGCCCCGACTGCTGGGCGGAGTCGCCGCACGCGTGGGGATGAGCTGCGATAGCTGCCATCGAAACGGGCACGACAATCCAACCTTTCACTTCTCGGGCGTCTCGGGAGAAGCCGGGACGGCCGACGTGACGGGATCGGTATTCAGCACGACGCGAGAAGACGGAATCCCGAATCCGGTTGTGATTCCGACCCTGGTGGATGTCGCCGCGGCGCCGCCTTTCGGAACGATCGAGCCCGCCACGGATTTGCGAAAATTCCTGCACGCCGTAGTCGTGGATGAGTTTCAAGGAGAGCCGCCCCCCGAGTCGGTCGCCGAGAGTCTGCTCGCCTATGTCGAGAGTCTTCGGTCGATCGCCTGCCCGAAGGGTCGCATCGAGGCCGTGACGTTCGAGACGGACAAGAGGGAACTCCTTGCGACGCTTCGCGTGGCGGTCGAGTCGGTCGAGCGGGGCGATCTCGACGGGGCCCTGTTCGTGCTGGCTTCATTGCGTGCAGTGCTCGAACGAGTCTATCGGCGATTCCCCGAACAGGTTTCGGCGCGTGAAGGACTGGTTGATTCGAGTCGCGCGCTCTCGCGCCTACGCGAGAAGCTCGAAGTGCAGAGTGCGCCGGAGAGGCTCTCGTCTTTGGCGGCAGAACGGCGACGGCTCGAAGTGGTGTTGCGAAGACTCGAAGCAAAGGTCGGCGATTCGTTCTACGATTCGAATGTGTTGCGGAGAGCGCTCGCCGAGCGTCCACTTATTCGTTCCGAAGGAGCCGCCTCGATGCCTCAACTCCGCGTCCGCGATATCGAGGTCTACCATGAGATTCACGGCTCGGGTCCGCGCTTGTTATTCATTGGGGGAAGCGGCGGCGACCTGCGACAGAAACCGGGCGTTTTCGATGGCCCGCTCGTCGGCCAATTCGAGGTTTTGTCCTACGATCAGCGGGGACTCGGTCAGACCAGCGTTCCGGCCGGTCCCTACACGATGCAGGACTACGCGGAGGATGCGAAGGCCCTACTCGACGCGGTCGGCTGGCGGGATTGTCTCGTCGTCGGGGTTTCGTTCGGGGGCATGGTCGCCCAGGAACTCGTGTGTCGATATCCGAATCGGGTCAAGCGCCTCGTTTTGGCGTGCACTTCGAGTGGCGGGTTGGGCGGTGCTTCCTATCCCCTACACGAGCTGCAGGATCTACCCGAGGAGGATCGTATTCTTCGCATGATCGAAATCTCGGATCTGCGACACGACGAGAGCTGGCGGGAGGCACATCCAAAGGCCGTCGCGTCGCTGGTCGAATTCTCGAAGAAACGCGCGGCAGCCGGCACGGACGAGCCCGCCCGGGAGATCGGACAGCGCCTGCAATTCGAAGCGCGCAGTGGACATGACACCTTCGACCGACTCGCACGCTTCGATCTTCCGGTCTATCTCTGTGCCGGGCGTTTCGACGGAATCGCTCCGCCCGAAAATCAGCACGCGCTCAAGCGGAACATCGCCGGAGCCCGACTCGATTTTTTCGAGGGCGGTCATCTCTTTCTGATTCAGGACAAGACCGCATTCGAGAAGATTGCGGCCTTTCTCCTTGAGGAAGGAAAGTAGAGCGGCTCCGAATCCCGAGAGTTAGTCCGTCAAAGTAATGGAGACCCGATCCAATACGCCTGTGTAGGCGAATGGACTTCCCTCATAGTCCGGGTCGACCTGCGTGCCCGTGTCCATGCCGATGTCGAACGTTTCGGCGAGCGAGTAGGTGCTTCGATGCATCTCGGGCATGTCGGTTTCGTCGACCTTCTCTCCGTTCACGTAGAGTTCGCCTGTTCCGCCGAAGGGTTTGGTCAGAATGAAGTTGAACTTCACATCGACCGTTCCCGTCGGAAGCGGCCCCGATTCGAGATGGTAGTGGACACCGTCGAGGAAGTTGTAGTCGAAGTGCAACTTCCCTTCTTTCAGGTACATCGCATAGCCGCCGGTCATCCCGCCGCATGCCACGAGGACGCCTTCCTCATCACCGACCAATTCGAGCGTCGTTTCGATTCGATGGGAGCGATTCTTGACGGGGGCCGAGGCCTTTTCCGCGATTCGAACGGCGCCGGGCGCGAAGTAGAGAAAATCCTTCTGGTCGCCGAAGAGAAGCGTGTTGACGTTCCCGAGGCGAGCGAGCATGTCGTCGTAGAGCGGGTAGACGTTGTTGGCCCAGGCCTCCTCATCGAAGAGCTGCTTCAGTTCTTCGAGTTTTTCGGGGTATTGGTCCGCGAGATCAGTGCTTTCGGAGAAGTCCTCTGCGACGTGGTAGAGCTCCCAAACGTCCTCGTCAAAATCGCCGCGGACGTTCAGCTCCCAAGGCATGCGGTTCGCATGCAGCGTCACAGCCTTCCAGCCCTCGTGCCAGAGGGCGCGATTTCCATACATTTCGTAGTACTGCGTCTTTCGCGCGTTGGGCGCATCGGCCTCGTCAAAGGAATAGTTCATCGCGATGCCCGTCAGCGGCTGCTGGGCGATTCCGTGGTATTCCGCCGGAGCTTCGACGTTCGCCGCCTCCAGGATCGTGGGTGCGATGTCGGTGATGTGGTGATATTGATTTCGAATCTCACCCTTGGCCTCTATTCCATTGGGCCAATGGACTACGAGCATGTCCTGTTGTCCGCCCCGATGCTGGGATTGTTTGAAATACCGAAAGGGCGTATTGCCGGCCATGGCCCAGCCCGCGTGATAGTGCGGGTAGGTATCCGTCTGGCCCCAGTTCTCGAGATGGCGCATGTTGGCGTCGAAGGGCGTCTGAAGCCCGTTGAGGACGTAGGTCTCGTTGAACGTGCCCGCGAGCCCGCCTTCTCCACTCGCGCCGTTGTCGGACGTGACGAAGATGAGTGTGTTGTCGAGTTCGCCGATGCGTTCGAGGGTCGCGACGATGCGGCCGATCTGATAGTCCACGTGTTCGAGCTGGGCTGCGAAGACCTCCATCTGTCGGGAGTAGAGCTTCTTTTCATCGTCGCTCAATGAATCCCAGGCCGGTATCTCGTCGATTCGGTCCGTGAGGGTCGTGTCCGCAGGCGCGATCCCGAGCCTTAGCTGGTTCTCGAGAATTCGTTCGCGCGCGACGTCCCAACCCTCGTCGAACTTCCCCGCGTATCGATCGATGTAGTCGGGCGGGGCGTGATGTGGGGAATGCATCGAGCCCGTCGCCCAGAGCATCATGAAGGGCAGGTCCGGATCGAGGGATTTGTGGCCCGTGATGTATTCGATCGCACGATCCGCGAGATCCTCGTCGAGATGAGTCGATTTTCGATAGGGCTCAGGATGATGGTCATCCCACATGACCGGAACGAATTGATGGATGTCGGCGGCCATGAAGGTATAGGCATGAGCGAAGCCCTCGTGAGAGGGCCAGCGGTCGAAGGGGCCCACCTGGGATACTTCATAGAGCGGCGTGTGGTCCCATTTGCCGAGCGCATAATTGATATAGCCTGCCTCTTCGAGGTAGTTGGCGACGGATTTGGCAGACGGTGGAACGATCGCGTTGTAGCCCGGGAAACCCATGGCCGTGAGAGCGTGGCTGCCGAGCCCGATCGAGTGCGGATTTCGGCCGGCCATCAAACTGGCCCGACTCGGCGAACACAACGCCGTCGTATGGAAGTTGTTGTAGCGAAGGCCGCCTTCTGCGAGGCGATCGATATTCGGTGTTTCGATCAGGCCGCCGAAAGAAGCGATCTGTGCGAATCCGGTGTCGTCGAGAAGAAAGATGATGACGTTCGGCGCGCCTTCCGGGGGACGCTGCTTCTTGGGCCACCATTCTTCGGAGTCCGCGTAGCTCCGCGCGATCTTGCCGCCGAATTCGGGGCTGACCTTTTCGGCCTGTCTGGACGGTGCGAAACTAACGCAGCCCAGAAGAAAGAAGCCGATCGCCAGAAGCATCGTTGAGATCTTGAGAACCATCGAGAATTCCTCCGGAAGAGTCACGAAATATTCGAAGTTGAGGACGCCGATCCAAATTGGCGAATCGGGATCTTAGGCTACGGTCCCCGCGACGCAAGTCGTGCGCGAAACTACCGAAAGACGGACGCTTTCCCGGCCCTCGGCGTTGAACTTCATTCCTATTCGTGCTCTTGGACCCCATCGACCTCGAATCGTCAAGCGCCGTTTGGCAGTGACTCTGAGTCGAACCCTCTTCCAAGTCGGAAGCGGCCGGCCTAACGGGTGTTCGCGCGTCTCTTGCAGGCTTGCGTGCGCGCGTTGCAGTCTGCCGGTAAAATCGGCCTCCAGTCGTTCATGACCCGAAGTCAGCCTGCGTGTCCGATTCGAGATGGGCCCGACATCCGGTCTCGTCCAGGAATCGCATGAATTTCGGGTCATCCGCCGCGGCCTCGAGTTTTCGTTTGAGGATCGACAACGTCTCCGCCGGATATTTGAAGGTCCTCTGATAGTAGAGCTTCCCCCCTATCGTGAGTTCGGTTTGTTGCTCTCCGGCGGCCAGGGCTTTCGTATTCGCGGCGTTCCAGGCGAGAAATCGAGGCCCGACTTCGCTCGCGAAGAGCGGACGGAGTGTTGTGTCGAGTTCATCGAGGGATTCGAAGGGACCTTCGTCTTTTGGATCCAGCATTCGCTCGAGCCACTCGACCACGGCTGGACCCTTCTTCTTCAAGTGGGCGCCACAGGTCGGATCGATGTAGGCCTGATAGAGCTGTCCCCAGAGTCCAAAGTCTCCAAAGGCCGGTCGTGCGCCAAAGAGGTAGGGGCGGGTGCGCAGATGATCTTCGAGGATCGCCACCAGATTCGCGAACGACTCGATGAGAATCGGCGCGTTGTTCGTGTTCGCGCCCGCATAGCTCATTCGCGGAACCATGCGTCTGACAATCACGCGCGCCAAGATCGGCGCGAGGAGGCGCAACGGATGTCCGTCGAGCATCCCGCGCGCAAGCGTCCCCGATCGATGTTTTTGGTCGGCGGGGTAGCCCCAACGATGGTGGAACATCAATTTGTTCGCCCACTCGTCGCCGTAGTCTTCGAGCAGCTCCGAAAGAAAACGCAGACCCGGATCCGTTGGATGGAACGAGGGAGTTGGATGATCCTTCTCGAGCCCTTCGAGGATGGGCGTCGAATCCTGGATCGCGCGGCCGCCGGGCAGGAAGACGAGGGGGATGAGCTGGACCCTGGCGTGCGCTTGAAAGAGCTTCTCATTGCGCAGACAACGATCGATCCACTCGTGGGCAACGCCCTTGTAGCGCATCGCCGATCGCACCTTCATCGAATAGCCGGACTCCGTCCGGCCGAGGATGACGTAGTGCACGCCGTCCCCCACGCTCATCGAGAAGAATCGTAGTGGACCTTGCGGCCGCGAAAGGGGACCTGTGCGTCGACGTCGTAGCGTGATTCGAGTGCTTGAGTCCGCCAAAGCGGCTCCCAACATCCATGCTCTTCGAGAAGGGATTGGGCTTTCGCGCGCGGCGCCTCGCTCAAGGCATTGAAATGGATTCGGAGCCGTTCGAGACACCAGACGCGATATTGTGAAACCGGGAGATTGCGGTAGAGCACGCCCTCAATCTCCGCATCATGTCTTCGGCGACCCGCCTTCCAGCCTTCGGCGTTCGCACACAGGTAGGGCAGATAGGTTTGGCCGAGATCTTCGAGCAGCGGCCCCCAGTCTTCGGGAATTCCAGACATCAGGCCCTCGTGAATCTGACTGCCGCGCGCGTTCCACAGTCGCGCTTGCCATTCGAAGACCGCGGGCGCGCGTTCACGCATATGGTCGGCAGCCGTCGGGTCCTGGGAGAAGTGTCGAAACATCGAGGCGAAGAATCCGAAGTCGGCAAGGCTGGGTGCCTGTCCCAATAGAAAGGGTCGATCGGAAAAGATCTTCGACAACCGGTCGAGCGTTGAAAAATAACATCCTTCGACATGGTCCCAGGTTTCCGGTCGGACCCCGTCGCGACGAACGTAGAAGCCTTGTTGCCGCCGTCGCATCAGGAATCGTTTTGCGAACCCCGGAATAGGTACGTCGACCATCAATTCGTCGGCGATCTTTCGGCTGAGCAAATAGGCGTCCTGGCGATAGTTCCATCGAAAATGCATAGCGGGCCGCCAGAGCCACTCCTCCGCATAGTCTTCGACGAGTCGACTGACGAATCCTTGAAGGGGATCGTGCGGAATGACCGGATACTCGGGGTATTTTTCTTCGAACCAATCGATCATCGGGGTCGTGTCCGTCATGATTCGACCGTCGGGCAATTCGACTGCCGGGATCTGGGACGTGCCGGTCTCGCGCTGGATGCGACGGCCGACGCTCGGCGAAAGCGGAACGAATCGGTACGGAATTTCCTTGTACCGGAGATAGCCCTCGAGTTTTCCGGTGTAATAGGAAATCGCCGAACCGTAAACGATGAGTTCTTCAGAGTCGGGTTTTGTCATTACGGGGCCTTTCCTGAGAGGGTTGGTGGGGGGGCGGAAACGGCCGAACTCCGGCATTCTTCTTGGGTCGGTGGGCGACGTCCGAGTTCGGAGCCTATCCCAAATTCTGTTGGGTCGCGCCGCACTCCTTTGGCCCCTTCGGGTTCTTGACGTCATAGATTGATCGCTTCACAATGACGCGAATCGAGACCGGATCTCTCGATGTCATTCATTGCTTCTTCGACGGACACGTTGCTGGACGTTCCCAGGCTACGCGCAAGCAGCGGTTGCATGATCGTCAACACGATTCACGAACTCGCCGAGCCAAACGGGAGAAGCGAACCACGAGAGGACCAAAAGATGATCTCCGCTGATTTTCCCTATCCGAAGAAATTTCAAGAAGTGAATGGCAAGCGCATTGCCTACGTCGACGTGGGGGAGGGCGATCCCATTGTGCTTCTGCACGGCAACCCGACGTCCTCTTATTTGTGGCGCAACGTGATTCCGGAGCTGGTGGACCGGGGTCGCGTGATCGTGCCGGATCTGATCGGCCAGGGCGACTCCGAGAAGCTGCCCGCAAGCGATGGCGCGGATCGCTACTCCTTCGGGGTGGCGTACGACTACCTGGCCGGGCTCTTCGAAGCGCTCGGGCTCACGAGTCGCGTGACCTTCGTATTGCATGATTGGGGAAGCGGTCTGGGATTCCATTGGGCCATGAAGCACGCTAGTTCGGTCCGAGGCATCGCATATATGGAAGCCATCGTTAGGCCCATGACCTGGGAGGACTGGCCCGAAGGGGGACGAGGCATCTTTCAGGGTTTTCGATCCGAAAAGGGCGAAGACCTGATTCTCGCGAGGAACATGTTCGTCGAAGGCGTCCTGCCTTCGAGCGTGCTGCGCGGATTGACGGACGAGGAGATGGAGCACTACCGTGCCCCGTTTTCGACGCCGGACGATCGGCAGCCGACGCTCAATTGGCCTCGACTCATCCCGATCGAGGGGGAGCCCGAGCATATGGTCGATCTGGTCCGCGAATACGGCGATTGGATGGCGTCGAACGATCTACCCAAGCTTTTCATCAATGCGGATCCGGGATCGATTCTGGTCGGCCCCCAGCGCGAATTTTGTCGAAGCTGGCCCAATCAAAAAGAAGTGACCGTCGCCGGCGCCCATTTCATTCAGGAAGATTCGCCCGTGGAGATTGGTCGAGCGGTCGCTTGCTGGATCGATTCTCTTTAGTTCTCAGCCTCGGTTCTCGAGCCTCTTCCGTCTAGGAGTCCACATCATGTCCGAAATATCCGTCTATCTCGTCGTCAACCTTCACATCGAGGATGCGGAGCGCTACGGGCAATACGAGAAGGGTTTCTTTCCGATTCTCGAGAAGCACGATGGCGAGCTCATCACCTACGACGACAATGCGGACACGCTCGAAGGCGAGTCGCCGCGAACCGGACGGATGGTGATCCTCAGGTTCAAATCCGAAGAGGCCGCGAAGAGCTGGTACAATGATCCGGACTATCAAACGCTGTCAGAGCACCGACGCGCTGGGACTCGGCTGGAGTTTCTCACCCTGGTCCACGGTCTGCCGCCGAGATAGAGTTTGTTCTCGTCTGGTCTCGTTCTCGGCGAGCGCGGCAAGTGGCGCGCGGCCATCGACGGGACCGGTTCCGACATGAGGCTTCATCGTGGCGACAGCAGCCCCACTCGTATTCGATGCACGCCAACCGATCGAACTCCATCGTCGAGAATTCAGCGACCACAAATACGAGTGGTATCGCTGGATGCTCGAAGAGGCCCCCGCCTGTCGGGGCAAGCTCTCCTTTCTGAATGTGAGCCTCGTCTCGCGATACGACGATTGCCGGATGGTGATGACGGACGATCGGTTCATACGCAATCGCGGTCGAGCGAGAGGGAAGGGCTCGAATCCCATGCCCTTCCCCCTGCCCAAGGCCATCGCGGTGCTTGCGAAAAGCATGATCGTCGAAGACGACCCGGAGCATCGTCGACTTCGTAATCTCGTGAACCGAGCCTTCACGCCCCACGCGGTCGAGCGCCTTTCGGGGCGCGTCGAAGAACTCTCTCATGATCTGCTCGACTCGCTCGAGAAACGAGAATCTTTCGATCTGCTGGCGGAATACGCACGGTCGATCCCGACCCGCGTGATCTCGGAAATGGTTGGCGTGGGTCCACAGGACGCCGAAGTCTTTCGGCAAAGTCTGGGCGTACTCACGAAGGGCTTTTCGGGCTTCGCGATCATTCGGACCCTGCTCTGGGATTTGCGGAGGACGTCGAAGTTCATCCGCAGTCTGATCGAGCGAAAACGCGGGGATCCCGGCGACGACATTCTCTCCTCGCTGATCCAGGCCGAGGAGGACGGCGATCGGCTGAGCGAGGACGAACTCGTTGCGATGGTCTTTCTACTGATCGTTGGGGGGTTCGAAACCACGCTTCATCTGATCACGAATGGCGTCCACACGCTCATCGAACATCCCGATCAACTCGAGCGCCTTCGCGCCGAACCGGAATTGTGGGACTCGGCGGTCCAGGAGATCGTGCGCCATCGAGGTCCGATCCACAGTACGAAGCCTCATTATGCGACCGAGGATGTCACTCTGCACGGCTATACGATCAAGCGCGGGACGCCGGTCATGGTGATGATCGGGGCGGCGAATCACGATCCGCGTGTCTTTGAACGACCTGACGAGTTCGATGTGGGTCGGTCGCCGAATCCTCACCTCGGCTTCGGCCTGGGTCGCCATTTTTGCCTGGGTCGTCAGCTCGCCTTGATGGAGACTCGAATCGCGTTGGGGAATCTTTTCGAGCGTTTCCCGGATCTGCGGCTTGCCGCCGATCCGAGCGAACTCGAGATCGCACCGATGCCGGGCTGGCACCGTCTAGTCAGTCTACCGGTGACATCGCGTTAGGCCGATCGCCCGATAGGAAGAGGGGGGCGCGGGAATGGTTCTGGAGCCCGGGCCGAAAACGCGACCGAACGACGTGAACCTCGGGACTGGCGACGGACGCACACGACTGTGTAGGATTGGGTACAAGACACACGCCCGGGGAGTTCCAATATGAAGATCGCAAAGACCATCGCAATCGTGGTTCTCGTCTACATCGGCATCGTCGTTGCCTTCGAGTCCCTGATCGGGGTATTCCAACCTGCCGGCGAGGCGACGCTCGTGATTACGACGACCGATGCGGAGGGAGTCTCGAACGACCGGGTCCTGCAGCGGCTGGAGAGTGAGGGTCGGCTCTATGTGGCCGCGAATCATTGGCCACGTGCCTGGTACAATCAGGCTCTCGCGAATCCGAACGTGCAGGTCGTGCTGGGTGGGGAGAAGAGCGCCTATCTCGCCGTCCCGATCGAAGGCGACGAGCATGATCGCGTCAACCGCGACAACGGGGTCGGCGTGATGTTTCGAATTCTGACCGGTTTCCCGACGAGGCTTTTCGTTCGGCTGGACCCGGTCTAGGCGCTTCGATCGGCTCGTCGGGCGAGCGAGTTTCGGGCGAGGGGAGGAGCGATCAAGAGCCTGCCGAAGACCAGCTTTGCGATGGTGCTCACGGCCCCGCGTAAGCTCGAAGCGCGGGATATCCCGATGCCCCAGATCTCGGATGACGCGGGGTTGCTGAGGATCGACGCCTGCGGAATCTGTGGCAGCGACTACGAACAATACGAGGGCGTTCTGCGCGCGCCGATGCCGGTCATACCGGGGCATGAACCGCTCGGTACGGTGGCCGCGATCGGGGATCGCGCGGCGAAGCGGTGGGGAATCGACGTCGGGGATCGGATCGCCGTCGAGACAATGCTCGCGTGCCATCATTGTGGGCCGTGTCTCGGAGGTTCGTATCATCTCTGCGATACGCGGCGAATCTATTCCTATATTCCGCTCTCCGACGAACCAGGACTTTGGGGGTCGTACTCTCAATATATGTATCTCGATCCAGATGCGGTCGTGCACAAGATCGACAAGACGCTCGCCCCGGAGACGGCGGTGATGTTCAACCCACTTGGTGCGGGTTTTCGATGGGGCGTCGAGATCCCCCAGACGGGCCCGGGCGACACCATCGTCATCATGGGCCCCGGTCAGCGTGGCCTGGCGAGTGTGCTCGCCTGTCGCGAAGCCGGCGCGGAGAAAATCATCGTGACGGGACTCGCGGCGGACGCGAAGAAACTCGAGATCGCACGGGCCTTCGGCGCCGATGCGACCGTCGATGTCGAGAATGAAGACGCGAGGCAGCGTATTCGAGAGTTGACGGACGGACGGGGTGCGGATGTCGTTCTGGACGTGTCGAGTTATGCGACGGAGCCGGTCGTGCAGGCGATCGATTTCGCTCGGATGGGCGGCTGTATCGTGCTGGCCGGCATAAAGGGGTTCAAGCCGATTCCCAATTTCATATCCGACAAGATCGTCATGAAGGAACTCACGATCAAGGGCGCGATTGGCGTGACACGAAGCGGCTATGCGAGTGCGATTCGCTTGCTCGAAAAGCGCAAGCACCCCGTCGAGATGATGCATACACACGACTTCAAACTCGAAGAGGCCGAACTCGCGATCAAGACGCTGGCACGAGAGATCGAAGGGGAGGAGTCGATCCATTCCTGCCTGATTCCGGAATTCTAGAAGCGAGAAGTCGAAGCTTGGAGAACCAATTTGGACAAGATCAAGAACTGGGTCGAGCAATCGCCCTATAGTCGATTTCTAGGCATTCGGCTCGAAGGGCTGGATGAGTCGAGTGCTCGACTGAGGCTTCCCTATCAAGATGCCAACTCGAATCCCGGGCAGGTTCTGCATGGCGGGTGTGCCGCATCGATCGGCGCGATCGCTGGGCAGGCGATTGCCCGTGCCGTGCTCGGCGAGGAAGCGGGGCCCTTTCACACGGCGCAGATGCAGGTGAGCTACCTCGCCGCGGCGATCGGCGAAGAGGTCGTGGCCGAAGCCCGGCTTCTTCGGCGCGGCCGCGAACTCTGCTTCATCGGCATCGATGTCCAGACGACCGAGGGCAAGCCGATCGCCCAGGTGATGACGACCGTTCGCGGTCGCTTCGGTCGTGAAGACGCCGCCTACTACGTCTCCCAGGGCGATCATGGGGAGTCCGATCCGGGTGTCATGGGACCGCAACTCCATCGTGTGCCCTTCATCGGCAACCGGGGAATCGTCGTCGAACACATGACGGGCGGCACGTCGAGACTCGTGATGCCGCAGCTCGAGGACAACGGCGATGCCGCGGGCGGGGTTCATGAAGGCGCGGTGCTGACGCTGGTCGATACGACGGGCGCGATGGCCTCGTGGGCCGAATCCGGTCCGGGGAGCTTCAAGGCCTCGACGGCGTCGATGCAGGTCCAGATTCTCGGGCCGGCGCCCAAGGGAGATCTGGTCGCATACGGACGTTGTATCCAGAACGACAACGAGATCTACTGGTCCGATGTCGAGGTTGCGAGTGTGGCGGACGGGCGGGTGAATGCGCGTGGCACCGTTCTCTATCGGATCGTGAAATCAACCCGTCCGGCCTCGGCTCGCCCCCCCGAATCGTGAGCCCACGAGGACAAAGGCGGTTGCGGACACGATCTCGACGCCGATGAAGACGCTGGCAAGGGGCGCATCGTGGAGCAGCCACGCGAGTGTTCGCACGACGGCCGCCGTTCCGAGCAAGCCGGCCGCCGCGTGTAGCCAAAGCGGATTGGATCGCAGGCCCCCGATCAGACCCAGACTTCCGATCGTGAGAAAGAAACTCGACATGTCCCCGATCTGGGTGCTGCGGCCGATTCCGTCGAGCAGCGGCATGCCAAGGGCCTCCGCGGCAGCGGCCGGTCGGGCGATCCAATTGATCCCTTGAATCAGATAGAAGGCGCCGATGATTCCAGCGCCAATCCGGTAGGCCATGTTCTTTTCTCCATTGATGTTCTGGATCGAACGAATGCGGGCTATTTGTGCGTCTCGAGCAACCGATCGAGGTCGGCTCTCGAAAGCGTCGTATAGCCCTCTTCACCGGGCTCGAGCCACAATGTCTCGCCTGCGACATCGTCGAGTCCGAGACCCTCACGCCTCAATGTCCGTTTGCGTGTTCGGTGTCCGGCGGTCATCGGGAGTTGATCGACGAGCCGAAGGACGAGCGGTCGTTGGTGTGCTGGCAATCTGTGTTCGACCGCTTGCCGGAGTGCGACCGGGTCGAGTTTAGTCCCGGGTCTGAGCGTCAGCGCTGCGACCGGAATGTCCGAATCGGATTCGGGCAATCTCACGCCATAGACCGCTGCGAGATCGACGACATCTTGTTCGGACGTCAGCACGTCTTCGACCGCAAGCGTCGCCACCGCGCCGTGGGGACCGTGAATCACATCGTCGATCGGATCGACCAGCCAATAGTCCCCATCCTCGTCGATGCGCACCAGATCTCGGGTGCTGAACCACGCATCGCCGGCTTCGAAAACGCCTCGCAGGGGTTTGCTATCCAGCTCGCCCCGTTCGCGATCGACACGCTCGACCATCAATCCGATCTCACCGGGTTTACACTCGTTCGCGAAGCCCGTCGGCGAGGTGATCAGCTGGCCCTTGTCGAGATCCCAGGCGGCGAGGCGGATTTCGCCGCCCCCGGGCAGCGGGCGACCGAGGGATCCGATCTTTTCCCCCGTGAGGTTGACCAGCACCGCGTTGCCTTCGGTCGAGGCGAAGAATTCGACGACGCTGGCCGGTGCGAAGCGATCGACGATGCGCCGCCATAGCCCCTTCGGCATGCCGCTTCCCGCAAAGAGTCGAATCGAGTGGTGGCGTTCTTGTTGAGTGGGCGGGGCGTTGACCAGAACACCACAGAGCGAGCCGGTATAGAAGACGATGTTCACGCCGTAGCGACGTACGTCCTGCCAGAAAATCTTCGGATCGATATTCGAACTGAATTCCGATGCCATTGCGAGCCGTGCCCCGCTGACCAGTGCTCCGCCGACGCAGACGAGGATGCCGGTTGGGTGATGGATGGGCGAGCGGCAATAGACGGTGTCTCGTGGGGTGAGCGCACAGCCAGACGCGGTTCCGTAGGCGGAGGTCGCCCAGCGGCGATTGCTGATCCGGCGAGCGCCGAGATTCTTGCCGTCCGTCGTGATGAGAATGAGCGCCAATTCCCCTGCGAGCCCGGGATTGGGCACATACCACTCGGGGAGTTGGACCGCATCGGGATCGATGGCCTCCATGTCGATCAACCCCGGGGCCAGGCGACGCGCACCGCCGCCTCCACCTAATACGAGAACCTCGCGTTGCGAGATTTCATGTGCCGCTTCGGCTCGTTCTGGATCGCTGAGAAGATGTTCCACTGGGGCCACTTCGAGTTGATCGGCGAGCGGGATGTCGGGTCGCAGAAGCACAGCGATGGCGCCCAGCCGCGAGAGCGCAACGGCCGCGGCGACCGCGCTTGGCCGAGTCTCCATCAGCAGCCCGACGTGTTGGCCGTGGCGCACGCCGCATTCGATCAAGCCCCGGACGATATTGTCGATCCGAACCTCGGCGGCACGATAGGTGTGCGCACGTCCCTCGAAGAGAAAGAACGTGTCCTCCGGTGCGGCTTTGGTTCTCTCGCGTAGCGAAAGCCCGGCGCTGACGGGGGTGCGGCTACGAATCTCCGCCAGTCGCGAGAGTCGCGGAAGCTGGGGGGCGACATTCCTCGCGAGACGACCGAGGATTCCGACCCGGTCGCCGATTCCCTGTGCAGCGCTCCCCAGGATATTGACGCCGAGATCCCAGGCCAGACTGGTGGCCTCGCGGAAATCGTTGGCGGGGACGGGGCGTCCGCTGCCTTTCGGACGCTCTTCGAGACGCGTCGCGGAGGACGGGATCGGGCCTTGGTCGGCGCACCAAGTGAGCCATTCGAGCACCGCCGGCCAGGTGACTTGATTGGAACGCGAACCGACGACGAGACCGAAATGGCCGGCCGGAACCTTGACCTGATAGCAATCCGATTGCGGAGCGGCCGCGTAGATCGCGCGAACCGTCGGCGGCGGTGCGATCGAATCGGATAGGCCGACGAAGGCCAGGATCGGACAGGTGATGTCGGCCAAGGTCACCGTTTGTCCATCGATGACCAGACCCCCCTGAAGCATTCGGTTGTGGGCGACGAGTTGTTTGAGAAGATCGGCGAGGGCGGGACCGGGGAATGCGGTCCAACCCTCGCCGCCCATGAATCGCCGCATTCCCTCGCGCTTTTGCAGCGCTTCACGGTCGTAGAGACGACGCGCGAAATCGATTCGTTGCTGCAGGCTCTTCACCGGATCCATCAGCTGGAATCCAATTCGTGTTGCCCAGGATGGAATTCCGTTTGGAACCAGGGCTTCCTGGATTTTGCCAAAGCGTTCGATGGCCTCGATCGCCCATTCGGTCGGCAAGGCCGACGGGAGCCCGAGATGAAGGTCGACGGCGGCGCCAAATGTCACCAGCGAAGCGACGCCATCCGTGCGCCGATAGGCAGCGGCTTGATAGGCGAACATTCCGCCCTGCGAATAACCCATGACGTGGACCGGTCGTCCGGTTGCTGTCCGAACGGATTCGATGGCCAGGGAGACCGCGAGGACGTGATCCGCCATTGTTCGCGCGAGCCCCCCTTCTTCGGATTCGGGCGAGCCGAAGTCCACGACCCAGGCATCCGCGCCGCCTTGATGGAGCGAAGAGACGGCGCTCGCATCCGGTGCGACATCCCAGATTTCGGCCGTCATCATGAGCGGGGGAATCAGCAGAACGGGTGCGCGGTCGTCACTCTGGGTTTCCGGGTAGTAGCGGCGTAGGCGATGATGTGTGCCCTCGTCGACGACTTCGAAGGGTGACGGCTCGCGCTCGCCCAAGCCGCCGAATCGTGCGATCTCGACGCCGTTTCGCAGGGCCGCCGCGAATCGCGCGATTCCGCCTCGCGGAGCGGAATGGACGCGACTGTTGTTCTCTTGCGGTGTCTCGGACATTCGGATCGAATCTCCCTGCGGACGGGCGGTTCACGGCGCCGCGGGTCCGCGTCGACGCCGAACTTGAATACTACCGCGGAGGGCGAATTCGCCCCCCACCCACTTGAGTCCCTAAATTGTGGCATCTATAATGTCAATTGTTTCGAGTCGATCCCGCGCGGCGATGCCTGGGCAGTTCAGAACGGGGAGGAACGGATGAGCGGATGGAGCAGGGCACTCTGGGGCGTTCTCACGGTTCTCGTTTTGGCCATCGCATTGATCTGGATGAATCGATCCGAGATCCTGTTGAAGGCCGTCGAGATCGCGGCCGCACGCAGAATCGAGATCGGCCCCAATCGCCCGATCGATTGGGATTCCGGCGACGATCCTCGCGGCCGGGCCCGGGCCGATCGACCTCCGAATATCGTGTTGATCCTGGCCGACGATCTCGGCTGGAACGACCTCACCTTCGGTGGCGGTGGCGTCGCGGGGGGAAGCGTTCCGACACCGAACATCGACTCGATCGCCGCGGACGGCGTCGAATTTCGAAATGGTTATGCGGCCAACGGAACCTGTGCACCCTCGCGCGCCGCGATCATGTCCGGACGCTACGGGACTCGCTTCGGGTTCGAATTCACGCCGACACCGCCCGGAATGGGCACGGCGCTCCGCGTGATTTCCAGCCAGATGCCCGGCCGACTCCGAAAACCGATTTCGAACCCCGATTTCGAATCCGTTCCCTATGAAGAAATGGGGATGCCGACGTCCGAGATCACGATCGCCGAGCTACTGAAGAAACAGGACTATCACACCGTCCACATCGGGAAGTGGCATCTGGGTCGTGTGAACGGAATGGCGCCCCAGGATCAGGGTTTCGATGAGAGCCTATTGATGGCAAGCGGCCTCTATCTCCCCAAAGAGGATCCGAACGTCGTCAATTCGGTGCAGGATTTCGACCCGATCGACAAATTCCTCTGGCGTGCGCTCCACTTCGCCGCCTCTTTCAACGGAGGCGACACGTTCGAGCCGGCAAAGTATTTGACCGACTACTACACCGACGAGGCCGTCAAGGTCATCGAGAAGAACAAGGATCGGCCCTTCTTTCTCTACCTCGCGCATTGGGCGCCGCACACACCGCTTCAGGCGACCCAGGCCGACTACGACGCTCTATCCCATATCCCGCTTCACCGCGAACGCGTCTATGCGGCGATGATCCTCGCGTTGGATCGCGGCGTGGGTCGCGTGCTCGAGGCGCTTCGCGTGAATGGACTCGAGGACAATACCCTCGTGATTTTCACTTCGGACAACGGTGGTGCGGGCTATATCGGGCTTCCCGATGTCAACCAACCGTTCCGGGGCTGGAAGATCTCGTTCTTCGAGGGGGGGATTCATGTGCCCTATTTCCTCAAATGGCCCGCGCGGATCGACGCGGGGCAGACACTCCTCGACCCCGTCCACCATTTCGATATTTTTGCGACGGCGGCCGCTGCGGCCGGGGCGCCCCTTCCGAGCGATCGGAAGATCGATGGAAAGGATCTGGTGGCGTATGTCCGGGGAGACGTCGTGGGTGCGCCCCACGAGGCGTTGTTCTGGCGAAGCGGCGCCTCGCAGAGCGCACTCGTCGACGGATGGAAACTGAATCTGAGCGATCCGCCGGGTCGGGAATGGTTGTTCGACATTCACGCCGATCCGACCGAGCAGCGAAATCTCGCGAGCGAACGGCCCGACAAACTCGCCGAGCTTCGCGCGGCCCTGGCTGCGCATAATGCGGAACAGGCGGAACCGGCCTGGCCCTCCCAGGGCAGCTTCCCGATCAACATCGACAAACCTCTCGGAATTCCCGACGCGCCGGATGACGAGTACATCTACTGGTCGAATTGAGCGGCCCGGACGCGGGATCGACCTTGCGTTCTCCTCGTCGGGTCAGGCAGGCGAGGACGGGGGCGGCGCCATGTGGACGACGCGTTGGGGAAAGGGAATCTCGATCTTGGCGAGGGCGAGCGCCTTGTAGATGGCGGTGTTCAGGCCGTCGACACAACCCCCTCTCTCCGAGGGCTCATCGATCCAGCCCTGAACTCGAAAGATCAGCGCCGAATCACCCATCTCGACGAAACGCACGCGGGGCGCCGGATCGGTAATGACATGGTCGACCGAATTCGCGGCCGCGAGCAGGGTCGCACGAACTTGATCGATGTCGGAGCCGTAGGCGACGCCGACCGTGACGACCACACGCGTCTTCTTATGCGGGCCGCCCGATTCGTTGACGACTTTGGCGTTTGCGATGTGCGAATTGGGCAGCGTGATTTCGACGTCGTCTCGGGTCAGGAGACGGGTGCTGCGCAGGCCGATCTTGATGACCTGTCCGCGTTCTCCGGTGTCCAAATTGATGATGTCACCGATTCGATAGGGCGCGTCCATAATCACGAAGATTCCGCCGAAAAGGTTGGCCAGGCTGTCCTTGGCCGCGAAGCCGATCGCGATCCCCATGATTCCCGCGGAGGCCAGCCAGGCGGAGAGGTCCAGATCCCAGGTCACCAGAAACGCATAGGTGGATACGCTGAAGACGACGATCTTGCTCAGGTTGTCGAAGAGCGGAAGGGTGCGCGCCTCGAGCCAGGTCACGCGATCCGCGAGCCGGCTGAGTCCGATCAGTGTCGTCGAGGTGAGCTTGAAGCTCGCGCCGGTCCAGATGAAGATGGCTGCGGTCTGGATCGATGCGAGGAGAACACCTTCGAGCCCGGGATTCCACCCCATGATCTGGACGGCGACATACAATCCGATCAGAATCACGCTGATGAACACCGGGCGGTGTATCAATTCGACCAATTGATCGTCGAGGTCGGTCCCCGTCTGCCGCGCCAGCCGCAACAAGAAGCGCGAGATCACCCAATCCGCGACTTTGGCGGCCAGTGCCGAGAAGAGCAGGACTTCGATGGCCTGCACCCACGGCAACGAGTGGGCCTCTCGGGCAAAGACGATCCATGGCTCCATGATTTTTCTCCTCGAGTCACCGACGGGGTCTCGGACCGTGCGTCGAATGGGGCGCTGTGTCGAGCGACTTTACGATGCCGACGAAACGAGACATCGTCGTTTCGGCACGTCCAGTCGGTCGACCGCTTCGATGCTACGTTATCCGGCCAAT
>SMVA01102605.1_pt1 | contig 20168 bp, 17 predicted proteins | sample 2456451 | NCBI WGS metagenome assembly SMVA01 (sample SAMN11095933, study PRJNA526329) | marine sediment metagenome | biome: Marine sediment; feature: Surficial sediment; material: Deep marine sediment; isolation source: Hadal surficial sediment | place: Pacific Ocean | collected 2014-05 | depth... | reverse complement strand
GAGGTGATGACGACGGTCTGAACCTCAGGGTGCTCGAAGCGCAGCCGTTGCACGGCATCGTATAGCTCGATATCGACGCCGATATCGTAGGAATTCAGCTTGAGCTCGTAGCCGGGCGCGTGCGGACTGTCCTCGTCGACCTCCATCACCAGCCGCGCGACCGGCCCGTCGATCGAGATCCTCCAGTGCCGGTACTGCTCCGGTGAGGTCCGAAAATCGAGTGCCGCCCGTGATTGTTCGGACTGTTCAGAAAGTGCATGCATTATAGTGCAGATCTTTGCTATGATTGGCTGAAAATATGCATGATAGTATACCTCGCTTTCGTGCCCAGCACGACGGCAACTTGCGAAATTTTGACCAGGATCACTATGTCTACTAACCCCGCCATCGATGAGATCGAATCGGGACGATTGCTGGGTGTGCTGGGCGCGCGCGTGCGGACGTTGCGGGCCCATCGCCACATGACGCGCAAAGCACTCGCTCGCGATTCGCAGGTGTCGGAGCGCTACTTAGCCCAGCTCGAACAGGGCCGCGGCAACATCTCGATCATGCTGCTTGCCCGGGTGGCTGCGGCATTGCGTACCGACCTGTCCGAATTGCTGCGTATGCGCGAGGAACATACTGCCGAGGAAATCCTGATCTCTGACTTGTTGCGAGACCTGGGTCCCGAGACGCACAAGGCTTTCTTGCAGATGTTGTCTGAAAATTTCTCGGTGCCTGTAGAATCGCGCCGGCGAATTGCATTGGTCGGATTGCGGGGTGCTGGTAAAACGAGCCAGGGACAGATGCTTGCAGAACAGCTGGACATTCCGTTTGTGCATCTCGGTAGCGAAATCGAGTTGCTGGCGGGGATGAGCACGTCGGAGATTTTCTCACTGTCGGGACAGGCCGGGTACCGGCGACTCGAGGAAAAGGCGCTCATGCAGACATTGCACGAATATGATCGTTGCGTACTCGAGACCGGCGGCAGTATCGTCACGGATACGAAATTGCTGAATACCTTGTTGTCAACCTGTTTTGTCGCCTGGCTGCACGCACGGCCCGAAGAATACATGCGGCGCCTCGTCGAGCAGGGCGACGTCAGACCGATGGAAAACCAGGAAGATGCAATGTCGGACCTGCGGCGGATACTGTCGGACCGTAACGAGATGTACGCCATGGCGCACGCGTCGATAGACACGAATAACAAAAGTATTGAAGACTGCGTAGCTGAACTTTTGCGGCTGATGCCAAAGGGACTGCAGGACAACATGAACGCTGTGCAGAAAGCCTGACGGATGGCGAAAATTACTTACATCGAATTCAACGGCACGCCGCATGAAGTAGAGGTGCCATCAGGCTTAAGCGTCATGGAAGGTGCGATCGATAATAATATTCCCGGGATCGAGGCCGAATGTGGCGGCGCCTGCAGTTGCGCCACCTGCCACGTGTATGTTGATCCCGACTGGGTAGCGGCAACCGGCAGCCCCGAACATCTTGAAAAGGATATGCTCGAATGCGCCATGGATTTGCAGAACAACAGCCGGCTCAGTTGCCAGATTGAGGTCAGCGATGAGCTCGACGGGCTGGTGGTTCGCATGCCGGAACTGCAAATCTAGGACGGCACGTGGATTTGGTGACTGATGTGGGTGTCCTCAATTGTCTTCATCTGCGGCAAATTGACCAATATCGGGGGTGGAAAGACAAGACCGCGGACATCTGAATCCGGATCATTGCGTTTCCACGATTACCGGCTTCGCCACGGAAACATACATGAGTTCAGTTGTCAGACTCGAAAATCGTAATGCCTATCTGATCGTCTATGATGACTCAGAGGGTGATGTTATTCCTCCCTTTATCGTCGGCGAGATTGCGGGCAGCCTGAGGATCCCTGGCGATCGGCAGAAGCTGAAAGAATTCTCACTGATTCTGCTGGATTGGCTGGAGCGGACCGAAGTCGTCGACGACAATGTCATCCGCAATGTCCGGTTCGGTTAGTTTCAATTCGATCGATCCTTCCGGCGGATCAGGCTCCACCAGGTTCAACCGACAGTTGAGGACGTCCACCTGATCATCGCCTGCCCCAGCGGGCAATTCAGATTTTCTTGTCGTGCCCTTTCCAATAGGGCGCTCTCAATTCGTTCTTGCGAACCTTGCCGACCGGTGTTTTCGGCAGGCTATCCACAAACTTGATGATCCTGGGGCGTTTGAAGCGCGCGATTATTGACGCGCAAAATTCAGTTAATTCATCTTCTGACACTGAAGCGTCCGGCGACAACACCACATGTGCCGCCGGCACCTCGCCCCAGCGTTTGTCGGGTATGCCGAACACTGCACACTCGGCAACTGCGTCGTGTTGATACAGGGCGTTTTCGATCTCGACCGGATACACATTCTCCGCGCCGGAAACCAGCATGTCCTTGGAACGGTCGACAAGCGTCAGGAATCCATCTTCGTCAATGAAACCAACATCGCCCGTCAGCAGCCAACCATCCGGCAATCCGAATGCCCTGGCTGTTTCCTCAGGATCGTTAAAATATTCATCAAACACCTGTTCGCCGCGTGTGACGATGTCCCCGATTTCGCGCGCCGGCAGCAAATTGCCTTCCCGATCGACGATGCCAAGTTCAGCATTGATGGCGACTTTGCCGACGGTCCCGAGCCTGTGTTCGCCATGACGGTCACAACGTATTGTTATCGGACAGGCTTCGGACTGTCCGTAGTTTTCCGTGAACGAAACCTCCGGCAACATCGATCTGACCCGGTCGAACAATGCCCGGCTCATGGGTGCGCCTGCGTAGCCAATATTCCGCAGCGTCTTCAGACTTGCAGCTGAGAAATCGGGATGCGTGATCAGGCCGTTGAGCTGGCTGGGCACGAGGAATGCTGCCGTGACTTTCTCCTGTTCGACAATCTGCATGAACTTGAGTGGATCCCATGCTTCCGGCAGTACGACCGTCGCTCCTTGCAAAACTGCAGTACCAAACCATACGAAAAGACCGGCGGTATGAAACAGCGGCGTCGAAGCAATAACAATGTCGTCTTCACTCAAGCCCAAATCTTCAGCCGCAGCAATGGCCGACGCACATCTCGCCCTGTGGCTGACGAGGACCGCCTTGGGAAACCCGGTGGTACCACCCGTCAGCGTAATCGCAAGTCCATCACTTTCGTCCAGCGTAATATCCGGCACCTTCGCGGACTTACCGCTCATGAAATCGTCGATGTGCGTCGCGCCGTCAAGCTCTGCAGACTGATCCAGCAGGATCAGCTTTGGCGACCGCTCGAGTTCAGGCAATGCCGATTTGACTACCGCGGCGAATTGAGCTTCAAGAATCAGGACCTCTGCCTCGGTCCTGTTCAATACGTAGGCGAGTTCGCTGGCGATGCTTCGCGTCGAGCAGTGCGCCGAGATGTAGGGCGTTTTGGCAATAGCGAAATAGGCGATCGCATATGCCGGGCGATTGGTGGACAGAATTGCCACTTTTGTGGCTTTGTCGAGCTTGAGGTCAAGCAAAGCGTTGGCGAGGCGATTGGCGCTCGCTTCAAATTCCGCATAGCTCAGGCGCTTGCCGCGGCCGATCAATGCAATGCGATCGGGCGCGCGTGTTGCAGAATGATGAAGAATGTCGCCGACGAGCATTGTTGTTCCACCCTCCGGTCCGGGGGCCGACAATAACCGCGGTCCTGTGACAGGTCAAAAGTGAACTATCGTGCATACAGGTCGCCAGTATCGAATATACTCTTGATCTGCGACAGCACTTCGCATAGTTTTACGGGCCCGCCGACCCATCAGGACCGTCTATATGACCTTTGTCGTTACCGAGAGCTGCATCAAGTGCAAATTGACCGACTGTGTGGAGGTCTGTCCGGTGGATTGTTTTCACGAGGGCCCGAACATGCTGGTCATCGATCCGGAGGAATGTATCGACTGCACATTGTGCGAGCCGGAATGCCCGGTCGAGGCCATATTCTCGGATGACGAGCTACCCGAGGCGCAGAACCAGTTCCTGGCGCTGAACGCGGAATTGTCCGAATCCTGGCCGGTCATCACCGAGATGAAAGACGCGCCAGCGGATGAGGCCGAGTGGCGCGAGGTCAAGAAAAAGTTCCAGTATCTCGAGCGCTAAGCAACGCCACTAGCTGACTCCCCTTCCCATCCCCGCGGTGCCGCGCCTACAATCGGGTGGTGAGCAGCTACGATTCCGTCCATAAAAGATCATTAGACAACCCGCAGGAATTCTGGGCGGAGGCCGCCGCGGCAATCGACTGGGATGCGAAGTGGAGTCGCGTACTCGACGATAGCAATGCGCCCTTCTATCGCTGGTTCACCGGTGGCCGGCTGAATACCTGCCACAACGCCCTTGACCGACATGTCGATGGTGGCCGCGCGGAACAGGCTGCGCTCATTTATGACAGCCCGTTAGCTGCCTGCCAGCGTACGCTTACTTATCGGGAATTGCGCGACGAGACCGCGCTGTTCGCGGGCGTGCTTGCGGCCAACGGCATCGGCAAAGGTGATCGCGTCATTATCTATATGCCGATGATTCCGGAAGCAATAATCGCCGTTTTAGCGTGCGCCCGAATCGGCGCTGTTCATTCGGTCGTGTTCGGCGGCTTCGCTGCAAACGAACTTGCGACCCGCATCGACGATGCGAAGCCGAAAGCGATTGTTTCGGCGTCCTGCGGTATCGAACCGAATCGCATCATTTCCTATAAACCGTTGCTCGATCAGGCGATTGACCTGGCGTCACACTCACCGAACTTCTGCGTCATCCTGCAACGACCACAGGAGCGGGCGCACCTGATTCGCGGCCGCGATATCGACTGGCACGACGCCGTCGCCGCAGCGACTCCACATGAGTGCGTGATCGTCGACGCAACGGATCCTCTGTACATTCTTTATACCTCGGGAACGACCGGAGAGCCCAAGGGCATCTTACGTGACAATGGCGGCCACGCTGTTGCACTTCACTGGACGATGAAAAATATTTATGGCGTCGATCCGGGCGAGGTGTACTGGGCCGCGTCGGACATCGGCTGGATTGTCGGGCACTCCTACATCATTTACGCACCGTTACTGCACGGCAATACGACAATCCTTTATGAGGGCAAGCCGGTCGGGACGCCCGATGCCGGCGCATTCTGGCGCGTCGTTGCTGAACACCGTGTCGCCTGCATGTTCACCGCACCGACCGCGTTTCGCGCGATCAAACAGCAGGACCCGGATGGCGCGCTGATTGGTGATTATGACCTGTCGTGTTTTCGCACGCTGTTCCTGGCAGGCGAGCGTTGCGACCCGGCCACCTTGCATTGGGCTGAGACAAAACTTGGCGTGCCGGTCATCGATCACTGGTGGCAGACCGAAACCGGCTGGGCTATCGGGTCCAATTGCATTGGCATCGAGACGCTCCCGGTCAAGCCCGGATCTATTGCGCGTGCCGTGCCGGGCTGGGATGTGACGGTGCTGGACAGCGACGGCACGAATATGGCAAGCGGCCAGGTAGGGGCGATCGCCTGCAAGCTGCCATTGCCACCGGGAACCCTGCCCGGCTTCTGGCAGGCAGATGATCGTTATAAAAAGACTTATCTTGATCGGTTTCCGGGCTATTACGAAACGGGTGATGCAGGCTACATCGATGAAGATGGTTATATCTATGTCATGTCACGCACAGATGACATCATCAACGTTGCGGGCCACCGCCTGTCGACCGGCGCCATCGAAGAGGTGCTTGCCGCACATCCAGATGTGGCGGAATGTGCGGTTATGGGCGTCGCTGACGATCTGAAAGGCCAACTGCCGGTCGGCCTGGTCGTTTTGAAGGCCGGTGTGGCGCGAAATTCTGATGATATTGTTACCGAGTTGATCCGCATGGTCCGGGAACGCATCGGACCGGTCGCTGTATTCAAGAACGCCGTGGTCGTCGGCCGATTGCCGAAAACGCGGTCGGGTAAAATCCTGCGCGGGACGATGAGTAAGATCGCGGACAACGAAGAATACCGCTTTCCTGCGACTATCGAAGACCCGCTCGTACTCGACGAGGTTCGCGACGCGCTGCAGTCGATAGGATATGCAAACGCCTCACCGTGAATTGAAAGGGGAGTGAATCATGTATCGAATTCAGTTTCTTATATTGACGCTTTTTTGTTTGACGGCCAGTGCCGATCATCATGGCGATGGACCGCCTAACCCCTGTCATATCTATTATCCAAATATTCCTGGTGAATTGTTGCTTGAGAACGACAAACTGGTCGTACAACGATTCATCATTGCGCCAGGCCAGTGGGAGGGCATTCACCGTCATCCGCCAGACCAGTTATATATTCATGTTAAAGGTGGCGAATGGACGGTCAAGTACGGCGGTGAAGCGACGACGAGCGACTCACCTGATGGCGGAATCGGCTGGAGTGATACGGCGACGGAATTTAGCGCGATGCACGAATCCGGCAATACCGGCGACGAGCCGATTGATTTGATCTGGGTAACCCTGAAACCCGGTTGTATGGCACCGCCGGCGGAGGATTAATGGAAAAGATCGTTGCAAAGATAATATCTGTGCACTCCGGATCAAATGACGACCTGAGTAAAGAGGAACATGCGTCGATCCAGGTCGAGCTGGATGGCATCGTTGGCGATCGCCATCGTTCCTACGTACGTGATACGTACAAAGTCGACAAGCAACCGTTCGGCACCGTCAGGCGTAACGAACGTCAGTGGTCGGCGGTGTCAGTCGAGGAGCTCATCAGCATTTCGGCAGAGATGAACCTGCGTGCGGGAATCACTGCAGCAAGCGTCGGTGCAAATCTTTGCATTGAAGGAGTCCCTGAATTGTCCCGGTTGCCGAAAGGCACACTGTTGCGATTTCCATCGGGCGCGGAGCTGATCGTCGAGGAATTCAATCCGCCGTGCAGCGACATGAGCAAGATACAGGCATCGGTTCACCATGCGCAATCAGGCGAACCCGTATCGGATACTGCGTTCTCCAAGGCCGCGAAATTGAGTCGCGGCCTGGTCGGCGTCGTTGAAGCCGCCGGCACGATCAATGCCGGCGATGAAGTGACCGTCGTACTGTACGAATCGCCGGGCTGGTTGGCTCGTTCGCCGGACTAGCTGTATTCGTTCAAAAAATTATTCTGGCCCTACCTCGACCGAGAGTGCCACCGCTTGACTGGTGGTAATGATAACCAGGTCCCCGACCTCCGATCTTCTCAGGTTATCGGGATTGCGCGCCACATATTCATTGACGGTGCCATCCGGTCCCTTCAGCTTGAACGTATTCGCCTCCAGATTGATCTCCTCAACCGTTGCAATCACCTGTTGCGCATCGAAGGCCGCGAGTCCGGGCATCTCACCCTCGGCGCTGCGCTCCATGCCGCCAAGCTCGAGCTTTGCTGGTTCCGTGCCGTCGTTCGCTACGACTTCGATAGACAGGATTTCCTCGTATACGGCGTTAACGATATCACCAACCGCTACCTGATCCAGGTTGCGGGCTTCCTCACCGGCGGTAAACGTAACGGTGTCGCCTTGCGGTTTACGCAGGGTAACCACGCGGGTTTCGTGGTCGATGGCCTCAACCACTGCGGTAATTGTCATTGTCTGGCTGGCAAAAAACGATGGCTTTTCATCCATTGCTACCTCATCAGATGCGGCGGCGATAACGCCGACCAATGACACGGCCACGAAAATTATAAATTTGAAATGTTGCATTATTAAGGTCCAATTATTTAGGTCGCGCGCATACTATAGAGTTCGGCTCGATCGAGCAACGACTTTGGCCAGAAATTTGGGTGAGTTTGTGCTTGTCACCAGGCACCAGCGACTTACATTCCCTCTGCTCGCCTGAATAACGGCAGCGTCCCTAGTCGATTCTTCATTTCCACCTCCTCGCCGTCACTGTTGCGCAGCGGCTCAGGCGGATCCGACTTCTGGGTAAGCGCGGTAGCGATCAGCATCGCAACTAAACCAGTTAACAGTCCCAGCAGATCGCCGGGAAATCCGGGTGCGAACAGGATCGTAATAAACCAGGTCAAGAAACCGACTGCCATTGATACCAAGGCGCCGGTCCGGTTCGCCTTGCGCCAATAGACGCCGAGAATGAACGGTATCGTTACACATACCAATATGACGGAATTTGCATCCATGATCAGGTCGTACACGACTTGCACCTCAAGCGCGACATATACGGCGATGCTGCCGAATACGGGAATGGCTATGCGTGTCGCCAGGAGCCTGAGCTTATCGGGCAGCTCCGATTTGAATAAAGGCAATATATTGACGCTAAAAACACTGGCAGCTGCGAGCAGTGCGCTATCGGCACTGCTCATGATCGCGGCCAAAAGCGCGCCGACAAAAATCGCAATGGCTACCGGGTGCAGGTGTGCGATAGCCATTGTCGGCACCACGGTTTCCTTATCGACAATTCCGGGCATCGTTACGCTGGCGATAATGCCAAGCATCACCGGGATCATGCCCAGCGACAAATGTCCGATTCCTGCCAGGTAGAACGAGTTCTGCGCGACTTGTTCGTTTCTTGCCGAGAACGCGCGTTGCAGCAATGTCTGTGCCGTGACATCAGCCAGACCAAAGATCAACCAGGCACGGAAATAGTTCAGCCAGACCATCCAGGAATGCTCGACCGGAATCATGCGGAACGTGTCTTCCGGCAATTGCGGCGATATCGCATCCCAGCCGCCAACATCGATAAGGACGACAACCAGCAGCAGAACGAGCCCAATCGCAATCACTATTATTTGCACGAAATCAGTGACCGCGACCGCCCACATTCCACCTGCCACGGTGTAGACAAAAACGACCGCTGCACCGCCCATGATGCCGAATTCCATAGGTACACCGGTTAACGATTGGAATACCAGGCCAAATGCGACCAGCAGCGCGCCCGTCCAGCCGATGTTCGAAGCAATCGAACCGATTGCTGCGATCGTAGCCGCTGTCGTGCCATAGCGGTTCTGGAAAAAGTCGATAAAGGTGAGCAGGCGTAAACGGCGGAACATGCGTACGAAGAAAAATCCGACTAAGAACAGGCAGAGTGCACCACCGAAAGGGTCTGCAATGACGCCAATCAATCCACGGTCATAAGCGGCACCCGCAGCACCCATCATCGTTCCGCCACCGAACCAGGTTGCAATGATCGTAGCGCTGCCGATCCATATAGGCAGCCTGCGCCCCGCGACGATGAAATTGGCGGTGGAACCAGTTCTCTTTGACGCCCAGATACCGATGAACAGCATCATCACGAGGTAAATGGCAACACCGGTGAAAATTATGGCTTCAGTGCTCAAAGAGATCTCCGAAGAAGTTGCTTAACAGTTACGCTGAGTTCAGTGTAGTTATCCTGTGCAATGCCTGAAAGAGACGATAAGTCGAGCGCATTTAATTCATGCGGATCTGAATCCAGATCGTAAAACTCCTGCTCGTCATTCCTCCAGATCAGTTTGTATCGATCATTGCGTATGGCCCTGGATGGAACGAGACCGAAAGTAATCTCTGTCAGTACCCAGTCGCGGGGGCTTGCTGAATTTGTGTCCAGCAAATACGGCGTCATGCTCACCGAATCAATCACGGTGTCTTCGGGAACAGCGATTGCCGCGGTGCCGCCCGCAAGTTCGATGATGGTGGAAAACAAATCCACCACATGCGCCAGTGGGCGGCGAACCTGTCCGCCATCGATATTCGGCCCGGCAATGATTAGCGGTACCGCGACACCACCCTCGTAAACGGTCATCTTGACCCGCCGCGGGTCGCGCGGCGCCGGTGGCTGGTCCCATCTTGCGGTTCCATTGTCTCCAAGAAAAATTATGTAGGTATTGTCGAGCGTCTCCTGTGACATCGAGCTCAGCAATTCGCCGATCAACGTATCCATCGCCTCAATTTGTGCCAGAAAATATGCTTGCGCGTTTTCGGGGGCGACTGCATCGGGATCGAGGTCCCTGGCTGCACTGTGCAACAGCTCCCGAGGAGGGCGGTGCAGCGGTGTGTGCGGAGACGTGAAACCCAGCCAGACAAACCATGGGTGATCGGTTTGCTGACCAATCCACTTTCTTGCGTCATCGATCACCCGTGAATCGACATACCCGGTCGCCGCTGACAATTGGCCGTTTTCCACGTGCCGCCACGCAAAGTAACTCTTCGGGCTGCCATAGACCGTGCCGGAGAAGTAATCAAAGCCCACCCGATTCGGATGCTTCAGGTTGCCGTTGTCAAAATCCGCCAGATGCCATTTGCCGATCGCCGCAGTCGCGTATTTGGCAGGCAGTGACTTAAGGATTGCCGGCAACATCAATTCATCATTGGCCGGTCCTTTAGGCGTTGGAAACGTGGGCGGTAAGGAACTCATCGTGAAGTCAACGCCGTCTGGCACCGGGGCCCTCGGCGTAAAGTCGATTTCCCTGGGAGAGCCTGCCGGAACAGCCGGCTGCGGAACAATCGCCGGATCCATTTTGCTCCAACCATAGAACAGCGGTGTAACTACACCGGTCCGAAATCCGTAGCGCCCGGTCAGTATTGCAGCTCGTGTCGGCGAGCACGCTGGCTGTGACCAGAAGCGTTCGAAGCGCATGCCGCGAGCGGCCAGTTGATCGAGGTTCGGTGTAACAGCCGTTGGTGTGCCAATGTCATACACAGACAATGTCTCCACACCCATGTCGTCACCGAGTATGACCAGGATGTTCGGTGCTGAACGCTCACCACCCGGCTCGGTCGGACTGGTGCATCCGAGCAGCAGGAGAAAAATCGCCCAAAGGTGCCGCATTACCTGACGGGTTTATCGTGCGGACTGCCTCCCAAAGGTGGAATCCTGCCGGGCGGCACAATAATGAGATCATTAATGTTGCCAGGAATAATGGCTATTGTGGCTGTTCCCAGGAAAATGTCCGATCCTTTCTGCACGTCGATCCATAGCGACTGAATATCTCCAGGCGTACGACCAATCACCGGATCGGTGTTGTTGAAGGTGTCCTGTTCAGCTTTACGTAAGTAGTCGGCCGTTTGGAAAAGTTCCTGGTTCAGGCCTTCCGGCAGATAAAATTGCGTTGTCGTATTACAGGTTTCGCCTTCGAATATTTTCAGATGAATATGCGGCGTTCTCAACGCATACCAGCCGGGGTAAATCGTCTGGAAGGTAACCTGCCCCTGCGTATCTGTCGTCAACCTGCCACGCAGGAATGTGGCATCGTTCGTCGCCTCCTGGCCATTGCTGATGTTGGCGGGAAGCGCGTCAGGATCGACATCGTAACCACTGTAATGACCGGTTGCGTTACAATGCCAGAGATCGACGTCAACGCCGGTAATTGGCTCGCCGTTTGCCGCATTCACGACCGTAATCGTAAGATCCAGCTTCTGGCCTTGCTGGCCTTCCCGCAGGTTAGCGCGATACTTACCACCGTTTGAGTAGAACGGCCCTTCAACCATCTCGGGGCTTGCTTGTGATGCTTCGCTTTTGGTCATGATTTGACTTCGATGATGCCGAGACCGCCCGACACTTTTACCTTGGTGCCGTATTTCGCGGAGTGCATGGCAATCGATTGAAGAATCTCTTCAGCTCGCTTTTTGCCCGCCTTCCTCGGCGTGCCAAGATCGGAGAGCGGTCCATCGAACCCTAAATCTACCGGGTGGATCGTCAGTCTCCGCAAACGAGAATCCCTATAATCGCAACTAACGGACGCGCCTTTGAAATAGCGCGCGGGGTGACGGCCAGTCCGGGTCGTCAGGAATTCCGCATCCGGGATCGTTGTATCGATCGGGTTTACCGAGTCGTATTTATGCCCGGTGAAGGTGTGCGCACTGTAGGTTTCCCAGGGAATATATTCCTGCAGGTACGGCTGCCGGATGAACGAACCGAGTCCGTAAAAAATCGGTTTGCCTTTATAAATCTCGATTGCCCTGAATTCAAAGGGGCCATGGGCGCAAAACATGTCCGCGCCGTTGTCGATCGCCTCCTTGCCGATGCTCTCGAGAAAATCGGGCGGTTCGTTGGTTTCGCCGTGAAACCCACCTAACGGATCGTTCGCATCAATGCTCCACTGATGGCTGTGCAGCGTGAAGATCGTAAAGTTCGAATAGGCTGCGGCGTTGCGAATCTCCTTCATCAGGATATCGGTTTCCGCACGATCCGCCGTGTAGTGATAACTCGCTTCTTCGCCCGGTATATAAGTGTTGTGGAGAATCTGGATGCGGTCCTCATATACCGTCAACCCGCCCTGGATCGCATAATTCAGGGGAAACGCATAATTTGCCTCGCGCACGAGTTCATTCAATAGCTGCCACGCTTTCGCCGGCAGCGTGATGGTGCGATTCACATGCAGACTGTGAACGCCGGGACGGCCGTTCGAATTGCCGATACGCGCCGCCGCTGAAAAGGCTTTCTCTCCCCCTGGCTGGAAGCTGCTGGTCGCCGCGATCGCCGCGATTCGTCCTTTATCAGTATCCATATACACCGGTGCCCGTGCCTCGGACAAGTGTTCGCCGAAACCGACCGGCTGGATTCCAACCCGTCGTAAGTGGTGGTCTGTGGCGCGATTGCCTTTCGCTCCGAAATCGGACAGGCGATTGTTGGCGCGGCTGAGTAAACCAAAGCCCATTGCCGCAAGGTCATCAGCGATTGACGGGTGGGCCATGATCATGAAAGCACCAACTCCGTAATGATGTCCGTCGAATTTCCGCCAATCACAAATCGCCTGCTCGAGATTGCCGATGGCGAAGTCAGCACTTCTGATTGGTTCGAGCGCCGCTTTGACAGCCGCATCGTCGAGTTGCGAAATCATGCGTGTTTGCACGATGTCACCGACAACCGCAATCGTGAAATCACCGTCGATGCTCATCGGCTGATCGCGATCCGGGACATACCTGGGATTATCTTTAACCTTGCTGGCTGTACTGATAATCGGCTCTGCCTGATTCTTGTTACTCATCATTACGTTTCCCGGATTGACTTGATGTCAGTCACGATCCGCTATCTTGTATTTGATTGACAACTTCTTCAGCCCGGTCACCCAAAATGCCTTGATGTACTCCGGTTTGCCGTCCAGTTCGAGCCACTCAATGCGCGGCAGCAGTTCCTCGAACAGCGCTTTCATCTCGATTCGTGCCAATAGCTGGCCGATGCAGGCATGCGGACCGATGCCAAAAGCAAGATGCCTGTTCGGCCTGCGGTCAATCATAAACGCTTGTGGATTCTCAAACTCTTCTTCGTCGCGGTTGGCGGCACAGAAATGGATGCAAACATCGTCCCCCTTCGCTATTTTGATACCGCTGATCTCCGTATCCGCAGCGGCAGTTCTGACGAAATTTGTCGTTGGAGTAACGAAACGCAGCATTTCGTTAACGGCAGACTCGGTCAAATCCGGCTGCGCTTTCAGTCTGGCGAGCTGTTCCGGGTGTCGAATCAGCGCCAGCATGCCGCCACTGATCGCGCTTGCGGTTGTATCGTGACCTGCCGATATCATGATCATCAGGTGCGAGGCGATCTCCTGCAAGGTCATGCGCTCGCCATCGATTTCGGCATTTGCGATCGTACTCGCGAAATCATCAGTTGGGTTTTCCTGCCGGGCTCGCGCAATATCGGCGCAAAATCCCATTGCGTTTCGAACGCCCTCCTGAGCGTTAGCGGCCTTGGCCATGTCCGGATCTGCCGCACTGAACACGTCCTGTGTCAATTGCCAGACAACGGGTTCCTGCTCTTCCGGAATGCCCAGGATTTCACAAATCATTTTCAATGGCAGCTGTGCACCGACGACATTGCAGAATTCGCATGACTCCGTTGCCGCCATCCGATCAACCGTGTCTTTCGCGATCGCCACCATCCTGTCTTCGAGATCGTGAATCGCTTTCGGTGTAAACCAGCCCTGCATGGCTCGCCGATGCCTGGTGTGTTGCGGCGCATCGAGCTGCGGTAAGCCAATCAATGGCGACTTGAACCCTTGTGGATTGTGAAAAACTGTGCGTGGCGCACTCAGGAATAGATTCGGATTCTTGCCGACGTGTTCTACGTCCTTGTGCCGCGTTAGCAGCCAGGCCGGGTCGAATCGATCGCTTTCATACCAGAAAATCGGATCTGTCTCGCGCAGCGTCGCCAGTATATTGTGCGGCGCACCATGCTGACCCCAGTATTCCGGGTCAAAGACGGCGTTATACGGATGATCGGATTCCAGCATGGATTGACCTGTCGCCTGATCTGTAACAATTCGCCGCTGTGAAATGGACTCGTTCGAATATGCCAAGATAGTATCAGGGTGGGAACCCAGAGGATCGCCGGCCATGACCTGTGTGACTGCATGAAGCTGTTTTCGTATCGCAACCGTCCGGTGCATATGGGCCCGTATCCGATGGAAACGCTTGCCCGGCTGCAGCATGCGTCTGATGTCTCCTTTGTCGGGCTCGCTCCACAGGTGCGGCTCGATATGGCGCCGGACGACGATCCAAAGTCGATCTTGCATGCGATGGATGACTACGCTTCGCTGCTGGATGCTGTGAGGGATGGGTCGGTCAATCCTGAGCTGGCGGAAATTCCTGATTGTCCCGACGAGCGGGCACACAACGTCAAAGCGTTCGGCTACTTCCTCGATGCAAACTTTGCCGGTACCTGCAAAATATCCGAGGAGTTTTGGTTACCGGAGCCGTTCAATCATCCGCGAATTGTTGAATGGTCCCGGAAATGTGAAATGGCCGCCAAACGGCCAACACCGCTGGCGGTTGAAATGGCGCTCAATCGAATTGGCATGGCGCAACCGGCTGGCCAGAAATCTGTCAATCATCACAGTCACGCGATTGTCTTTGCGATTGAATATCCGCGGGATCCTGGAACGAATGAACCGGGGTCCGATTGGATTCATGATTTGCAGCCCCACAGAGCGGCGCTACGCGCGGCTGAAGTGGCGGTTGCCGTGGCCAATTACCTGCGACTGCTGGGCTATGAAGCAAGGGCACACAGCGAAACCAGTTCAGATATTGACCTCAGAATAGCTGCAATTGCGGCCGGCATTGCGGCTATTGACGATCAACACATCACGAATCCATTCGTCGGTGAGCGATTCGGTCTCGCTGTGGTCACGACAACGATGGAGATCAAAGCTGATTTACCACTGGCAGAGCAAGGCATAGCTGACAGAATTCGTAGTAAGGGTCCAGCGTGGTGGCTTGGATTGGCGTCTCATAAGAATGCTTTCAACTACCAGCCGTTCCGTAAACGTCGATTCAAAGACAGCCAGTTTCCGGTCGAAAAGCTAAAGACGAGAAGCGAGCCAACGACCTTTCTGGATCCAGCGAGAATTCCGCGCGTCCCCAAGCGGGCTGATTTTTTTCAGCGCTCGTTTATTGGAGACCTCGGTAAGGGACCGCGTGATGCCAGTATCGATGGCGGAATTGTCACGAAAAATCCGGTGGGTGGATCGCTCGCAGGAATTCTCCAGTTGTATTCCTTATTGCAACGTGGCGAACACAGCGACCAACGCGCCGATGGATTTGACGATCCCGACGCGAATGCCGACCTGATCAAGGCGACATTGTATTTTTTGGGTGCGGACCTCGTTGGCATCTCACAAGCGCCGGACTGGGTGTGGTATTCGCACGGTATCGACGGCCGGCCCATTACACCGCCACACAAATATGCGGTCACGACGCTTATCGATCAGGGTCACGAAACGATGGAAGGCGCCAGTGGCGATGACTGGCTTTCCGCCGCTCAGAGCATGCGTGCTTACTTGAGGGGATCGCTCCTAAATGGCGTTGTCACGCTGCATTTACGCAGACTTGGTTTTGCATCCACCAATCACACCGCCGCGGATGGTGACGTCATACAACCGCCACTAGTGCTATTGGCCGGTTTAGGTGAAGTCAGCCGTATCGGCGACGTCGTTATGAATCCATTTCTGGGTCCACGCCTGAAATGCGGCGTCATCACCACGAATTTACCGATGACCGTGGACAAGCCGATAGATTTCGGACTGCAGACTTTCTGCGGCAACTGCAACAAGTGCGCACGCGAGTGCCCATCCGGCGCCATCAGCGCTGGCAAGAAAGTCATGTTCAACGGCTACGAAATCTGGCGTTCCGATGCAGAAAAATGTACGCGGTATCGCATGACAAACAGTGCGGGTTCTATGTGCGGACGATGTATGAAGACCTGTCCGTGGAATCTCGAGGGCATTTTCAAGGAGGCGCCGTATCGCTTCCTTGCAACCCATTTTCCCAGGACCGCACCGTTGCTCACGCGCATCGATGACTGGATAGGAAACGGTGGGATTAATCCGGTCAAGAAATGGTGGTGGGACCTCGATGGCGGCACGGGAAGGCGGGCAATCGTTGCATCGAAAGTTAACAAACGCGGGTTGACGACAGATCTGAAGCTCAAGCCGGAAGATCAGACTTTGGCGTGTTACCCCGCCGACATCGCACCAACGCCCTATATGGAAACGCAACCGATAGATCGGGAAGCAGGCATCAAGGCATTTAATGCGTTGAAATCACCGCAGGAATATCAGCAGCGACTTGCCAGTGGCGATACGGAGAATCTCGTGCCCCAGTACGTCGCACCGGAGGGGCCCCCACCGGTGTTCTCGGTGCTGGTCAAACAGAAAGAGGCGATATCGGGTGACGGCCAGGTGGCGCGTCTCGAACTGGTGTCGATGACTGATTTACCGCTGCCACCATTCGAAGCAGGGGCACACATCGATGTAATGACCGCCCCACAGTTTGTTCGTCAATACAGTCTGTGCAGCGATCCTGATAACACTTCGTCGTATGTAATTGGTGTATTGAACGAAGAGAGTGGGACGGGTGGTTCGCGCAGGATCCACCAAAACCTGAGATCAGGACGACCCGTGATGATTTCCCGGCCGCGAAATCATTTTCCGCTGGCACCGGACGCTCGCCGCACCTTGTTCCTGGCAGGCGGCATCGGCGTTACTCCACTGATGGCAATGGCACATCAGCTACACAAAGATAAACAGGACTTCGTTTTCTATTACAAGGCGCGGACCCGGGCTGGCGCTGGATTCGTAGACGAACTTGCCGCGATGCCCTGGAGCGACAGAATCCATTTTCATTTCAGCGACGAAAATCGGCTGGACGTTGCCGACGTTCTCGACGATTTTCAAAATGGAGATCAACTTTACACCTGCGGTCCTTCTGCGTTCATGGAGGCTGTTTTCGAGTCAGCACAGGAGCAGGGCTGGCCTGAAGAGTGCCTGCATCGAGAATACTTCACCGTGCCGGAAGATCTTGAATACGAAAATCATGCGTTTCAAGTGAAGCTTGCGCACTCCGGCAAAGAAATCGAAATCCCCGCAGATAAATCAGCAGCCGACGTGTTAACCGAAGCGGGGTTCCCAATCGAGACGAAATGTTCCGACGGGCTCTGTGGCACTTGCGTAGCAGAATATTCAGGGGGAGACGTCGAACACCGCGACTATGTCCTGAGCAATGAACAAAGAAAAACAAAGCTTACATTGTGTTGCTCACGCGCCAGCGAAGCAGGAGGTCACCTGACACTTGAGCTGTAAAATGCCGGGCAATCGCCCGCTGGGGCGGGCTCCTACAAGTTGACCGTAGCAGCCCACACCAGCGGGAGATGAATTTGACCATAGGAGCCCGCCCCAGCGGGAGATGAATTTGACCGTAGGAGCCCGCCCCAGCAGGAGATGAAGTTGACCGTAGCAGCCCACCCCAGCGGGCGATGAATTTGACCGTAGCAGCCCGCCCCAGCGGGAGATGAAGTTGACTGTAGGTGCCCGCCCCAGCGGGATATGAATTTAACCGTAGCAGCCCACCCCAGCGGGCGATGAATTTGACCATAGCAGCCCACCCCAGCGGGAGATGAATTTAACCGTAGCGGCCCGCCCCAGCGGGATATGAATTTAACCGTAGGAGCCCGCCCCAGCGGGCGATGAATTTGACACTACAGATAATGAACGCCCAGGTGCCAACATTCAGAACAGTATGTTCGTCACCCTGTCTATCGCGTCTTTCGCATTGCTTTTGAGCTGCTCGTCGTCGCCGTCGATATCCTTGAAGAAGCCGTGATTGGAGTTTGCATACGAATGCAGGGTCAGTTTTGAATTTGCGGTCACGATATCCCTTAATTTCTGAACGTTATCCGGGCCTGCGAGATGATCGGCCTCCCCCATCAGGATGGTGACCTCCTTCTGGAGGGACGGCATGTAGTCGAAAGCGGGCGTAATCTCGTCCTGGTTCGCCATCCCCCATGGCAGCGGATAGACCGCGATGAGAATGCCCTCATATCCGCGTCTTGCCAGCTCGAATACAAAGTTGCCGCCAATACAGAACCCGACGACGGCTTCAATGTTCTCGTTGACAAGATATTTCTCAAGGGCGTCGCAATGGTCACGATCCCTGATCTTGTGGCGGCGCTCGTACGCGGCCTCGCGTGTTGCCTCTGGCAACTCGCCAAACTCGCTCCATGGATTGGTCAGATAGGTTCGCGCACCGAATCCTGCGACGTACGATGCATATCCTTTGTAAAAATCTGTCAGACCGTAAATGTCTGGCAGTACGGCGATTCGTTTGCCTGCTTCGTTGCCCTCGAAAATGAGTCCATCCACTTCCGCGGAAAACTCGCTGAAATCAAGGAGCTCGCCAAAATATTCGATCTTGTTCGTGTGACACATTTCAGCAGCCCTTGGTCAGGTACAGTGGATTGAATCGCACAAGTTGACATGCAATAGCATGGTGGATAGCGTCCGTCTAGCTGTCAACGATCTGCATTCATCATCAAAAACGAAACAATTGCCGATTAACGCACACTCGACCTTATTCCGCGGGCTGATCATATTCGCCTGTGCTGTCGGTATGGCCCTCAGCGCACCGACCTTCCTCATTTACAGCTTCGGCGTATTCATCGAACCGCTTTCCGAGGGCTTAGCGTCCGGCAGGGGTGCCGTGTCGCTGGCGCTATCGATTGGCTTGCTCGGCAACCTGGTCGCCGGTCCGCTGATCGGCATCCTTAGCGATCGTTATGGTGCGCGCCGCATGATATTGATCGGCGTGGTGGCGCTGGGGCTGGTGCTTGCCGGCTTCTCTTTAATACAGACCGTGTTCCATTTGTATATCGCATCGGTGCTGATGGTTTTCCTCGGTGCGGGAACGGGCCCGATAACCTACACGAAAATTATTTCCGCGTGGTTTAACAAGCGTCGCGGCCTGGCGCTCGGCATTGCGCTTATTGGAATCGGCGTTGGCGGTGCCCTGGCGCCGATCGTCAGTCAGGCATTGATCGGCGAATATGGCTGGCGAACTGCCTACAGATACCTCGGGCTGATCGTATTCCTGATTTCCTTTCCTCCCCTGTTCCTGATTTTGCGGGACCGGCCACCGGACTCGGGTACTCAGGAATCAATCGACCAGGCGGCGGTGCAGGACGCTGCTTCGAAAGAAGAGGGCTTTTCGGTGCGGCAGGCCATCAGGACGAAAGAGTTCTGGCTGTTGGCCATGGGCTTTCTGGTCATTGCAATGGGAAATTCCGGTGGCCTCGTGCACCTGCCGCCGTTATTAACTGATGCTGGCCTGACAGCGGAGCGGGCGGCGCTCTATGCCGGGCTGATGGGGGTTGGCGTAATCATCGGCAGGGCCGCCGGCGGATACCTTCTCGACATATTTCACGCGCCTTATGTCGCTATTTGCTTCCTGATTGGCCCATTCGTCGCTTATGCCTATTTTCTATCGGGCATCGATCCCGCCTGGGCATTTGTCCCGGTGCTTTTGTTCGGCATTGGCATTGGCGCCGAATTTGATGTCATACCGTTTCTCATCACGCGTTATTTCGGTCTTAAAAACTTTGGCCTTATCTACGGCATTAATATTTCGACTTTCAGCATTGGCACCGGGCTCGGTCCCGCGATCATGGGTTTTGGCTACGACAAGTACGGCAATTACGAACTCAGCATCACGATCGCAATGAGTGCGCTGATCGTCGGCAGCCTGCTGATATCGCGGCTCGGCAAGTATCGATTTATCTAGCGATGTCATTGCGAGCGAAGCGAAGCAAATTTATGATGGACTCGTCAGGCCATTAGGAGGTTGCTTTGTCGCTGCGCTCCTCGCAATGACATTGGTGCTTAGCTAACAAAATGCGGAAATCGTGGTCTGTCCCCTATTTTTACTGGTCAATCGCGGTTGCCCTGGCCGGGCTGTTATTCGGTTTCGACACTGCCGTTATCTCCGG
>SMVA01354209.1_pt1 | contig 20191 bp, 17 predicted proteins | sample 2456451 | NCBI WGS metagenome assembly SMVA01 (sample SAMN11095933, study PRJNA526329) | marine sediment metagenome | biome: Marine sediment; feature: Surficial sediment; material: Deep marine sediment; isolation source: Hadal surficial sediment | place: Pacific Ocean | collected 2014-05 | depth... | reverse complement strand
TCAGGCGATGGTGGCATCGCCTATCTTAATTCAGAGGCCAATTGTCATACACAATGGTAAGGCTGCACTGGGGCGACCACCTGAACAGGTATTGGAGGTTCTCTAGCAGTCTGCCAGGAGGCTGATCGAGAATAGAAAATATAGCTAATGAATTATTTTGTCCTGGTACTCAAACTGGGCCGCCAGTTCCGGCTCAATTTCATGAGAATCATCAAACACGTCATGACTGGATTTCACCTCGTAACGACGAGTAGAGACTTCGCCATCGAGCACATCCGGCAGTCGTTGCAGGAATTCTTCCATGTGGTGAGTTTCAAAATGCCCCTGGAGAGCCTCAACGGACTCCCATTCCTGGAACAACAAAAGCGTATTCGCATCAGACAACCCGATGTAGAATTCATAGCTGATGCAACCGAATTCAGCCCTACTGGCGATGGACATCCGACGCATCATTTCAAGTGCATCGTCCCTTAACGCTGGTTTTACCGGGAAAGACCCGTGGACAATAATCATAGTTAATTGCTTAAATCTGGCTGAATTTGATTATACATACAAAACCAGCCCGGGACACTGCCGGATCACAGTTGCCGGATGAACTGTCATTGATTTGAGATTATTCCGACGTAATGCGCCAGCATAATATCCCTGATTTCATCCAGAATCTTCGGATCGTCAATCGTAGCCGGGGCTTCATAGTGCTTTCCGTCCGCTATCTTGCGCATGACCTGGCGCAAGATTTTCCCTGATCGCGTTTTGGGTAATCTCGGTACAACTAATGCTCTGCGAAAGTTGGCAAATGCTCCAATCTCCTTGCGTACCATGGCGACCAGTTCGCTCTCGAGTTCTGCTTCGGCGATGTTAGTACCGTCTTTTAGCAATAACAGACCCACAGGAATTTGACCCTTGTCCTTGTCTTCAATACCGATAACCGCACATTCAGCCACGGCGGCGTGAGATGCCACAATTTCCTCCATCTCGCCCGTTGATAATCGGTGCCCTGCTACATTAATAACGTCATCGGTTCGACCCATGATATAGAGGTAGCCATCCTCATCCATATATCCGCCATCCCCGGTCAGGTAATAACCCTCGTGTTGAACGAGGTAGGCATCCACGTACCGCTGATGATCACCCCACACGGTGGGCAGGCAGCCGGGAGGCAGCGGCAATTTAATGACCACGTCGCCCTCTTCATTGGCTGCTAACTGCTTACTGTCGCTCGAGACGATCTGCACATCGAATCCAGGGACAGGTAAACACGCGGAGCCCGCCTTGCACTCATGAGGTTCGATTCCCATCGGATTGCCTGCTATTGGCCAACCCGTCTCGGTTTGCCACCAGTGATCAACAACGGGGATGTTCAAGGTATCGCATAACCACTGATAGGTTGAAGGATCTGTTCTCTCACCAGCCACGAACAGGGTCTTGAGTGATGACAGATCGTAGGGCTCACGATATTTGCTCATCGGATCTTCCTTTCGAATTGCTCGAAAAGCGGTTGGCGCGGTGAAAAAAACATTGACCTTGTAGTCTGAAATGATACGCCAGAATGTTCCCGCATCAGGTGTTCTAACGGGCTTACCTTCAAACAATATCGTTGTACAACCAGCAAACAAAGGGGCGTAGACGATATATGAATGCCCAACTACCCAGCCAACATCGGAAGCTGCCCAATATACATCACCAGGGCCCACGTCATAGATTGCGGCCATGCTGTAGAGCAAGGCCACCGCATGCCCCCCATTATCCCTGACAACACCTTTAGGTTTGCCGGTTGTGCCCGAGGTATACAATATATAAAGAGGATCGGTGGACTTTACCGCAACCCAGTCATGGGCTTGCGCATTTTCGAGCGCCTCCTGCCAGTCGATATCCCCATCACCGAGGCTTGCCTTACACTGCGGTCGCTGATAGACGACACAATGTTCTACCTTGTGTTCCGCCAACAAGCGTGCTTCATCAATCAAAGGTTTGTATTCGATAACCTTTGAAAATTCTATGCCACAGGAGGCAGTCAGTAATACTTTTGGTGTTGCATCATCCAGGCGGGTTGCGAGTTCTTTCGCGGCAAAGCCGCCAAATACAACAGAGTGAATGGCACCCAAACGAGCACAGGCCAGCATGGAAATTACTGCCTCCGGAATCATCGGTAGGTAGATAATGACCCTGTCGCCCTTGGCAACGCCCAGGTTCGCCAGTACGCCGGCAAACTTCGCGACCTCATCGCGAAGTTCACTGTAAGTATACCGGCGGACAGTATCGGTAACGGGTGAATCATAGATCAGTGCATCTTGATCACCCCTTCCAAGTTCAATATGGCGATCAAGCGCAAGGTAGGAAGAGTTCAATTCGCCGTCAGGAAACCACACATCAGTATCGTTGGCATCTTTCCCCAGAATGATATCCGGCGGTGTCGACCAGGCAACTCGCTTCCCCTGCTCCGCCCAGAAGGCTTCCGGATCATTCAGGGATTTATCGAACTCGGACTGATAATTCACCCACTAACTCCTCGTCATCTATAACTGAACCATACCAGAACCAGACCATACCAGAACCGGACCAGACTAGAACTCGCCTGCCTGCTTATTAATCAGGAGTGTCCGCGTTGCGTTCTCTATTTTAGGATCTGCCTCCTATTGACCGGCAATCATATCCGTGGCCGTGTTATCCAGGATGTAAAGCCCAACCGCAATCATGACCAACGGAGCGATCCACGGGCCGATCTTCGTAATCACCTCTAACCGGGAGGCGTGATAACAGAGCATTTTTGCAAACCAGAACCACAAAACTGCTACTACCATGAATGTAATGGCGATGAAGAGGTCAATCTCCGTCCGGCTATCGATAAGTAGCGGAGAGAATACCAGCACCGTATCAACCCCATTTGCAACCTGGGTCATTGCAATGGCAACGAGGGCCCCTTTAGCATTAAGCTGGTTGTCCGATTCCTCACCTCCCCTGATCAACCGCAATAACATGATAAACCCTAGCAATACCGGGATCACGCCAAAGAATCCCAGGTAGGACAGGGGTAAGACAAAAGAAACGAAGCTGAAAACGATCGAAAGCAACAACAGGATAGACATACCTGCCATGTAACCCATAAAAATTCTACTGCTTTTGACTTGTTTGCTAACCAGCCATCCAACCAATAATGCAAGGTTATCAATGTTCGTGGCAACGAAGGACGCTACCACCAAGCCGAGAACCGAAATCACCATCATGGCATCATTCATGTATCCTGGCAGGCCTGGTAAGGCATTCCCTGGGCGTCCGTATAGATACTGTAGAGTGACTGGCCCGCCGTGATGAACAGCCGATTCCGCTTCACACCGCCAAAACAGACATTCGAAACGGGTTCAGGAATATGGATCATGCCGATCTTGACTCCCTGCGGAGACAGGCAGAGGACGCCATCACCCGCTTCCCCGGCCCAGCCGGCAGAAGTCCAGATATTGCCATCGATATCACACCTGAAACCATCAGACATGGCGATACCCATATCGTAAAAAACATGACGATTCGCCAGGGAAGTATTGTTCACCACTTCATAGACCTCGATGACTCTCGGGTGCCCGGGTTTGTGTGAAGCACCGGTATCGCTGATATAAAGTTTTTGATAGTCAGGTGAAAAACAAAGCCCGTTTGGCTTTTCTAACTCTGCTGCCACAAGGGTAAGTTCCAGTGAATCAGGATCGATACGGTAAACACTGGTGGGCAATTCAAATTTGGCTTTGTTGCCCTCATAGTTCCAGATGATTCCGTAGCCAGGATCAGTAAACCAGATGCCGCCATCCGGGTGTACGACAACATCATTGGGGGCATTCAATTTCCTGCCGTCGAATGAAGCAGCAAGCACCCTCACCGACCCATCATATTCCGTGCGGGTGACGGTTCGGGAACCATGTTCACAGGTGATCAATCTGCCCTGTTGGTCGCGGCTATTACCATTGCTGTTGTTTGAAGGCGCCCGATAGGTAGTGACTTCCCCGGTCTCCTCACTCCAGCGCAACAGTCGATTGTTGGGAATATCACTGAACAGCAGGTAACGGCCATCACCAAACCACACGGGTCCCTCTGTCCAGCGAGCCCCTGTCCAGAGCCGCTCTAACGCTGCGCTGCCAAGGACGTAGGGACGAAAGCTTAAATCCAGCACTTCGACAGCAGGATCCGGGTAGCGAATGATATCCTGATCGAAATCTCGATTTATTTTTCGTTCAATCATGCGTTTATTCCAGGACAGTAAAAAGGTAGTCTCAACTCAAACGAGTTCAACTTTGAGCCCAACAGAGTCCAACAAGGTTAACTGTAATGCAAATAGACTTTTTCTGGGACCCCGGAAGTACCAATACCTACTTCGCCTGGCACCTCCTAAAACCGATAGCACAACGTTACAACGCTGAAGTTGTATTACAACCCTTCAATTTAGGCTATGTTTTTCGGCACCACAATTATGTGTTGATGGAAGAACCGCCAGCAAAAATAAGGAACCGTAAGCGCGACCTGGACAGATGGGCCCGGAAATACAAATTACCGTTTCGCATGCCCGGAGAATTCCCTATCAAGACCAGCCGAATTCTTCGCGGGGCACTCGCCATGAGAAGGTGGGGCCTCGAAACAAAATTCATTGATGAGGTTTTCAAACGATACTGGGAACAAGACGATGCATCGGTGGCCTCAGATGAAGGTCTTGAAAAGGTTGCCAGCACCCTCGATATCGATCCAGTAGAATTCCTGGTTATACTTTCCAGCGATGAAACTGGTGAGGTTTTAAGGCAGAAGACCAGAGCAGCGCTCGACCGGGGTGTTTTTGGAGCGCCATCTTTTATTATTGAAAATGAACTTTACTGGGGTAAAGACCGGATGGAGTTTATCGAAGATCACCTTTCCAGACTCGCCTGACCATCGCTTTAGACAGTGTAGCTCTACACATTAGTGCCCTGCACAACTGCGCTGACTGCGGGACCTAATGGGCGACCACAAAAAAGGGGACCATCAGGAGGGGCCCCTTTAAAACTTATCCTTGCCATAAATGTCGGGCTTGCTTGCCCCGGCAGTTACTTACGCTTCTTGCGCTTGCGCTTCATTGTTTCAAGCTGTGCCTTGGAGGGCTGGGCTTTCAACAACTGCTTGTAAGTTTGCGTGCGCTTGGAAATCTTCTTGTGATCAACATAGAAATCAACCGCTTTTTGCCAGGCGCCTTTCAGGCCATGCAAATTGATGGAAACCGTCGTATTCACTATTTTATTGACCTTGGCAGACATGATACCGATCTGGAATACGGGTGTCCTGGTGCCACTCTTTTCAGTCTTCATCCTGAAGAGAATGCCGCGGACCTTTCCAGACTTGTCGAATAAGGCAGTTTTGGCAGCCGCTGCTTTAGCCTTGGCCTGCTGCTTTTCTAACACTGCATCCCTGTCTTCAGCGGCTTGTTTAACCTCGGCCCGCTTTGCTCCACGAAGACGCTTACCATTTGCCTTGAGAGAAAAATACTCCTGGTAAGTCTTCCCAGCGATCTGGCGCCTGACTCGAAACCCATGAAAGCGGGTTGTATCAAGTAGTTCTACGCTCATTTTAGATACCTATATTGATTGATAAAAAGTTGAATGATTAAAAGTTGATTGACTAGAAGTTGATCTGATAAAAAGGTTGAATAATAAAAAGTTGATTTGCATTTTATTGATTGGTAAATATTGTTTGATAAATTCTGGTAACGCGGCACTCTCTCCACACTCTCACCACACTCTCACCACACTCTCACCACACTCTCACCACATTCTCACTGACCTATCGTGCAATCATCCGGAACGCTAAATCGGCAGCCATTCTTCCTCTGAACGCTGCTCACCTACTGAGCTACAAAGTTCCGGACAGATTAAAGGAGGCGCAATTCTACCCTAATTAGCGCCAAAGTGAACTGTAAATTCGCGATTTCTTAAAAAAACCGCATAAGTGAGATGGTTAGGCCCAAGACGCCCAGCCCGGTGGCAGGATCATCTGCAGACCCCGTGATAACAGGCACCTACTCACTCTCCCAGGCCAGAGTAATATTAAACCGACTAGTTTACTGATCCAGCTCGTTAGCCCGTTGCTGACGACACGGCTCCACTCTCGACTAACAATTCAATTTCGCTCTTGTCAAAGCCCGCATCACTCAATACTTCGATGGTGTCTTCCCCGGCAATCCGGGAGCCATGGGAAAGCCCCACATTGGTGCGGCTAAACCTGGGCGCCGGTGACGGTTGCAGAACATCGTCAATTTCAACGAAGGCATTACGAGCAATGTTATGGGGATGATCAGCCACCTCTTCAAGAGACAATACCGGGGCGAAACATACATCAGAGCCTTCCATCAGTTCACACCATTCATCACGGGTTTTGGATTTGAAGACAGCAGTGAGCTTTTCTTTATATTCAGGCCATCGGCCCTGGTCCATCTGCGCCGCAAAGTCATCCTTATCCAGGCCAGCCTTTTCCAGCAACAGTGCATAGAACTGGGGCTCAATCGAACCAATGGAGATATACTTACCATCGCTGGTTTCATAGGTATCATAAAAGTGGGCACCGCCATCAAGCATATTGCTGCCACGCTCAGCTTTCATTGCACCCATGGCTTTCATTGAGAAGAACATGGACATCAATATGGCTGCACCATCAACCATGGCGGTATCAACAACCTGCCCTTCTCCGGATTTCTGCGCCTCAAGAATCGCACAGACAAGTCCGAAGGCGAGAACCATGCCTCCTCCACCGAAATCGCCGACCAGGTTGAGTGGCGGTACCGGTTTTTCACCCTTTGCACCAATTGCGTGCAAGGCGCCCACAAGGGAGATGTAATTGATGTCGTGTCCCGCTGCCTGCGCCATCGGACCCTCCTGACCCCAGCCGGTCATTCGCCCGTATACCAGCTTTGGATTCCTGGCCATGCAATCTACAGGTCCAATGCCGAGCCTTTCAGTCACGCCTGGCCTAAACCCCTCGAACAAGGCATCAGCGCCCTCGCACAGTTTGAGGATCACTTCTTTGCCTGCGTCAGTTTTCAAATCAACCGCGATAGATTTTCGCCCCCGGGTTAATACATCGACTGGCCGACGTGACCCGCCTCCGGCTCGATCCACACGAATGACTTGCGCACCCATGTCGGCCAACATCATTCCGCAGAATGGTCCTGGTCCGATACCGGCGAGTTCAATAACCTTGATACCTGTTAGTGGTCCCATTTGATGACTCCTGGTAATTTTGTGATTTGCCTATTTAGTCACATTCAATAAATCAGGGCAACCTGGGCAATCCCGTACGGACGAACCTACCCAGGGCGCCCATTCGCACCCGGGCAGTAAAGCAGGCTATTATTCAGCTTCACCGTACCCGGAAAATTCGATGCCTGATTTATTGGAACATATTGAGATTACTCCCAACAATGAGGCCGTTGCTTGTGTGATCTGGCTACATGGACTCGGCGCCGATGGCCACGACTTTGAACCGATAGTACCAGAGCTTCGTTTGCCTGATTCGCTACCCATAAGATTTATCTTCCCCCATGCACCGGTCAGGCCGATCACCATCAACGGTGGTGAAGAGATGCGGGCCTGGTATGACTTTATCCCCCATTCTGAAACCGCGGGTACAGACGACATCGCCGTGTCTGCCGCACAAATCAGGCTATTTATCGACAGAGAAATAGACCGCGGCATTGTCCCTTCAAAGATCCTGCTGGCAGGATTTTCCCAGGGCGGTGTCATCGCATTGCAAACCGGCGTTCGATACGAGCAGAGACTCGCTGGAATCCTGGCGCTTTCAACCTATCTTCATGATTACACCAGTACAGAAAAAGAACTCACCGATGCCAATCTCGCTATCCCTATCATGATGGCCCACGGCACCGCAGACCCAATGATTCCGATCATGCGAGCGGCCACTTCCAGGGAGAATCTCATCCGCCTGGGATACGACGTCAGGTGGTTTGATTATCCCATGGGCCACCAGGTCTGCGTCGAGGAAATCGGTGAAATCTCAAACTTCATGCAGGAAATTTTTTGAAGCGTACCAATTTCAGCCTGCGATCAGCGTCTTCACTGGACTGGGTCAGTACAGTGCTGGGCAACTTCGATGAGTTTCTGCTGGATCATGCTGCCAACGAACGCAAGGCATCATCCATGGCAATGTCGCTAGTGGCTCACTATCCCGACAAAACGTATCTACTGGAAGCCATGGTTGATCTTGCCCTGGAAGAACTGAATCATTTCCGGCAGGTCGTGAAATTGGTGAACAAACGAAACCTGATACTCGCAGCAGACGAAAAAGATCCCTACGTAAATCAATTGAGGAAACATATCAGGAGAGGGACTCGGCATTACTTCCTTGACCGTTTACTGTCCGCTGCGGTTATTGAGGCCAGGGGGGCGGAAAGATTTGCACTTATTGCCCGTAACATCGGTGATGATGAACTTACGGTATTTTACTCTACACTTGCAAAATCCGAGGCGAATCACCATCTTCTTTTCATCGACATGGCAGAATACTATTTCGACGCCGGAATAGTTTCATCTCGGCTTGACGAGTGGCTGAGCTTCGAAATGGAAGTACTGGGCCAGCTACCCATTCGTGCTCGTTTGCACTAGCCAGTTAAGGAAGCTCGGATCCATGGCCAGGAACAGTAAAGCCGTCAGCCAATATCTAACAACCTATGCAGAACCGGAAATCCGGCTGATTCCCAACCTTTCTGCCACCTATGATCACTGCCTGGTTATTCCAGCCTATAATGAAACCTGGGATAACCTGCAAAAAGTATGGCAAAACCTGCGGGATCGCTACCTGACCATACTGATCGTTAACTCACCAGAAGAGAGACACCTTGTTACCTGCCAACTATTGCAAGATGTGAAAGACCAGTCTTCAAGTCGAATTAAACGTGGGTCTTGTACCTTCCTGCAGGGCAAACCGCAGGGCAACCCGGACATTCTACTGGTCGATCGCTGCAGCGACGGAAATACCATCGACTCGCGACACGGGGTGGGGCTTGCCAGAAAAATCGGGGCAGATATCGCGCTGCGGCTCATTTCCGATCGGGTTGTTTTATCCAACAGGATTTCTGTTACTGATGCCGATGCCGTATTACCGGCCGACTATTTCAGTTTCAACCTGGAGAGCAGCGATGCTGCATTCAGTTTCCCGTTCGAGCACAGCACGGAAACCGGCGCGGAGCTGCCAACCCTGCTCTATGATATTTCCCTGCTTTATTATGCCTGCGGGCTTGACTGGGCTGGATCTGCTTACGCCTACACCAGCCTCGGTTCCACCCTGGCAATCAATTCAACTCACTACGCAAAAGTCAGGGGTTTCCCCAGGCGATCGGCAGCAGAGGATTTTTACCTGCTTAACAAATTGGCAAAGACCGGCAGGATTCGGCGAATCGGCCATTCGCCAATCATCTTGTCCGGCAGGTTATCGGACCGCGTTCCGGTGGGTACGGGCCCGGGTATCGCTAAGATACTGGCGCTTGAAAACCCGGCAATCGAATATTTATTCTACAACCCTGGCATCTTCAGCCTGCTAAAAGAATTCCAGGAAGCACTTGCTTGTGTCTGGCAGAAGCCCGAAGCGATGCTGTCAACCAGTGAAGAGATCAGGGAATATTGCAAAGCCATGAAGCTGGACACACTCATTTCCGAGCAGCTTAAGCGGCAAAACAAGAACACAGTATTCGATAAGTTTCTTACCGATTGGTTCGATGGCTTCAAAACCCTGAAATTCATCCACTTCATGCGTGATCAGTTTCTGCCTTCAGTTCCCCTCTCACGACTCGGGGAAGCGCCGTTCCTGGCGTCAGGGCTTGTAACAGACCTGGCAAGCTGGAGGCGGCAATTGCATTCACGGCTATTCCCCGATATCCCATAGCAACGGGAACATGATAAAATGGCAGGCTCAGGGCAGTTCAGCGATTGACAGCCAAGTTTAATATGTACAAAATTTTTATTGACGGCCATGCCGGTACTACCGGATTGCAAATTCACCAGCGCCTACAGGGCCGATCTGATATCGAGCTCCTGCAGATAAGTGACGCTGACAGGAAAAATGCAGACGCTAAAAGACAGATCATCGAAAGCGCAGATGTGGTCATCCTCTGCCTGCCGGACCAGGCGGCAATAGAATCGGTGCAACTGGCCGGGTCAGGCGCAACTTCTGACTATCTACCGAATAAAGTACCGAATAAAACGCCGGATAAAATGTCGAACCAAATATCAAAGACGGTCCGGTTTATTGATGCCAGCACCGCCCACAGGACACACCCTGACTGGGTCTACGGCTTACCCGAAATGAACCCGGAGCAGAGATCGAAAATAGCGTCTGCGCAGCTTGTATCAAATCCCGGATGTTATGCCACGGGGTTTCTGCTGCCCGTCATGCCACTGGTAGAACGGGACCTGCTGAATTCTTCCGCAATGATTACCATCAGCGCGCTTTCAGGTTATAGCGGCGGCGGGCGAAGTATGATGGAGAAATACCAGCAGCAGTCAGTTGAAGCGCCGGCCGATCTGTGGCATTCCAGACCCTATGCACTTGCCCTTGCACACAAGCATATTCCCGAGATGAAACATTTTGCTAATCTTGACCATTCACCTCTTTTCCTGCCAAGCGTCGGGCACTTCGCACAGGGCATGCTCGTTAGTGCAGGCTTGTTCAGGGGATTTTTCAGCGATACTCTAAACCCACAAAAAATATTCGACATCATCGCATCAGCTTACGAAAATGAAGCCTGCATCAACGTCTATGGTCCAAACGACGAATCACAGCTAGTCGACGGGTTCCTGGATGCGCAAGCGAATAACGATACCAATAGCCTGGATATCTTCATTTTCGGCAATGACGAACAGAGTCTGTTAATTTCCCGCCTGGATAATCTTGGCAAGGGGGCAGCCGGTGCAGCAGTTCAAAACCTGAACCTGATGCTCGGCACTCCGGAACTCGAAGGGCTCACAATCCGGGAGCCATTCCGGGAGCCATTCCGTGAGTCAATCCAGGAAGAGAGACAAACCGGGCAATCATCATGAAATATAGCGATTTCAGCGTCGAACAACTAGAGCAACGTCTGGGTGTTCTGCAGGACAATTACGCCCGGATCAAGGATGCTGGACTAAATCTGGACATTACCCGGGGAAAACCTTCAGCCGAACAACTGGACCTCTCAAATGGAATCGACGGCATTCTCGAGGGTTTCTTTCTGCTCCAGGATGGTACGGATGTCCGAAACTATGGCGGCATTCTCGGTATTCCCGAGGCGCGCCAACTGGGGGCAGACATCTTGTCATTACAACCATCGGAAGTGCTGGTGGGTGGAAACAGCAGTCTTTCCCTGATGTACAACATGATTGCCCACATGATCGGAGCATGGGAAGAAGAATCCCGGCAATCAAACAGCAAGGTTAAATTTCTCTGCCTGGTGCCAGGCTTTGACCGGCACTTCACTATTTGTGAGCATTTTGATATTGAAATGATCAACGTGGGATTTCTCACCGATGGTCCGGACCTGGATACTATCGAAGTCATGCTGGAAAGAGATCCAATGATCAAGGGTATCTGGTGTGTACCAAAATACAGTAATCCCACCGGGCACACTTACAATACAGCCGCTGTAAAACGCTTCGCTCAACTCGGGAAAATCGCCGGGCCCAACTTTCGGATAATGTGGGACGACGCCTATACGGTGCACCATTTAACTGACACCCCTGATGAATTACACAACCTGATGCAGGAAGCCAGGGCCGCCGGTACGCAAGACAGTGTTGTCATGTTCGCCTCCACTTCCAAAGTCACCTTCGCTGGTGCAGGAATCGCCTTTCTCGGCACATCAATGGACAATCTGAAAGCCTTCGAGAAATTCCTCTCTGCCCAGGTCATCGGATTCGATAAGGTGAACCAGCTTCGTCACGTGCGATTCCTGAAAGATACTTCAAACCTTGCCGCGCACATGGAAAAACATCGGCATTTGCTCGGCCCTAAATTTGACCTGGTGCAGACGAAGTTAGAAGCTAATCTTGGCAAGAGGGGTATCGCTAAGTGGACAAAGCCCAGGGGCGGCTATTTCGTTTCGCTGGATACCATGCCGGGGATTGCAAATGAAGTGGTGCGGCTGGCGGCAGATGCAGGCGTGAAACTGACCCCCGCTGGCGCAACCTACCCCTACGGACTGGATTCAGATAATAAAAATATTCGAATAGCACCGACCTTCGCCTCACTGGACAAGCTTGGTCAGGCGCTGGACGTATTTGTTGTATGTCTTGAACTTGCCGCAATCAACAAATTACTCTCCACCTGAATGGGTCGACTTTCATCCCTTGATATTGGTGTACTGACTCTCTATCTGGGAGCATTGTTTGCCATGGGGATATATTTCTATGGCAAGAATAATACCACTGAAGAATATTTCCTGGGCGGCAGAAGATTCAGTGGCTGGATTATAGGTCTGAGCCTGGTCGGCACTTCTATCAGTTCAATTACCTTTCTCGCCTACCCGGGGGATGCGTTCAAGACTGCCTGGCTCCGTTTCCTGCCAAACCTGATGTTACCCGTTGCGGTGTTCATCGCCGCCAGGTATTTCCTGCCTTTTCTTCGCGGGAATAATTCCACCACTGCTTATGAATACCTGGAAACCAGGTTTGGACCCTCGATTCGTGTCTATGGGGCCATCACATTTGTCGTTGCCCAGATCGTTCGGGTTAGCCTGATTCTCTACCTGGTTTCCCTGGTCTTACAGGAAATCACCGGCTTTGACGCCACCACCTGCATCCTCATCGGCGGCTTCATTGTCGCTGTCTATACCATCATTGGTGGTATAGACGCGGTCATCTGGACAGATGTTATTCAAACCGTTGTTCTGCTGCTGGGTGGCATCATGTGCCTGGTCATTATTACTTCGCTGCTGCCAGGGGGAATTGGCCAGATTCTGGAAGTTGCAACAACCGACGGCAAGCTCGCCCTGGCGGAGCTGAAAAATGGAAATCTGGTTCCTGTCGATTGGCACTTTAGCCTGCATAGTAAAACCGCGAGCATGATGCTGGTCATTGGCCTCATTAGCTGGCTGACAGAATACTCGAGTAACCAGAATACCGTGCAACGATTCTGCGCATCCAAGTCTGATTACGAAGCCAAAAAAGCCATGCTTATCTGCGTGCTGGTCAGCCTGCCTACCTGGGCTTTCTTCATGTTTCTTGGCACAGCCTTGTATGTCTTTTTCCAGGTATTTCCTGCTGTAGAGGCAAACGAGATTCTGCGAGGCAGCAGAAAGGCAGAAGAAATCCTGCCTTTTTTCATCATTAACTATCTGCCATCCGGCCTTGTCGGTCTGGTGATCGCGGCAGCGCTGGCGGCGGCCATGTCATCGCTGGACAGCAGCATCAATGCTATTTCAACTGTCTCCATCTCGGACATCTATCGCCGCCATATCAACCGCGATGCTACAGATTCACACTACCTGCGAGTTGCACGATGGGTTGCCAGCGGTGCTGGATTGATGATGATACTCGGTGCTATTTACCTCACCAACACTGAAACCACAACGCTTCAGGATACCGCCACTATTCTCACGTCACTGCTTGCCGGTGGGCTACTTTCAATCTATTGCATTGGTTTTTTCAGTAATCGCGGCGATGCCAGGCACATTCTTTTCGGCATCTCGGGTACCATGTTGTTCACCGCCTGGACGATCCTGAGCAGCAGGTCACTGCTACCTGATAACCTCTCGTTCCCATTCGATCTTTACTACACTGGCCTGATCGGCAATATTATTATGTTCATCCTTGCCTTCGGCCTGAGCTTCGTCTTGCTCTCAAAAAAGCCTGACCAGGGGCTGTCGCTAATGTCGTGATATGATGCGCCACCATGAGTTTCCTTAAAAAACTGTTTTCGGACAATAAAGCCAGTTCTGCAGATGCTTCATCTGACAGTTCTTCTAACAGCCGCCCCCGCTCTACTGAAGAGCCTGCTGAAATAGCTGCTGAAGAAGTAGCCGAAGATTTCGCTGTGCTTGACCTGCCCCCGGAGTTGAACGAGGCGATCGCCGGGTTAGGTTTCACCCATTGTACCCCGGTGCAGAAAGAAGTCCTGCCCTACAGCCTTGATGGCAGGGATGTCATCGCCAAAGCACAAACCGGAACCGGTAAAACCGCGGCTTTCCTGATCTCAATTATTGCCTATGATCTGGAGAATCCAACCCTGAAAGACCGGCCGCCTGGTACTCCCTTCGCCCTGATCATTGCACCAACAAGAGAACTGGTGTTGCAGATAAGCAGTGACGCGAATGATCTTGCCGAGAGCACCGATATGAGTATTGTTTCAGTGGTTGGTGGTATTGACTATGAAAAACAGAAAAGGGCACTACTTAAACCCGTGAGTATTGTCGTCGCTACTCCCGGCAGGCTGCTTGATTTTTGCCGCTCGAACGTTATCAACCTGTCCCAGGTTGAATCACTGGTCATTGACGAAGCCGACCGTATGCTCGGCATGGGGTTCATCCCCGATGTTAAGGCAATCATCCAGCGAACTCCAAAGAAAAATCAGCGCCAGACCCAGCTGTTTAGCGCAACCTTTAGCGAGGATATAAAGAGGCTGGCATCGAGCTGGACGCTGGACCCGGTGCATATCGATATCGAGCCAGAGAAACTGGCCGTTGATACTGTCAAGCAGATTATCTACCTGACCTCTGAAGAAGATAAATACAAGGTGCTGTACAACCTTATCGTGCAACACGAGATCAGCAGGGTGATCGTTTTTGTCAATCGACGAGACGAAACACGAAGACTGGAAGACAAGCTCTACCGGCATGGCTTCAAAACGGGATTACTGACTGGTGAAGTGCCGCAGAAAAAACGAATCCGCACCCTGGATGAATTCAAGGAAGGCAAGATTGAGGTTCTGGTGGCAACGGACGTCGCTGGTCGCGGTATCCATGTAGATGACATCAGCCATGTGGTTAATTACAACCTGCCGGAAGACCCCGAGGACTATGTTCACCGAATCGGCCGAACCGGCAGAGCAGGCGCTGAAGGCATCTCTGTCACGTTAGCCTGTGAAACTGATTCGTTTATGCTGCCAAATATAGAGGAATTGTTAGGTGAACCCCTTATCTGCGAACAACCCGCAGAGGAACTGCTGGTGGATACCCCTTCGCCCACCAGAAAATCGCGGCAACGCTCTTCGGATAATCGGCCATCAGGACGCTCTCAACACAACAGAAGGCATCGCAGGTAATCTTAAATGTCTCAACCGAATAAGGAGCCCCTTCTTACAGCCAGTAAAATTGAAGGCCTTGAGGAATTCATCAACATCCATCAATTCAATGACAAGGCTATTCGCCACACCCGGTCATTGGGAGACGCGACAGGCCTGACAACTTTAGGGGTGCACCTGGTGAGGCTCGAACCAGGAAATGAATCAACGCAGTTCCACAGTCATCAATGTGACGAAGAATTTATATTCATACTATCCGGGTCAGGAATCGCGGAAATCGGCAACGATGAGTATGCGGTTAGTGCTGGAGATTTTATGGGATTCTGTAAGAACTCAGCGGCACACAATATGCGCAACCCAAACAAGGAAGACCTTGTTTATTTGATGGGTGGGAATCGCAGCGAAATTGATGTATGTGATTACCCTCGTATTAACCGGCGAATGTTTCGCATTAGTGGTTCCAAAAAATACGTTGATCTGGATAACCTGCACGATGTCGCCAACAATAAAAAATAGCCGTCTGCTTAATACTGGCATATTGCTGGCACTTGGTGGCTTCCTGTTAGCAGGTTGCGAGAGTGTCGAGATAATCGAACCCGTCACCATTGGTTATGTATCAAATTCTCTTGGTTTCCCGGTCGTTAACCGTAACAACCGCCGATATATTCTGGCTCGCCAATCGCGGATTTATCCTGCGGATATTTTTGATACGGATGGATCATCCATGATCGAGATTACCTTGTTGGATCAGACGATGATCACTATCGCCAAGAAGTCACACGTGGTTCTGCATAAATTTCTAGGCGATGATAATTCATCATCTATGGATCTCAACCTGGGGAAAGGCGCCATTCGCGCCGTCCTGAATCCAGGATGTGAGATGGAACTTCGAACGCCCATTGCCGTGGCACATTTGCAGGGCGGCATCAGCTATGTGAGATCAGTCTCAAACACAATGGAGATCGTCATGCTTAAAAGCGGCAGCATGGCGGTGAGTAACGACAATGGCGAGGTTGTAATTAGAACTGCTGGTTATGGCACGACTGTCATTGCTGGTTCTGCTCCCCAGTCGCCTTACGCCTGGACTGAACGCAGGTTGCGCAGGGCGACCCAGGTAACAACGGTGAAACCCAGGCGCTAATCCCGTGATGGCCATATCCACTCCGGCGGATGTACATTTGAAGACCGGGTTTTCGAGGGAATCATCCCCAAAATTGGTTGCTAGCCTGCTTGTTCGAAAAGTGTAATGCCGACTATTTTTCCAATTACATGAATTCAGCAGCCAGGGTTCGCCACCTACTTTAGAACGATCTTTAGCACGACCTTTAACACGACCTTGAGCACGATAATCTTCACGCCACCGGATCATCACCAGTAGACCAGTTGGTCAATTTAACCATTGGCCAAATTAGACTACATCCTCTGCAAGTTGCACCGTTACAAGGCCTCATAAACCTTGAGGTTTTAGACCTCAGATGAAGTCAACAGGAACGCAGATGAAGCGCTAAAAAATGCCTCAATCTCCGCTCCAGCCCTGATTCCTGCTGATTCGACCATTGGTCGGAAATCAGGCGTCGTTGATGAGACTACACATGGATTTCCCTCTCCCGCACTGTTAAAAACTCTAGACATTAATGGTGTCATTCCCCTTACGGAATTCCACCTGAATTATTACTCACCCTGTCACGGATTGACTAAAAGGGGGATTTTGAAACCGATTCAAGTGAGGAATCAACCTTAACATGAAGAGCAAGTCTACCTTCAGATTAGCGCATCACAACCAGGCACTGGCGGCCTTGATGAGCCTGCTAATTGGCTCATTGCTGATGCCGAACCAGGCATTCGGTGCTCCGCAGCCAGTTGCCAATGATGATCCCAATTTTCTGACGGTAACCGAGGATGACGGGCTCACTACCGTTTCTGCAGACGGTGTACTGGCAAATGACCAGCCAAAAGGTGGGGATATCGACCGGGTCAATCAGAATATTGCTTTACTCGGCGTGACCTTCACCCTGATTTCAGGCGCTACCCTGAAGCAGAATGTTGATGGCTCTGTTGACTATAATCCAAATGGTGCCTTCGAATGGCTGGATGATTCAGAATCGACCACAGATACCTATGAGTACACGATAAACGCAAGCGGTAACAGGGATTCCGCAGACGTTACGATCACCATTACCGGCGTAAACGACGCCCCTATCGCTGTCGATGATTCGGGTGCCGGATTCTCAACCAATGAGGACACTTCATTTACAACGGGCAGCGCCCTGACCAATGATACCGATATCGATGTCGAGACATTGACGCTTTCAGGGGTAGATGCGTTAAGTGCCAAGGGCGCCAGCGTAACGATCCTTGATGCCAATGCAGGGACCTTCACCTACGATCCCACCGGATCAGCCACGCTGCAGGCACTCACCGCAGCAGGCAGTACAACAGACACATTCAGTTACACCGTATCAGACGGCACCGCCACCGATACAGCAACGATAACCATCGCAGTATCAGGAGTGAATGATGGGCCCACGGGTGTTATGGACATGGGCGCCAGCTTCATTACCAATGAAGATTCATCCTTTACGACCGGCAATGTACTGTCTAATGATACAGACCCTGATACAGATCCCGTTGCCGACCCTTTAACGGTCACCCTGGTGGACGCGACAAGTTTCATGGGTGCAGCCGTTACTATCCTTGATGCGAGCGGCGGTACTTTTACCTACGATCCGACAGGCTCGGCTACCCTGCAAGCACTGGATGATGCAGAAAGTACCTTTGATTCGTTCAGCTACACATTAACTGATGGGGTATTGACCAGTACGGCGATAGTGCTCATCCAGGTTACAGGTTTGAATGACGCACCCGTCGGCGTTGATGACAGTGGCGTTGGATTCTCTACTAACGAAGACACATCGTTTACGACGGGCAGCGCCCTGACCAATGATACCGATGTTGATGTTGAGGCATTGACTCTGGCAGCAGTAGACGCAGTAAGTGCCAAGGGCGCCAGCGTGGTTATCCTTGATGCCAATGCAGGGACCTTTACCTACGATCCCACCGGATCAGCCACACTGCAGGCGCTGACCGCGGCGGGCAATACGACAGATACCTTCAGTTACACCGTGTCCGACGGGACAACCACCGATACAGCGACGATAACCATTTCAGTATCCGGTTTGAATGATGCACCGACTGGCGTAGATGACAGCGGTGCCAGTTTTTCTACCGACGAGGATACATCCTTCACAACGGGCAATGTTCTTACCAACGATTTGGAAATTGATGCCGAGTCTTTAACCGTCACCCTGGTAGACACAACCAGCGCCATGGGAGCATCGGTTACGATCCTCGATGCCAGCGGCGGTACCTTCACTTACGATCCCACCGGTTCAGCGACCCTGCAAGCGCTGGATGTGACTGAAGACGTACTGGATACTTTTAGCTACACCTTATCAGATGGCATAACGACCAGCACGGCGACAGTGACCATTGCGGTCACCGCCTTGAACGACGCTCCGGTTGGTGTTGATGATAGCGGCGCGGGTTTCGCTACTGACGAGGACACGGCATTTACGACGTTCGGTGTAATCGCCAATGATACCGACGTTGACGTGGAAGCATTGACGGTATCCGCCGCAGATGCAACCAGCGCCAAGGGTGCCAGCGTGACGATCCTTGATGCCAATGCAGGCACCTTCACTTACGATCCTACAGGTTCAGCCACACTGCAGGCACTGGTTGTAGCAAGCAATACAACAGATACCTTCAGTTACACTGTATCCGACGGGACGACGACCGATACAGCGACAGTAACAATTTCAGTATCGGGTCTGAATGATGCGCCGACAGGTGTCAATGACAGCGGGGTCGGTTTTTCCACAGACGAGGATACTTCATTTGCAACGGGCAATGTTCTTAACAACGATCTGGAGACCGATGCCGAGTCTCTAACCGTCACCCTGGTAGACGCGACGAGTGCCAAGGGTGCATCCGTTACGATTCTCGATGCCAGCGGCGGCACCTTTACCTACGATCCGACGGGTTCAGCCACGCTCCAGGCGCTGGATGATACTGAAGATACGACGGATACTTTTACCTATACCTTGTCAGATGGAACAACCACCAGCACCGCGACAGTCACAATCGCGATTACTGCCTTGAATGACGCTCCGGTTGGTGTTGATGACTCCGGTATTGGTTTCTCAACCACTGAAGACGCTGCATTTACGACCGGCAGCGCCCTGACCAATGATACCGATGTTGATGTTGAGACATTGACACTGGCCGGAGTCGATGTGTTAAGTGCCAAGGGCGCCAGCGTAACAATCCTTGATGCCAATGTCGGGACCTTCACTTACGATCCCACCGGATCAGCCACCCTGCAGGCACTGGCCGCGGCCGCCAATACAACAGATACCTTCAGTTACACCGTGTCAGACGGGACAACCACCGATACAGCGACAGTCACAATTTCAGTGTCAGGCCTGAATGATGCACCGACAGGTGTCAATGACAGCGGCGCTTCCTTTTCTACCGACGAGGATTCATCATTTGCAACCGGCAATGTTCTCACCAATGATATCGAGCCTGATGGCGATCCGCTAACCGTCACCCTGGTAGACGCGACGAGTGCCAAGGGTGCGTCGGTTACGATCCTCAGTGCCAGCGGCGGTACTTTTACTTACGATCCAACAGGATCAGCCACGTTCCAGGCGCTGGATGATGCCGAAAATACGACGGATACTTTTACCTATACCCTGTCAGATGGAACAACCACCAGTACGGCGACAGTCACAGTTTCGATTACTGGTCTAAATGACGCACCCGTTGGTGTTGATGATAGTGGCGTCGGTTTCGCTACCGACGAGGACGCCTCGTTTACGACGGGCAACGTACTTAACAATGATACCGATGTTGATGTTGAGACATTGATCCTGGCCAGCGTAGATGCGACAAGCGCCAAGGG
>SMVA01225389.1_pt1 | contig 20205 bp, 10 predicted proteins | sample 2456451 | NCBI WGS metagenome assembly SMVA01 (sample SAMN11095933, study PRJNA526329) | marine sediment metagenome | biome: Marine sediment; feature: Surficial sediment; material: Deep marine sediment; isolation source: Hadal surficial sediment | place: Pacific Ocean | collected 2014-05 | depth... | reverse complement strand
CATTCCCCGTTTCTTATATAGGTGTCATTCATTTTATCGTTAGCCCAATAATCGCTGGCAGTACCTGTTCCGCCATCCCCATGTCCAACCCATTGATCAAAGCCTCTGTCAATAGGACGAAAAGGGTAATTTCTTCCCAGATGCCATTTTCCAAAATGCCCTGTTGTATAGCCAGATTCTTTAAAATATTCAGCCATTATTGTTTCAGATACATTCAAATGGTTTCTTCCATTAATGGTAGTTCGCACATGGGTGAGGTCAGAAAATCTACCGGTCATTAATGCTGCGCGGGTTGGGGCACAAAATGGGTTTACATGAAAATTGGTAAAACGTGTTGATTCTGAATGTAGTTTATCGAGATGTGGTGTTTCTATAAATGGATTACCGTGACAGGCCAGATCACCGTAACCCTGATCATCGGTCATTATCAGTATGACATTAGGCCTAGATATATGTTCTGAATTCTCCCTGCAGCCAAGATTGGTGAGCCCCAAAAACAAGGCTGCAATTAATGTAATAAGAGATTGATTTTTCATTGTATCGATTCCTTCTATATTATTAATTTAATGTGCTTATTAGTTGATTCGGTAATCATGCCCTTCTATGAAATTAAACTGAAATGCAAATCGTTTCTTTTCAAAAACAATTATACTGTTAGCTGTTAAATCAGTAATTTCCAAATTTTCCCAATCCGGATTTTCTATGGAAATCACGCTTTGGGTTTCTCCATCTTTTCCGTAAAATATAGTTTGCGCTTTATCAGCTACAGGATATATCCGACCTTTCAATTCACCCTCAATTTCTTCAATGACTATACCTGTTCCTCCAACAAACAGAGGGGTCTTCTCTACCGGAATTTCAAAATCTTTAAGTAATAGTGGCCCCTTATATTCCTTACCTGTATCATAGTCTATCCATTTACCTTTTGGCAAGTACACATTTCTGGTTCGGGCAGTTTCATAATCTTCTCCATATAACGGATATGCCATTAGCGCATCTCCAATCATCCATTGAAATCCTCTTTCTCTGTAATTTTCTCTTTGATGAACATTGATGTCATTTGGAAATGCAATGGGAAGCGGAGTCATGGTATGAGGATAACCGGTTTGATAAAACTTTATGGCATTGTTGTAAATATAAGGATGCAGGCGTGCATGTAACCGAGCGGATTCCAATATTATTTCAGATACCAGAGAATCTTTATAATTCCAAGGCCCCTTACCCATAGACATAGAGGGATGTAGAGAAGCGATACGGGCATTACGCATCAAATAAGTCTTGATTCTGTTTGACACTTCTCCATCAAAAGTTCGCCCTCCAAACAATCCACCTACAATATCCATATAGGTTAGTGGAAACCCACTATATGCCAGCGTTAACGAATTGACCGGTCCCCTGTCCTGGTTCATATCATAATTAAAATCTTCGATTCGGTGTAATTCACCGGCTGAAGTCAAATAAGAATTCCGAATCATTATCTGATAGCCTTTTTTCTTTAATGCTATATTGACTGCATCTATTTTATCATCGGGGAATGAATATTTTCCATAGCCATAAACATCTTCCTTAAATCCATCAACCTGCCATTTATCACATAAGTTTACATACCATTTCACAGCTTCTTTATTATGAACATCGAGGAGATAAACTGTGCTTTTGGGAAAACCAATGTTATAGGCTTTTGCCTTTCCATTCTCCTCCAGAAAATAATCATTTTCAAGACCATCTTTTGTAAAGGGTCCATTATGAATAAAGGCTATCCTCAAACCAATAAAAAATTTAAGCCCCTTATTATTAAAATATTGTTTGAAATTTCCCGGATTTGGATATTTGTTTTTGTCCCACATGCCAAAACTGGTTGTGGATTCAAATTTTTTATCGGTATGCGGCCAGAATCCGGATCCGATAACCATCCATTTTAAAGGATATCCCAAATCTAAATAGTGATCTATATCATCCTTAACGGTTTCTTCTGAGGTGTTCCAGGCAAGTGCACCCCAGGCTTCCCAACCCACACCATAAAAGTCGTAATCTGGTTTCATTACAGGAAAACCATTTTCATTTCTTGCTTTGAGAAAATTCGAATAAATAGCTTTGGGATTTCCAAAAAAGTAATATAATGAGCTTATTTTTTTGGTATGACGACTTCCCTGTATAATCTCGTCTTTTGTGTTTACTATAATTTTAGATTCCGGATCAATATTGATAAGTCCAAACTGATTGATTGGATATATAGCAAAATTGCTAACCATACGAGCGGCATAGCCGTTTGATGAATGATAATCGTAATTTTCAAATCCCGTAATTTCTGTTTGAAATTTTCCTTTATTCTCAGGAAGCCTTTGCCACCAATTTGTTAATACATCTCCTAATCCATATCCGGGACTAACCCCTGCAGTTCGTAAAACCATGGCAATGGCCTCATCATCCGGGTTTTCAAGTTCAAAAAGAGCGGTTTCTTTCTCCAGTTTTAATCTAAGGATTATGATATTTTTATTTTCAAGTATTACTTCAAAGGAATATACACTATTGTTTTCACCGATATATTTCGTGGATTCCGCCTGAGAAAGATTTTCCGGAACTCCGGCTAAAAGGCCAGAAACCGGGTGAGCAGGAACCAGGAGCGTTCCATCTGTCTTTTCGAAACCATATCGAAATCCATCTTTGATTAACACAAATTCTATCTCATGGCCGTTGCTAATAATAATTTTATCTTTATCTTCTGATATAAGTCTTTCGTTGCCGGTACATTGTTGCAATAAAATAGGGATACAAATTAAAATTAATCCTTTGAATAACTTGTTGATTCGTTTCATTTTTTGAATAGTAAATAGTTGTTCTGACCCAGCTTTACATCCGGGCAATCATTTGTCTTTATGGATATTTCATCATTCAGTTTCTTTTCTGAAACTATAGTATTTCCGATAACACTCAGGTTCATTGTGCTTTTAGCTTTCACAAGCAACTCATTGCGAAGCAAAAACTTATTGTTTTCTATCCTTATATTTTGATATACGTTGTTGTTAGCAATGCTGTTCCCCGGATCGATATCGATCACAGGCTCTGCACAACGAATGAACTTGTTATTACGAATGGTCAAATCACGAACGTATCCCGATTCGTACCAGTTATTTGCATCAATGGCCATAAGAATAGCACTCATGTGTATTGCTAAAAACACATTCTCTTCAATCAATACCTTTCGCCTTGTTGAGATAAGAAAGCCTCGGGTAGGAATCCATGAAATATGGCATCCACGAATTTCTACTTCAGGAGTCCAGGTCACATTTTCAATGACATCTCCTAACTCCAGCTCTCGCGGAACACTCTTTTCAAGCGTTATTAAAATCTCTTTAGGATTTAGCAATATGGCATCTTTTACTTTGTTCATACCATGAGATTTATACGACTCACCATCCACGAAATCGATCTCATCGCCAGGATTAACAGCCATAAAACCATAGGTCTGTTTATGCATAAAACGCACTTTTATTTGTTTATCTGATATCTTTTCAACAACACGAAGGTATGTTCCATGAATATTTATTGCATCATCATGTGCTCCTTTAAAAATACAATCTTTTACCAGCACCTTCCCTTTACAACCTGAAAAATGAAGGATATCGGCCCAGGCGGCAGTAGTTCTGCCACTTGTACTGTCAGGGGCAACAACAACCGAATCAAAAGTCAGGTTTTCAGAAAACTGACTCACGAGGCCCATACCATGAAGAAAATGGAAAGTGACATTCTTCCAGGTAATATTTTTACTTCGACGAGTAAAAACTGCAGCATAATCCCTGTAAGTTTCACGTAGCTGATAAACATGATCTTGCTTCACCTTGTGCGCTCCTCGTGCCATCACCAGACCGGGTTTAATTTCCTCAAAACGCATCCCTTTTACCGGATTCCACAATCGCCTTACATCATTTGTCTCCAGATTCAACTCCTGCGCCAGAATTGGAGTATTGTAGGTCCATCCTTCGCCGTACCAGATGATATTTCCATCTTCGATTTTGTATTTTGAATCTTTATGAATCTGAATTTCTGCATAATCTTCCCCGGCAGCAACTACTTTAAACTCCGAGACCGTTGGACGGTGATAATCAAATTGAAGATCAGCAATTGTTATATTTTCACAACTATCTATACATACCTCAATCATTTTACCATGATAGACAATTTCAGCACCTACGCCTGTAATTTCAAAATTTTTGGCATGTTTCAATAGAATTCCCACGGCTTTGAGACTGTCCGGACTTGCATTGGTGTTGGATATATTATATTTTTCTCTAAATACATTGTCAGGGAAAAAGTCATATCGCCCTTCAGCAAAATGAACCTCCACAGGATTATCAACGGTTCCTTCTCCCGATAACAAAAGCGATTGGTCGAACGAGCCCGGGGATGTAATCTCTACCCGATCGCCTGCCGATAACTTCATACTGTTGATTTGACTGAAGGTACGCCATGCCTTTTCTGACTTTAAACCAGAGTTTTCATCATCACCATCCGTCGGATTGATATAATAGATGGTATTGCCGGGTGATACATGATTATTATTATCTGAATATGCACATCTACAAAATGTCAATAATATCAGGAGATAAAATGCAATTGAAAATATTTGGCTTTTCATTGTCATTATTTAAAATTTTACCACAGGTTTCGTTTTCTTAGATTTTTTTACAACCTAATTATTTATACAAGTTTACTCTAGTTAATTTACTCATCATGAAAAAACCAGGTCTTTAACAACATTTTTCCATTCAGTCGGCATGGACGGGAACATCATAATTATTGAACTCGATCAACCGGACACCCTTGACTGACAAGTGCGTCGCTTCACCCTGCACCTCCTCCAGGTTCAGTAGGTCGTACCCATTAACCGCCTTTCCCTGGCGATTGATCAATCTCACATCGATCGCGTCGGCCGAGAGGTTGACCAATAACAGAATTGATCTGCCATCCAGGTTGGTGTACCGGCGCATGACGCCGAAGGCGCTTTGACCATCGCTGCCCTGAACAGTGATTGGCAATCGATTGGCCAGGGGTTGGACGATCCTTCCAAACTGTCTGGCCAAGTCGGGGGCACTGGCATAATCGAGTACGGGTACTTGGTTAAGAAAGGCAAGGCTCTCGTCTGCGTGAGCAAATCCGTATTCATCGTGCGTGATGTTTATCTGCCCAACACGCAGCAACTGGACCCCTGCATTTTTTGCCTGACGAAGTACAGCGAGCTCCCGGGCACCAACATATTGCGCATCGGGGATGATGAGTAGCTCAATGTCATCGGGTATGCCGCTGTTAACAAGCATGTCTCCTGTAACAAAGCCAACCGGCAGGTCATGGAAGCAGGCTGATTCGTAAGCACGGTGCAAGGTTGCAATGTGGTTTTGGTTCTGAATGTAAGATGGCTTGGAGACGAATAGCCCTATGGGCCGAGCTGGTGGGTTGGCCAGTGCGGTTATTTCATCGGCGAACATATTCAGTCGCATCATGGTTTGGAAATATTCTGCGGCAACAATCGGCTGAGTGGAGATGCTGGCATAGATCCACCATTTGAAGTATTCGGCGGGGAACGGATTAGGTCCATAACGTCGATGCCAATACCAGACCATGTTTCCTACCAGGCCGTGCAGATGTGCCATCCAGAGAGTTGCGCGAGCGTGTCCGGGGCCAATGTCCGGCACACGAATCGGGTTGATGGAGAATGCATGGTATTCAAAGTCAACGATAGGGCGGTTCGGCTCAAGGGAGGTCAGATAATCGTATAGAAACGACTGACCCAACCAATGAAAACCATAAAACGAGTCATCGTAATTAAGTATGGCATTTTCCTTATCAGCATCAATGACTACTGCCATGCGAGGCTCTGTTACCGGTAGTGGCCGGGTGTCCAAACCGTGCAGATCGATTGATGGCGTCATCATCTCGCGGTCGATCCCGTCGGTTACTGCCCAGGACTTTGGACCCAGACTGTTGTTGTCTTGACCCTTGATATGGATCACTGCATCGGGATCATGCCGGCGTATCTCTGCAGCAACAAATGCAAAGAAAGAAGAGGTACGGTTATTATGAAACGTGACGCGGTCGTACCACTCGCCGACGGAGCAATTCTGCCTCGGTTTGTCTTTTGGGAGAGGGATTTTTTCGAAAGTCTCATAGCTTGTTCTCCATGCTTTGTTTAGCGATGCAATACTTCCATGTCGTTTCCCCAACCATGCCCGGTAGGAACTCATAGAATGGGAGGTCCAGCCATCCATATTAAAGAACGGCTCGTTTGCTAGATCCCAACTCAGCACTGCTGGCTGATCGCTAACTACTGGAATAACCTGCGTCATCACCTTTGATATAAGCTCACGTGTGCCAGGATGATCAATGTCGATTGCCACCCCGTTGCTCATGTGCTTCGTGATACCAGGCCAATGTTTTTCGAGCGTGGCTCCGTTTTCTCCCCAGCTCAGCATCAGATCAACCTTGATACCTTGTGCTTCGTACCCTTTGAGCGTCTCCATCAGCGGGCTGATTCCTGAGAGGTCGACAGTACCCTGCTCGGTAATCAATGCAGTTATAGGCATGTGCGTGCCAATGACGCCAAGACCCATATCTCGCATCTCTGGGAGGAATGCCAACGACGCTGCTTCGTCTTCTGCAGTCCATTGAGGGTAGCGTTCCCGGTCAACCCGGTCCCAACCGAGCATATTGAAGCCACCTGGGAATACCACACGTCCGTCGACGCGGAAGTTTCCGTCTTTGTAAACCATATCGGCCCAGCGGATTGGCTTCACACCTGGCCTGTAATCATCTTCACTTAAACGCTGCATCGCCTGATCCAAAAGTGCTGTCGCATCGGTCAATTCGCGGTCAATATGGTCTTGGTAACGTTGGTCACGCTGTGCCGGGGTGAGTGTTTCCTGTGCGTCAAAGAAATCATTGGAGGACAAAGCATCTCTCATGATGTCGGAGTGGTCCAGTTCCCAAGCAATGTAGTCTGCAAAATACTTTGCAATCCGTAGGTCGATAAGACCTTTATTTTGTACGAGGCCCTCTGCATGTTGTAACTTAGCCTCGACGGTATCGATCTTCTGTTGCAACTCAACCAAGCGTTGCCCGAACCCATCTGATACGATGGCCGATTTGGGCTTTTCTGCTTTGACAATATGCTCCTTAGTCTTACAGCCGGAGATGAGGACAATGGTGATTAGCAGGAAGGCCAACATCGGTTTTAAATCTATACACAATATGGCAGAGCCCTTGATTCTTGTTCTAAAACGTTCGAAGTGCGATTTATAAACAAGAATGATCTCTTTAACATTAGTCATTTGCGCTGAAATAAGTGTGGTATTAAACCTGTTTTTTATTAAAGTCATCTCTTTGAGATTAAAATTTTATGATTGATTCAAATCATTATTATTTGTTCTGGACGGTTATTTCAGAGTCGATTCATTTGGTATATGTTTTGTTCGACCGCTGATTGTTGTGTTCGGCCCTGTAGGGTTTTGCATTTGTCCAGAAGCTTTTGCCCTTTGTAATTTAGCATCAATTTGTTCCTCGCTTTCACCAGGATTTATATACCACTCACTATCTACATGAGCCTCTTTGAAGATTTCTTGAATCTTTGAAACAATTTTTGGTTTTTTTTCAGCCAGATCATATTTACAGTCTATATCCTTAGTGATGTCAAAGAGCATGATAGGCTCGGAAGGGTGTTCACGATATGCCCACCATTGATCCAAACGAAGACTTTGGGCATGTGATGATCTTGTACCATTTTCCCAATAAAGATATTTATGTTTCTCCTGTTTACTTGGGCTTCCAAGCAAAGTGGGTACAAGGCTCACACCATCTGTTTCCGGAGGGGATATACCTGCCAGTTCGGCTGTCGTGGCGAGAATATCATAGAGCGCACAGATATGGTCACTTTCTCCCGCCTTGATTTTCCCTTTCCAATAAGCAAAGAAGGGGACACGTGTACCACCTTCGTGGGTGCTTGTAAATTTACCCTTGGGCCAGGGTCCTTTATTCATAAATACTGGATCATCTTCATATTTGGCTCTGGGGAAATATCCCCATTGGCTGTATCCGTTGTCGCCTGCAAAAAAGATGATTGTGTTTTCCAGCAATTTAAATTTCTCAAGTTCTGATACAATTTTTCCTACACCCTTATCCATGTGCTCCACCATGGATGCCCATTCCTTTTGTTTTTGACTCCATGTTTTGTTTTTATACTTCCCAATGTCAGGTGTGATAAGTGGGCCATGAGGGAGCTGGGTAGCATAATAAAGAAAAAAGGGTTTGTCATTGTTTTCATTTATAAAATTAACGGCCTCAACCTGAAACAGGTCTTCTGAATATTTAGCCTTTGCCGGATCCTCTACGCCATCAGGTATTAATTTACCATTCTCATCGTATATATTATCGTATATACCTGTGGTATCCCTCGAATGCTTGTATTGGCGCTTCATGTTGAAACCATAATTTTCAGGAAGTTGTTCTCGTTTACCATTTCTCATTAGGTAATGAGGAAAAAAACCATGGGCACGCAACTGATCATAGTATCCGTAGGAATAGTCAAACCCTTGCTTGTCGGGAGTTCCGACAGTACCAGGCAATCCAATTCCCCACTTGCCGATAAAACCAGTAACGTAACCGGCCTGTTTCAGCACCTCAGCAATCGTAATGTCCTCGGTAAGCAAATGATCCTGCCCTCGAACGGATCTATTTGCACGAATGCGACTATGCCCCATATGCATTCCGGTCATCAGACTCGCCCGGGATGGCGCACATTCAGGAGATCCGCTATAGGTGTTCGTAAAACGGATACCGTTAATGGCTAGCTTATCAAGATTGGGTGTATGGTACTGTTTCTGACCGTAACAACTCAAGTCACGATATGACAAATCATCCGAGTAGATAAATATAATGTTAGGAGGCCCATTTTCAACTTTTGAACAGCTTGTAATAGTGTTCACCATAAATAAAAAGATGAATATTTTTAGTGTTTTCATTATTATTTCCTTTATTCTGACGATATGGTTACCCTAGCCATTTCAAGTCCCTCTGATTCTGCATAAAATGTAAACTCACCCTTGGCTTTTGTTGATTTTATAATTACAAGGCATTTTCCATTAAATACTTTTAGTGAATTACTGTTATAACTTTCCTCATTCAAAGGGTCTCCATTGTCTACAGCAATAATAGTTGCATCTCCTTCAAGCTTGAAATTAATTCTGTTGGATGCATCTGGCACAAAATTATTATGATCATCCTGAATATTTAATTCCAGATGAACCACATCCTGGCCATTGGCTAGGATTGTTTTTCTGTCGGCCAATAACTGAATTTTCGCAGGTGATCCTGAAGTTGAAATTTCTTTTATGCTTATAATTTTTCCACCTTTTTTCCCTTTTGCAACGATGTGTCCGGGTTCGTAAGGAACTTGCCATACCAGATCCATTTTGTCATCCATGTCTTTTTCGCCCAGCGACTTGCCATTTAAAAAGAGTTCAACACTTTCACAATTTGAATAAGCAACAACAGGAATTTCCATTCCTTCTTTTCCTTTCCAATTCCAATGAGGGAGAATATGAACCATGGGTTCTTCTGTCCACTGGCTTTGGTAGAAGTAGTAGGTATCTTTTGGAAACCCGCACATGTCTATAATCCCGTAGTTCCATATTTTGGCCGGCCAGCCAAACATTGTTTCGCCAAGATAGTCAAAGCCTGTCCAGCGAAATTCCCCACACATATACGGGAAGTCGCGTGTACGTCTCCATGAATCTCTTGCCCCAATCCGAACCATGGCATTATCATATGAAGAACTGTAATACTTAGGCACATCTGTAAACACTTCTTCTTCGGAAAGATCAGGAACTTTCATAATTCCTCCCAAAGGGTTCTCGCCCCTGTACCATGATTGGGTCCTGTAAACACCCCTGGTTTGAAATGAATGGGGTACTTCGGTGGCCAGGAAGATTCTTTCAGGATAAGTCTCGTGATCTTTTTCATACATAAAGCAAGTACCTCCACCGCCATTATAACCGGTAATATCCAGCTGACTGGCAAAACCGCTTTCGTTAGCCAGGTGCATATGGGTAATTCCACAGCTTATTGGGCGGGTTGGGTCTTCCTTTCTTACAATATCCATTAATTTTTTTAACCGTTCCGTACCAATTTCAAAACAAGCATCAGGAATTTCGTTTCCGACACTCCAGATAATAATTGATGGATGGTTACGATCTCTTCTGATTAATTCGGTAAGGTCTTTCTCTGCCCATTCGTTGAAGTGAAGGTGATAGCCATACTTTGCTTTTCCTTCCGGCTTTTTGACGCCTCCAAATGGCCATGATTCGAGCCATTCGTCAAATGCCTCGTCCATTACCATAAAACCCATTCTGTCGCACATATCCAATAGCTCTTCGCTGGGAGGATTATGTGCGGTACGGATGGCATTACAACCCATGGCCTTTAAGATTTCGAGTCGGCGTTCCAGCACACGGTCGTTCAGGGCAGCCCCCAAAGCCCCCAGGTCACTATGATTATTGACTCCCTGAAATTTCATGCTTATACCATTAAGGGAAAAGCCACTATCAGGAGAAAAATTGAATTCACGGATTCCAATATTTGTATTTAGTTCATCAACAGGATCATCCCTTAATTTTATGATGGATTTTATTCGATATAAATTCGGATTGTCGGGAGACCATAATTCGGGATGATCAACCGTAATATTCTGAATAATTTCTTGTTTTCCATTTCGCGAAATATTTACCGGAGTTTTTATTTTGGTCACGAATTGGTTATCTGAATTATATATTTCTGCGATTAACTGAAAGTTAAATGATGCATCCGATTCATTCTCAATGGTTGTTTTCAATTCTATTATTGCCGCATCTTTTGTTATGGACTTGGTTACGGCATAAACACCATGACGGGCAATGTGTAATTTGTTAGTGGTAATAAGCCAGACATGCCTGTAAATCCCGGAACCTGTGTACCAGCGTGCATTAGGCTGCTTAGAATTATCAACCCGAACCGCTATAATATTTTCACCATCATAATTTAGATAGGGAGATAAGTCATAATTAAAACTGATATACCCAAAAGGACGTTTTCCTAAAAAGTGTCCGTTGATCCATACCTCGCTATTTTCGTAAACACCTCCAAATTCAATGGATACTTTGGTTGAAGCATCATTCTTATTCAAAGTAAAATTTTTCCTGTACCAACCAATACCTCCTGAGGCAAATCCTCCCGGACGCCCGGTTGGATTTTCCTTTGAAAAGGTATCCAAAATACTCCAATCGTGAGGCAAATCAATCTGCTGCCATTTGCTATCGTCAAAATCCTCTTCTGATGCTTTCGGGAAGTCCCCCTTTGAAAACCTCCAGTCAAAATCAAATTTTTCCTTTTGCCTTGGAGCATTACCCGAAGTAATGTTGTCAACACAGCCTGCGTAAAACAGGCTTATTATAAATACACTGATAATAAAAATGTTTTTTTTGGTCATTCTTTTAATCACAGTTTAAATATTTGTTTAAAAATAATTTTAAATTAGATTAAAAGTATCCTGTACTGTAGGGTACTAATTTAAAATAATCTCATTTGACATGTACTGAATTTATGATGATATATAAAGAAATCACAATTCAGATTTCCTCTTAGCTTCTTCTATTTAAGGCGGATCTGAACATTATAAAAGAAGTGTAGATGATAACCCCAATTACCACCCAGCGAAGGGTATTCAATGGCAGTGATTTTACAACAAATACCGCAATTAAGACAGCAACAATACCAGGGATTGCCATAGATACTGCAGCTTTTCTGTTATAGGCGCCTTCTTTTATAAATTTTGCCGAAGCTGGTGGCATTAAAAATGCACAGGAACCCATCATGATTGGGAATGCGACTAAAGGGGACATTCCCAAAGCATAGACCAGAGCCATACAAGGTGCATATAATCCAATTCCCACAGTCATAAAAGCACCTAGAATAAAATTAGCTCCAATGGCCAAGGCCAATTTCCAACCGGTCAAACCAATAGCTTCACCTCCGCCTTGTAACCATTCCATTTGTCCGGAAAGCATAAAAAAAGCTGTGATTAGTAATGCAAAGCCCATGGTTAGTTGAATTTTCCTAACAGGTAGTTTAGAAACGATTCCAGCACCGAGAACGGCTCCTGCTGTTGCAGATAATAACATGGCTAATAAAGTGACAGGCTCTACTTCAACAATTTGAATAAATATCAAAGCCTGGATTAAAACAGGAACTGTATTGGCTACATTCAGTGTTCCCGGTAATACCCGGTCTTCTGTCTGTTTAGTGAATTTCAACAGGGCTGTTTGAGGGGCAAAAGCACCAATACCAAGGACGTCAAAAAAATTAACGACAAAACCAATGACAGCCGTTTTCACAATGCTTATATTTTCCAATACTTTTTGGTGTTTGATAAAATCTTTGCTCAGTACAATTATAAATAATACTGTTAAGATAACGAGGGTAATCCAAATAGCTAAAGTCATATTCTTATTTCGCCCCTGGCGGCAAATTTTGTTTTAAATAATTGAGCATGGTCATTCGCAAATGTAAGGTAGTGTTTTCCCTTTCATTGATCCCATGTGACCTCATTGGGTAATCAATCATGGTAAAATATTTATTCTGCTTAATCAATTCGTTTACCAACATCTGGCAGCTTTGATAATGGCAATTGTCATCTCCTGATCCATGAATTAACAGTAGGTTTCCTTCGAGATTTTTAGCATGTGTTATTGGACTGCCATCCCGATAACCTTCCTCGTTATTCTTTGGTAAATTCATATAACGCTCCTGGTAAATATTATCATACAGTTTTTGATCACTTATAAATGCGATTGCAATCCCCGTTTTATAGATCTCGGGATACCTGAACATACAATTTAAGGTATTGGAACCACCACCGCTCCATCCCCAAATACCGATACGTTCGGAATCTACAAAATCCCATTCCATTATTTTTCGCGCACAGGCTGCCTGGTCTTGCGGAGCAATAATTCCTATTTTTTTATACACACTTTTTCTCCATTCACGACCACGTGGTGTTTTGGTTCCCCTGTTATCGATACTGATTACAATATAACCTTCCTGTGCCAATAATTGATCCCATAAATTAGCATTCCATTTATCCTGGACGGTGGAACCCGCAGGTTCACCATAAATAAAGAACATGACCGGGTATTTTTTATCCGGGTCAAAATCTAGTGGTTTAATCATCCAGGCATCAAATTCCAATCCATTGTCTGTATTAATTTTAAAGAATTCTTTTCCGGGTATCGCATATGCTGATAATTTAGCAATCAGCTCATTATTATCTTCTAATACTCTTATTACCCGATGATTTGGAAGTGAAATCAGCTCGATCCGTTGCGGCGTGTCATGATTCGAAAAAGTGTGAATTGCATAATTGCAATCGGGTGAAATATCATAGGAATGTTGTCCGGATTGATCGGCTGGAGAAATGCGTACGGGTTTCCCCTTACCATTCAATTTACTTCTATACAGGTAGCGCTGTGTGGCATTATCGGGAGAAGCGATATAGTAAACCCATCCTTTTTTTTGGTCAATTTTCAATAATTTAATGACTTCGAAATTTCCTGATGTGATTGGGCTTATCGTTCCATCGTCCCAGGAAACTCTGTTTAAATGAAGCCATCCGGTATTGTCGCTTAGCCATGTAAATTCTTTTCCATGATTAAGCCAGGTTAAATCGTCGTAAATGTCAAGCCAGGTTTCAACTTTTTCGGTATAGACTATTTTTGTTGCCCCGGTTTCGATATTGGCAGAAAACACTTTATTGGTATTCTGTTCACGATTCAACTGCTGAATAATTAATTCATCTGATGAATTCGCCCATTCCATCCGTGCCAAATAATTATTTCTTGGATCTCCGGGAATATCCATCCATTTTATGCTTTTATCTTCCAATTTAATGGAACCAATTTTGGCGGACGAATTGTCCGTACCTACTTTTGGATAAGGAAGCGGAATTATTTTAGGATAAATTGAATCTATATTGTTGATCAAATAAAAAGTGCCCATCCCTTTTGTGTCCATTTGCCAAAACGAAATTTGCCTGCTGTCGGGACTCCATCTAAATCCATCGCGACAATTTAACTCCTCTTCATAAACCCAGTCAAAGGTCCCATTGATTATTTGCTCATTGCCATCCATTGTCAATGGCTCAATCTTTCCTGTATCCAACTGTTGAACATAGATATTGTTTTTATAAACGAAGCCCACATTTTTGCCATCAGGAGAAAATTTAGCAAACATCAAACGAGCCGGTTCCATGGAACTTCCCATCTGGGTCAATTTTCCGCCTTTTAAATCGAATACCCAATAATCGCCTCGGGTATGGCGGCGCCAAACTTTACGGGTATTGGTAAAAATCAACAATTTGGTATGATCCTTAGACCAGGCATAATCTTTTATAAACAAGGGATTTTTTGCTCCAAGTGGAATAATGCTGCCGGCAGCTAACAATATTTCTCTTTCACCGGTTTTTAAATCGTAACTGACAAGATCATTACCACCGAAGGTCTCATTAATTTCAAGGATGGTGTAACTTTTACCATCTTTCGTCCAATTAAGCGCATCAATACCTTTTTGCTTGAACAGGTTATTTTTATACAGGTCTTCAAGAGTCAAATTTAATTGAGCGGACTTTTGTGCCCAGCTCGTAAAAAAGAGGCTTGATAACAATGTAATTCCAATACTAAGAATAAGTGTTTTTTTCATGTGCAATATTTTTATTAAGATCATAATAGCATATCATATGGAGCTAAATTACTAACAAATAGGCTGTAAACTTAGCATTATTTTCTATAGGGGTTCTTGCTCCACTCATATCTTTTATTCACATCGAAATTTGGATTTGGAATTGGCTTTTGTGCGTTGGTTCTTGCTTCCCAGTCCTGCAAGGCCATTTTCATCACAGTCAACTTTTCCGGAAAACTAAACTTGAGATCCGTCATTTCATTGATATCGTGTTTTAAATTGTACAGATAAAATTCTCCGGTTACCAAATTTTCCACAATTTTCCAATCTCCTTTTCTCAACGCCGACATGGGCTGTTCATGATGGTATACGGGGTAATGAGTGAAAATTTCACGTTCCGGATCAAATTCATTTTGCGTCAAGGCCGGAACCATAGTAAGTCCATCGAGTATCTGATTTTCAGGTTTCTTTCCTTTGGCGATTTCCAAAAAAGTAGGATAATAATCCACAGACGATACAAGGGCCTCAGACGTAGAACCCGGAACAATATTTCCAGGCCATCTCACGATTAATGGTACCCGAATCCCACCTTCATACAAGGTGCCCTTGCCTGCGCGTAAGGGTGTATTAGAAGTTGCGACATAACGCAAGGGGTGATCCTCAGGGTATACATTTTTACTATTGCCCCCTAGTAAAGGAATATTATCAAAGCGATTATCGACACCTCCATTATCTGAACAGAAAATTACGATGGTATTGTCCGTTAGTCCATATTCCTCTAAGGCCTTCATGATATCCCCAACACTCTTATCTACATGTTCTATCATGGCCGCATAAACAGCATTACTGGCATAATCCGGATCCTTTTTCTTTTTCAAATATTTATCAATCAAGATACTGTCAGCATCTAACTGAACATGTACATCATAATGAGAGACAAAGAGAAAGAAGGGCTCTTCTTTATACTCCTTTATAAAGTCTATACCCATGTCAGAAAGAAGCTCACTGAGACGTTTGTTATTATTTGACTTATAAGCAGGTAAAAACTTAGGATGATAATAGCCTCCTCCAGCATAAACATGTGCCTTATCATAACCACGGGCATCCGGTAAATGATTGGGATTATTGCCCAGATGCCATTTGCCAAAATATCCGGTCTTATAACCAGCTTCCTGCATCATATCTCCGATAGTAATAATTTCATCTGGCAAATGTTGTACTTCATGATGAGGGACAATCACTTCCTCGAAAGGACGCCAATGCCCTGGGATAAAATCAAATATGCCCACCCTTGCCGGGTATTGACCTGATTGTATACTCGCCCTTGTAGGTGAACAAACGGGTGCTGCATAGGCATTATTAAATAGCATGCCCTGTTTCCTTAATTGATCAATATTGGGAGATTCATTAAAATTGTTTCCATAGGCAGGGAGATCCCTTCCGCCAAGATCATCGGCCATTATCATGACAATGTTTGGTTTTGATGGGTTCGTGTCATTTGATTTTTGCCCGTTTATATAACTGGAAAAAACTAAAAGACCACATAGAATAACTATTGAATACTTCATATTGTATAATTTTTTTGTATTAACTATTTAATTCCAAATTTTCCTTCTTGTTTTGTTTATCAGGATGATTCTATTCGCCGTAAAAGCCGGAATAACCTGTTCTTCTTTTTGTTGATCGCCAGCAAGCGACTGAGAAATTTCACTTCCATTTGGCACTGGCTCCAACGCCGTGACAACAACCGATTTTTTTGGCATATCATAAAAGGATTTCTCACTAAAATTGGTATTGAGGAATCTTCATCCACTCGCCACCTTTGACCGCAGATTGGTGTGCGATCACTCCGGCAAGGGTCATGTTTAGCGCCTCACTCACATCTACGATGGGTTTTTGGTCCAGAAGAATGGATTCTATAAAGTTATTAGTAAGTTGCCCGTGAGAACCTCCGTGATGACCGGGATCAGGACCAAGAGGCGGCAAGGCAGGGCGAGCACCGTTGATTGTGTCGTCATGTGACTTCTGACCATAAACACGGCCTTTTTCACCGTGCGCATTTTTCATATCCCAGCTGATTGCCATGCGAGACATGCCACCTTCACTCGTTTTAAATAAAGCGACTTCTGTACCAAAGGGGTTCTTGTGCGCATTGTTCCCATCTTTATACTCAGCGTAAAGACTCTCTGTTCCCAAACAAGAAACTTCGGTCAATCGCTGGCCTTCTGCCACGGAAACGAAATACGCCGTAGCATGCGTTGGATACCACATTGGTGTAAGAGCTCGCCGCCAGCCATTCGTATCGATCTTGCCGTTCTTAGGGTTATAACTTCCAAGAGTTCCAACATTATCATGATAGTATTCACCTTCTGAATAAATAAGCTTACCCAGTGCACCCGCCTGATATTGCATTCTTTTCTCGTAGAGATCCGCACGAAATGTCGATGTCTCGTTCATCATGTATTTCATGCCACTTTTTTTGACGGCATTAAATAATGCTTCAGCCTCTCCCTCTGCTTCAAAACCAAAGACAGCCGGTACCGCAGAGGCCACGTGCTTGTCATGATTCAGCGCCATAATCGCCAATCGCGCATGACTGGGTGCATCTGTCGCAATATATATAGCCTCGATACTTTTGTCTTTGATCATTTCTTCACAAGAAGGGTAAGTTTTGGGGGCACCCACTGCCTTAGCCAAAGCTGCGCAGCGTACAGGATCAAGGTCGGTCGCCGCAACCACTTCAACATTAGGATGATTTTGATAGAAAAAAGTCGATCCAAATTTAGATAGTCCATAACCCGCGATACCCACACGGATTTTTCGATCTGATTTTGATTGCCAAACATCAGTAGTTTCAGCCACTGATTGCTTCGAATGTTCATTGCCTTCTTTCTCGAACCCGGGAATGACATTGCCCTCAGAATCTTTAGGTAGATCGTTACCATCTATACAGGAAGTCAGGGAAAATGCGCCAACGGCCGCTGCACCTAGCCCAACGTTTTGAATGAAGTTTCTTCGTGTGAGATTAGATTTAATTTTATTATTCATAACTATATTGAGATTAGATTTAACTTTATTATTTATTCAAACCTGGTCCCTGAAAAACAATGTCTGGTGAAGCCTCATGGGAATAGGGTATGGCACCACCTTTATTTACCTTATAATTCCATTTGTTGAGATAATATTGCCTTGGCTTGAATTCATCACCAATCTTCCTTAATTCTTCCTGAAGTTTCAGTTCCAATTGTTCCTGAAGTTCTGCATATTTTGGTTTATTGACCAAATTGTTCATTTGAAGCGGATCCATCTCATTGTCAAATAGACGTGAAGGCCCATCCAGCATTTTTACATAGGTATAACGACTGGTATAAATTCCTCTATATTCATCATAATCTCCTGCAAAGGGAGCTAATTGCATCACGAGTGCTGCTTTATCTTCGCCTGCCCCATTACTATCGATAGCATAGGTCATACTTTCTCCTTCTATGGATTCGGGGATGGGCAATCCTGACATAGAAAGAAGTGTGGGAAGAATATCAGGTGTCCCAATGGGTGCTTCCACTTCGATTTTTTTACCTTTATAAAGAGCGGGATACTTCAATAAGAATGGTACCCTTACAGCTTCAGCCCAGGAAACCTGCTTTTGTCTCGGTCGCCAACTATGGGAACCCAGCATTTCTCCATGATCTGAAGTGAATACGAATATGGTATTTTCAGATATTCCTGTTTCCTCAATTGCCTTTTGAAGTTTGCCTATGCACTTGTCCAAAGCAAGAATATGTGCATAATAACCGGCCGCATCTTCCTTTGCTTTTTCTCTAAAATCATCAGCTACATTTTCTTGAAGGATAATATCTTCCGGTTTGAAAAGAGCTTGCATATCTTCCGGCGTATTGTGGTATGGAAAGTGAGGTGACCCAACCGCCAGAAACAACAAAAAGGGTTGTTCTCCACCGGCATTTCTATTAATATAAGAGATCGCATCTTCTGTTTCGGCATAAGGTCCATAACCTTCCCATTGCTTTCTCTCAGAATCATCTCCTTCATAATAGAATAATTTATTGTAATCATGAGAACATTCCAACGCTTTCCAATAATCAAAGCCCTGTCTACGCTCTCGGGGAGTATATTCAAATCTACCCATACCATCCAAATGCCATTTACCAATGTATGCTGTGTTATACCCTGATTCTTTATACATCTCGGCCATTGTATATGATTCCTCGGGCAAGTGAAGATCGTTTAAAAACATACCTGTGGTTGTTGGGTATTGACCTGTTAATAGTGCTGCACGGTATGGAGTACAAACAGGCGTGGTGGAAACGGCATTTTTAAAGTTGATGCTTTCACTGGCCAACTTATCTATGCTCGGGGTTTTTCCAACCAGATTCGGATCTCCGTTGTAACCGGTGGCCTGCGCCCGCCACTGATCGGCCAGAACATAGATAATATTCGGTTTCTTTGTCTCTATTAGGTTGGTCGTTTTTTTATCGTTGTTTTTGCAAGCTGATAAAAACCCGATTAAAACTATTGTTACAATTATTATTGTTGTTGTTCTCATAACTTCCAATATGTGGCTGATTAATATTTTATTGCATGAATCTCTCTTTAAATTCTGTTCTCCAGGGGTCTTTACTTCTTTTCATTTCAGTATAAAGGATTTCCTTTAATCGCTGTTTTTCATTGTGATGAGTTGGATCGGCAATTAAGTTAATCAGCCCATCAGGGTCGTTCTTGAAATCGTATAACTCTTCGCCAACCCGGAACTTGAACAGGTCCATTCTTTTCGCTAATGCTGTGTCAGATAATGCCGCCTTGCTCATTGATTTGAAGGTCCTGCCGCTCAAGGATTCTCCCTTAATTTGATGATTCCCATCCGACCAAAAATTTACGATATATCCATATCTCTCGTCTTGGACACAACGCATGGGGTATTTAATCCCGGCATATATTTTGTTAAATTGTGTAAATACCACCTTCCTTTTCTTTTGCTGTTCACCTTTTAAAATCGGAAGAAAGGAGTAGCCATCCATATCTGGTACTTTCGAAAGATGCAACGCATGGAGTATGGTAGGCATATAATCTATTCCGGAAATAAAATGTGTGCTGTCAATACTACCTGCAGGTACTTGTCCGGGCCATCGAATAATCCAGGGGGTTTTGTTGCTGTTTAGGTAACAGTTCGATTTTGCGAATGGTACGGACATTCCGTTATCGCTGATGAACATCACGATGGTGTTATCACTAAATCCACTATCATCCAATGCTTTGAGAATAGCGCCTACGGTCTCGTCGCATCGATACACGGAGGTATAATATTCAGCTATTTCCTGCTTTACCTCGGGGAGGTCAAAAAGAAATCCCGGCACGGTGACATCTTCAGGAGATATTTGTCTTGAAAATTTCGGGAGGTCTTCACCCCAGTATTTTCGTTCATTGTCACTACCTGCAAAT
>SMVA01171164.1_pt1 | contig 20207 bp, 23 predicted proteins | sample 2456451 | NCBI WGS metagenome assembly SMVA01 (sample SAMN11095933, study PRJNA526329) | marine sediment metagenome | biome: Marine sediment; feature: Surficial sediment; material: Deep marine sediment; isolation source: Hadal surficial sediment | place: Pacific Ocean | collected 2014-05 | depth... | reverse complement strand
TAGGCGGTGGCTAAGGCGGCCGTGGTGTTCAGCAGGCCCGGGCCGGGCACGACCGTGTAAACGCCGACCCGGCCGCTCGACTGGGCGTAGCCGAAGGCCATGTAGGCGGCGCCCTGTTCGTGGCGCGTGTGGATCACCCGGATCGCGTTGCCTTCGTCGTGAAGCGCGTTGAACAGGCCGTCGAGCTGGACGCCCGGCAGACCGAAAATAGTATCGACCCCGTGATTTCGAAGCGATTTGACCAGAGCCTGGCCGCCTGTCATTCGCGCCATTCGTGACCTCTCCTGCCTGTTCCGGTTCCACCATTCTAGGGTCGGCGCCGGCTGATTCCGCCGACCCGGATTCTTCACTCCCCGGAACGACGCGCCCGATTATGTTGTGAGTCGGACCCGGATGCAAAGAAAGCCAGAACTCAGACCGAAAGCCCGCCGCGATGCCCAACGCGAGGGCCACAGCGATGCCTGCCGCGAGTCCCGCAGCGGCGCCGGCCGCGGTGCCTGCCGCGAATTCCGCAGCGGCGAGTGCCTGCCGCGAGACCTGTTGTTAGGAAAGTCCGGGCCGGATTATCTACTTTACGTTTACGTAAACGTAAAGTACTCTTAAGGCATGACCGAAACCTTTGGCATCGCCGAGATGTCGCGCGAATTTGGGGTGACTCCACGCACCATCCGCTTCTATGAGGCGGAGGGTCTGCTCGCCCCCTTGCGGGACGGCCAGCGCCGGGTTTACAGGGGCCGCGACCGCACGCGCCTGCGTCTGATTCTGCGCGGCCGGCGGCTCGGTTTTCCGCTTGCCGAGGTGCGCGAGATCGTTGGCCTTTACGATGCGCCGAGCGGGGAGGCCGGACAGCTCGACTCCCTGCTCGACAGGATCGCCGCTCGCAAGGCCGATCTCGAGGACAAGCGCCGGGACATCGAGGCCAGCCTCGACGATCTCGACGGGGTCGCCGCCAACTGCCGCGCGCGCCTGACGGAACTGGATAAACCCGGCAAGGCGCGGCGGCGCCCCCGAAGCGCCCGCAAGGGGAGGCGGCAATGACCGGAACCGAATTCCCCAGCTTCAACCCAAAGGACCCGGCGTTCGAGGCGCGGGTGCGCGCGAGCTTCGGGCGTCAGGGGATCATGGAGCTGATCGGCGCGCGCCTGACACGGGTCGAGCCCGGGCTGGTCGAAATCGAACTGCCGTTTCGCGCCGACCTCACCCAGCAGCACGGTTTCTTCCACGCCGGGATCACCAGCACGATCGCAGATTCCGCCGGCGGTTATGCGGCCTATAGCCTGATGCCGGATGGCGCCTCGGTGCTGACCACCGAGTTCAAGATCAACCTGCTGGCGCCGGCCGACGGCGAGCTCCTGCGCGCGCGGCCGCGTGCTCAAGCCGGGCCGCACGCTCACGGTCTGCGACGTCGATGTCTTCGCGGTCAAGGACGGCCAAGCCACGCCTTGCGCCAAGCTGCTGGAGACCCTGATGTGCCTGGAAGACCGCCCGGATCAGCCGCGTAAAAGTAGGGAACCATAGAGGACCAGAAAGATTCACCACAAAGGCACAAATGCACGAAGACACAAAATGAAAATCCGGGCGCGTAGCGCGCAACCAAAATAGTATTTTTGGTATCTTTGTGTTCTTCGTGCTCTTCGTGCCTTCGTGTTAAAAAAACTTTTTGGTTCTCTGTGTCTCTGTGTCTCTGTGTTAAATCTTTATTGTTAGATTAGGTGAGGCGGATGATTCCGAACCAGTTTCCTTCCCTCGATTTCGGCCTCGGCGAGACCGCCGATATGCTGCGCGACACGGTGATGTCGTTCGCCGGCGAGAAGATCGCCCCGCGCGCTGCCGAGATCGACCGCAGCAACGAATTTCCGCGCGACCTTTGGCCTGAGTTGGGCGCGCTCGGCCTGCTCGGCGTGACCGTCGAGGAGGAGCTGGGCGGCGCCGGCATGGGCTATCTCGAGCACTGCGTCGCCATGGAGGAGATCAGCCGCGCCTCGGCCTCGGTGGGTCTGAGTTATGGCGCTCATTCCAACCTCTGCGTCAATCAGATCCGGCGCAACGGCACCGACGACCAGCGCCGCCGCTATCTGCCCAAGCTGCTCTCCGGCGAGCACGTCGGCGCGCTGGCCATGAGCGAGTCCGGCGCCGGTTCCGACGTGGTCGGCATGACCACCCGCGCCGAGAAGCGGGGCGACCGCTATGTCCTCAACGGCACCAAGATGTGGATCACCAACGGCCCCGACGCCGAGGTCCTGGTGGTCTACGCCAAGACCGACCCGGAGGCCGGCCCGCGCGGCATCTCCGCCTTCCTGATCGAAAAGGGCATGGCCGGTTTCGCCACCGCCCAGAAGCTCGACAAGCTGGGCATGCGCGGCTCCAATACCTGCGAGCTGATCTTCGAGGACTGCGAGGTGCCGGCGGAAAACCTGCTCGGCGCGGAGGGCCGGGGCGTGAGTGTGCTGATGAGCGGGCTCGACTACGAGCGCGTGGTGCTCGCCGCCGGGCCCTTGGGCATCATGCAGGCTTGCATGGATCTGGTGCTGCCCTACGTCCACGAGCGCAAACAATTCGGCCAGGCGATCGGCGAGTTCCAACTCATGCAGGGAAAACTGGCCGATATGTACACCACCATGAACGCGGCCAAGGCCTATGTCTATGCGGTCGCGAAGGCCTGCGACGCCGGGCGGACCACGCGCAAGGATTCGGCCGGCGCCATCCTCTATGCTGCCGAGCGCGCGACCTGGATGGCGCTCGAGGCGATCCAGGCCATGGGCGGCATGGGCTACGTCAACGAGACCGGAGCGGGGCGTTTGCTTAGGGACGCCAAGCTCTACGAAATCGGCGCGGGAACCAGCGAGATAAGACGCTGGCTCATCGGCCGCGAGCTGTTCGAGGAGAGCGGGTAGGGGCTCCTTGTTAATTTCAGTACCTAACTATCAAAATAAGTTTCTTGACAGGCGTATTAATGGATGATTTGATAGGTACAGTATATTTTTATATGGAGTTATGTTGTGCTTGAAGTTTCCGATCTCGATCGACGGCAAATGGATCAATTGACAGCGGAAGTGCGTTCGAAGTCGGACAAGATCCGCTGCCTTCGTGCGGCCGGCTATGAGCGCGGCGACATCGCGCGCTATCTCGATATCCGCTATCAGTTCGTCTACAACGTGGACACGGCACCGCAACCCAAGGCGGCGCAACACCCACAAGAAGTTGCGACAGCGCGGCAAGAAAACTCGGCGCCGGCTGAGTCAAAACCAATGTGGCTGTGGACGGCGGTCGAAAAGGGTGGTGTCGTCAAGCTTCCCGCGGAATTCCTGGAAGTGATGGGTGTAGCCGAGGGCGACCAGGTTCAGCTTTCACTGGAAGGCAACGTCGCCCGTGTCCTAAGCCGGGCGGCGGCGATCCGCGAGTTGCAGAAGAATGTCCGGCGCCATGTTCCCGAAGGCGTGAGCCTGGTCGATGAGCTCCTGGCCGAACGCCGGGCCGAAGCCGCGCGCGACGACCGGGCCGGCACGGATGGCTGATGTCGTGCTCGATGCCTCCGCGGTGCTCGCCGTGCTAAACGGCGAGCCGGGTGCGGAGGCAGTATGGGAGTGTCTCCCGGGCGCCCATTTATCGGCGGTAAACGCCGCCGAGGTCGCGGCCAAGCTGGTGGACGGCGGCCTCGATGCGGAGCGTGCTGGGCAGTCCCTTGAGCGCCTCGGCGCGCGGGTCGTCCCGTTCGATGCCGCCGATGTCGTGCCGGTCGCGCAAATTCGCGCGGCGACCCGCTCGGCGGGGCTGTCCCTCGGCGATCGCGCCTGTCTGGCTCTGGCGCAGCGCCTGGGCTGGCCCGCATTGACCGCGGACCGTCAATGGCGAGACATCCAAGTGGACATTGAGGTGCGCATGATCCGCGACTGATAATGCCCCAACGCGTACCTTCGATTGGAGGCTTTTACGTGATCGAAATACCGCATGACCTCAAATCACCCGCGCTCGACCCGGCGACCGTGCCGGTCGTGACCGGGTCCGACTATCCCGCGCCGTTCGATTCGAACGTGGCCGGGCGCGAACGGCGGCGGTTGGGCGATGCGCTTGGCCTTACGAACTTCGGTGTCAATCTCACGCGGCTGCCGCCGGGCGATGCCTCGTCGCAGCGTCACTGGCACAGCCGCCAGGACGAGTTCGTGTTTATCGTCGAGGGCGAGGTGGTGCTGATCACCGATGGGGGCGAACAGGTCTTGACCGCCGGCATGGTGGCCGGCTTCCCGGCGAATTCGGGCGACGGGCACCGGCTGATCAACCGCTCCCGGCGGGACGCGATCTATCTCGAAATCGGCGACCGCGCGCCCGATGACGCGTGCGACTACTCCGACATCGACATGCTCGTGCGCTGGATCGACGGCGAAGAAAAATACGTGCATAAGGATGGCACGCCCTATCCGGGACAGGAGTGAGACATGGCCGAGAACAGCGATCCCATCGTCGTCGTCGATTTGGCGCGGACCGCCGTGGGCGGCTTTCAGGGCGGGCTGGCGCCGCTGGCCGCGCCGGCGCTGGGGGCCGCGGCGATTCAGGCGGCGTTGTCGCGCGCCGGGATCGCGCCCCAAGACGTGGACGAGGTGATCATGGGCTGCGTGCTGCCGGCCGGCATGGGCCAGGCGCCGGCGCGTCAGGCGTCGTTCGGCGCCGGCGTGCCCGAGTCCGTCGGTTGCACCACGATCAACAAGATGTGCGGCTCGGGCATGAAGGCGGTGATGCTGGGCCACGACTTGATCGCGGCCGGCTCGGGCGCGGTCGTGGTCGCCGGCGGCATGGAGTCCATGAGCAACGCGCCCTACCTGCTGGCCAAGGCGCGCGGCGGCTACCGCATGGGCCACGGGCAACTTCTCGATCACATGTTCATCGACGGCCTGGAAGACGCCTATGACAAGGGCAAGCTCATGGGCTGCTACGCCGAGGACACGGCCGAGCACTACCAGTTCACCCGCGAGGCCCAGGACGGCTTCGCGATCCGCTCCTTAAAGCGCGCTCAGACCGCGAGTGGGGACGGCACCGCGGCGCGGGAGATCGTGGCGGTCACGGTAAAATCGCGCAAGAGCGAAGCAGTAATCGAGATCGACGAACAGCCGCGCAACGCCAATCTGGACGAAATCCCGACCCTGCGCGCCGCGTTCCGGGAGGGCGGCACGGTGACGGCGGCGAATTCCAGCTCCATATCCGATGGCGCCGCGGCGCTCGTGTTGATGAAACGTTCGGAGGCCGAGCGCCGCGGCTTGACCCCGCGTGCGATTATCCGCGGCCACGCCACTCACGCTCAGGCGCCGGCCTGGTTCACCACCGCACCCATCGCTGCGATCGAGAAGGCGCTCGACAGGGTCGGCTGGGAGAGCGGCGATGTCGATCTCTACGAGATCAACGAGGCCTTCGCGGTGGTCGCCATGGCGGCCATGCGCGAGCTCGATCTGCCGGCGGACAAGGTCAACGTCCACGGCGGCGCCTGTGCGCTCGGCCACCCGGTCGGCGCTTCCGGCGCGCGCATCCTGGTGACCCTGCTCAACGCGCTCGAGACCTACGATTTAGACAAAGGCATGGCGGCGCTGTGCATCGGCGGCGGCGAGGCGACCGCAGTGGCGGTGGAGCGACTCCACTAGTCGGGGAGACGGACATGGGGCTTCTGATGAAGCCGGCCTGCGAGCGCTGCGAGGCCGGATTGGCCGAGGACGGCGATGCCAACATCTGCAGTTACGAGTGCACATTTTGCCGCAACTGCACCATCGAGATGCATCGCATCTGCCCCAACTGCGGCGGCGAACTGGTGCCCCGCCCGCGCCGCGACAAGCCGCCCACTGCGGCTTGAGAGTAAAAAGATTCAAGACAGAGACACAGAGGCACAGAGAACCGAGGAAAAAATATTCGCCACGAAGGCACAAAGACTCGAAGAACACGAAGAGAAAAAAACTTATTTTTTGTTTGCGCGCTATAAGCGCTGAAATATTCTTAGTGTCCTTCGTGTCTCTGTGTTGAATCCTTTTTTAATTCTCGTAAAGGGAGTCGCATATGCCGACGGTAATGATCACTGGTGCCAATCGGGGTATTGGGCTGGCGCTCGCGCGCGGCTATGCCGCGGAGGACTGGCGCGTGCTCGCTTGTTGCCGCGATCCGGACAATGCCAAGGACCTCGATGTCCTGAGGGCGAAGGCAGAGGACCGGGTCGCGGTCCATCGCCTGGATGTGACCGACGGGCTCCAGATCGACAGTCTGGCCGGGGAGTTGGCCGGAAAGGCGATCGACCTGTTGATCAACAACGCCGGCGTCAGCGGCCCGCGCGAGGGCTTCGGCGAGACCGACTATGATGCCTGGCATCCGGTTTTCGCGGTCAACAGTTTCGCGCCCCTGCGCATGGCCGAACGCTTCGTCGAACAGGTCGCGCGCAGCGAGCGCAAGTTGATCGTCAATATCTCCAGCAAGATGGGTTCGATCGCGGCCAACGACAGCAGCAACGCGATTGTCTACCGCGCGTCCAAGGCGGCACTGAACCAGATATCGAAATGCCTGGCGATGGCGCTTGGGCCGCGAGGGGTCACAGTGATCGTGTTTCATCCGGGCTGGGTCAGCACCGATATGGGCGGCGCCGAGGCGCCGGTCACCCCCGAAGACAGCGCCGCCGGCATCCGCGCGGTGATCGCGGGCGTCACCACCGCGGACAACGGCCGCTTCTTCAATTACGACGGCGAGGAGCTGCCGTGGTGAAAACCGAGTTCCACCTCGCCCAGTTCAACATGGCGCGCGCCCGGGCGCCGCTCACGGACCCAATGCTCGCGGATTTCGTCGATCTGTTGGACGAAATCAACGCGCTGGCGGACCGGAGTCCCGGGTTCGTCTGGCGCCTTCAGTCCGAGGCCGGCAATGCGACCGATTTCGAGATCGGGGGCGATCCCCAGGTAATCGCGAACATGTCGGTCTGGGAAAGCCCGGACGCGCTTTTCGATTACGTCTACAGAAGCGGCCATATCCGGGTCCTGTCCCGGAAGAAAGAGTGGTTCGAGCGGTCGGATGCGCCGTCCATGGTCCTGTGGTGGATTCCGGTGGGCACGGTACCGACCCTTGAGGACGGCTTGGCGCGACTGGCTCACTTATACCAAAGGTCCTTATTATTGACTCATAGAGACGGCTTCCGAAGGTTTTCGGTAAGGAGCGCGTGGCGTGGCGGTGCGGGGCACCGCGAGCCGCGCGCGACGCTGCCCGAAAGCCTTGGGAAGCCGCCGTTCCGGTCGCCTGGGCGAACCGCCGGAGTGCGTCGGGAAACCTTGACGATGCACCGCATCGCCTGCGGCCCCCCTCCTGCCCGGCGGATCGCCCAGGCGATCTCTATGGGTCAATAATAAGGACCTTTGGTATTAACCCGTCACGGCCCGAGCGCGCGCGCCTTCACCTTCAAGACCCGCTTCCCCGTGCCAAGTGGCGTTGCGGCTCGAGACCCCGCGTATTCGTAACAATTCGGCCCGAATTTAGCCTTGCTCGGCGGCAGGGCCCCTGGCGAGGGGCAGGGACAGGACAAAGCGCGCGCCCTGGCCGGGCTGGCTGGAAACCGTGATTTCGCCGCCCATGGTGCGTGCGAGATCGCGGGAGATCGCCAGGCCCAGGCCCAGGCCCGCCGGGCCGCCGGCGACGGAGACCGCGGTCGCGCGGTAGCTGTCCTGGAAAATTCGGGCCTGCTCGTCTTCGGGAATGCCGATACCGGTGTCCCAGACCGCGATCCGCAGGGTGGAATCCGAGCCGACCAGGGTCTCGATCCCGACCGAGCCGCCGGCCGGGGTAAACTTCACCGCATTGCTCAGCAGATTGACCAGGATCTGGGTGCAAGCCATGGAATCGCCCAGCGCCCGGCCGCCGGCCATGGGGCCGACTCGAGTGATATCGACCTCGGCGTCCCGCGCGGCCAGCGCAATCATGGCCTTGGCCTTGGCGGCGACGCTGGAGAGGTCCACGACCTCGGCGATCAGGGCTTCATCGGCAGCGCCAGACCGGCTCGTCTGCAGGTGCCCAACCAATTGATCCATGTGGCGTCCGGCCTCGCGAATGGTGCGGAAGCAGTCCAAATAGCGCTCGCCGAGCGGTCCGAATATTTGCTTGAGGGCGAGATCGGCGTAACCGACCACGGCATTGAGCGGCGTGCGCAGCTCGTGCGCGGTACGCGCCAGCGGGTTGTCGCCGATCTCCGCCACCGGCCCAGCCACTGGCACTGCCACTGCCGGTACCGTTTCCTGGGGCGCCGTTTGCTGAGGCTCTTTTTGGCTCTGGGACAGCCGCCAGGACAGGTCCTGTTGGCGGATCAGGGCCTCTTCGAGGTTCTCGGCTAGGACCCGCGCTGCCTCGTTATCCTCCTCGACCCCGGTTTCGGCGCCCCCAGTCTCGGCGCCCCCAGTCTCGGCGCCCGCAGTCTTGGCCACCTCGGTCGCAGCCACCGCCGTGCCCCGGTAGCCCGCAAATCCGCCGGTCGCTGGGTCGAAATAGGGCACGCCGCTTAGCAGGTACGCGACTTCGCGATCCCCGGCGCCGGTCATGACGAAACGCGCATCCCGGAACGGCCGCCGTGCCGAGATCGCGTCCTGGACCCGCTCAGCGTCGCCGCCGGTATCGCCGCTTGGGACCTCGAAGCGGCCCAGGGCCGTCAGCGTCCGCCCGATCAGGACTTGTGCCGGGATGCCCAGCTTGAGCGCGACCGGCGAGGAGGCATAGCTCAACGTGAGCCCGGCATCGGTCTCCCATAGCCAATCGATGGTGGAACGGAGAAAGTCCTCGTAACGGCCGATTTCCTCGGCATAGCGGCGGTCCGGCGCCGCGGCCTGGACGCCGCCCACACCCCAGGGGTTCCCTTGCCGCCGGGCGGGTTCCTCCCGCTCCGATTGCGCTTCCTGCCAACCCGGAGGTTGCATTCGGGTGCCCTTCCTGCGCTGCCCCACGCTTCTCATGCGCGGTCCGAATTATAGCGGAGGCGGCCCGATCCGGCAATGACCCCGTGGCGGCCCCGTGGCGACCCGGTGGTGGCCAAATGGCGCCCGGATTCGCTGTCTCCGGGCTGGGCGGCCGGGGCGAAACAAGTTAAATTCCTGGAAGTCGAGGCATCTCGGAGATTCGAACATGGCCGCACCGATCGAGTTTTATTTCGATTTCTCAAGCCCTTACGGCTACTTGGCAGCGCGGCGGATCGAGGAGGTGGTCGAGGAATACGATCGCGAAATCCTGTGGAAGCCGTTCCTGCTCGGCGCCCTGTTCAAGACCACCGGCGCCCAGCCGCTGCTCGACATTCCCATGAAGGGCGACTACGCGCGCCTGGATCTTGCGCGCAGCGCCCGGCGCTACAAAGCCCCCTTCGTGCTGCCCGAGACCTTTCCCTTCATGTCGGTGGCGGCCTGCCGGGCGTTTTATTGGCTGAACGAAAGCAACCCCGAAGCGGCCCGGGAGTTGATCGCGGCGCTCTACGACACTGCCTTCGGCGCGGGCCGGAGCATCGCTGAAGCCACTGAGGTCGCCGCGGTCGGCGAGAAGCTTGGCCACGACCCGGAGGAGGTGCTGGCGGCGCTTAAGGAGCCGCGCATCAAGGACCTGTTGCGCCGGGAGGTCGAGGCGGCAATCGCGAAGGGCGTGTTCGGCTCACCCTATATCATTGTCGATGGCGAGCCGTTCTGGGGTTCCGACCGGCTCGACGACATCGCCCAGTGGCTGAAAGGGGGCGGCTGGTAAGGGAGGGTCTCAGCCGCCGGCCAGGATCCTGCGGTAGACCTCGGCATCCACGTTGCCGCCCGAGAGGATGAGTCCCACCTTCCTGCCGGCCATCCGGTCTATTTCCTTGAGCAGGGCGGCGAGCGGGACCGCGCCGGCACCCTCGGCCAGGTTGTGCGTGTCGCTGTAGTAGGCGCGCATGGCGGCCTCGATCTCATCCTCGGAGACCGCGACCACCCGCTCGGCGCCCTTCAAGATCGCCTCCAGCGCCTCGGCGCTGGGGACTCGCACCGAAACGCCGTCGGCCAGGGTGTCGCAGGTCTCGGTCGAGATCGGCCGTCCAGCCTCGAACGACAACGCGTAGGCCGCGGCCCGCTCGGCGACCACGCCCACCACCCGGGTTTTGAGGCCGAGCGCGTCGCGCGCCGAGATCACCCCAACGATGCCCGAGCCCAGCCCGATGGGGACGTAGACCGTGTCCAGGTCCGGCACCGCGCGAAACAATTCCAGGCCGTAGCTCGCAACCCCGCGCACCAGCAGCGGATGGTAGGAGGGGAAGGGGTGCAGACCGCGCTCGGCGGCCAGCTCCCCGGCGCGATCGTGGGCCGCGTTGAAATCCTCACCGTGCTCGATCAATTCGGCGCCGAGTGCGGCCATGGCGCGATTCTTCTCGACGCTGTTGCCGCGGGGCACCACCACCACCGCCGCGATCCCCGCATGGCGCGCCGCGTAGGCGACGCTCTGGCCGTGGTTGCCGCGGGTTGCGGCGATCACGCCGCGGGTCTCCGGCGCAGACTTCATCAAGTCGTCGAGGTAGACCAGACCGCCGCGCAACTTGAAGGCGCCGATCGGGGTATGATTCTCGTGCTTGACCCAGACTTCGGTGCCGGCGCGCTCGCAGATCAGCGGCCAACAGTATTCCGGCGTCGGTCTCATGTGCCGGTAAATCGACTCCGCCGCCGCCGCGATCTCGTCCAGCCGTCCCACGTCGCGCTCCCCTGGATAGTGGTCCTCCGGCAATAGGAACAGCGGCCGGTCCGGGCCGCAAGACTTGGATTGTTTCCCTGCAATCGCAGTATTCGAGATTTTCTCGCATATCCCCGGCCACGGATTTTCCTTGCCGCCGCGCGGGCCTGGGGCGAACCTTGCGGTTCCTGCCAATCCGAGTCGCTCGAGGCATGACCCTTCTGAAGAGCGCGATTCAGACCCGTTCCGAGGCGTTCGGCCGAAACCGTGCCGCGCACGAAGCCTTGGTCGCGGATCTGCGCGCCCAGGTCGAGACCATGGAGCAGGGCGGTGGCGCGCGGGCGCGGGACAGGCACCTGGCGCGCGGCAAGCTGCTCCCGCGCGAGCGGGTCCGCAATTTGCTCGATCCCGGCGCGCCGTTCCTCGAGCTCTCCCAACTCGCCGCCCATGGCATGTACGGCGGCGAGGTGCCCGCGGCCGGGATCATCACCGGCATCGGCCGGGTTTCGGGGCGCGAGTGCATGATTGTCGCCAACGACGCCACGGTGAAGGGCGGCACCTACTACCCGATCACGGTCAAAAAACATCTGCGCGCCCAGGAGATCGCCGAGCAGAATCGCCTGCCGTGCATCTACCTGGTGGACTCGGGCGGCGCCAACCTACCCAACCAGGACCAGGTGTTTCCGGACCGCGAGCACTTTGGCCGTATTTTCTTCAATCAGGCCCGGATGTCGGCCCAGGGCATCCCGCAGATCGCCGCGGTCATGGGGTCCTGCACGGCGGGCGGCGCGTATGTGCCGGCGATGTCGGACGAGAGCATCATCGTGCGCGGCCAGGGCACCATTTTTCTGGCCGGGCCGCCGCTGGTAAAGGCGGCGACCGGCGAAGACGTGACGGCCGAGGATTTGGGCGGTGCCGAGGTGCACAGCCGCATCTCGGGCGTGACCGACCACCTGGCCAAGGACGACGGCCACGCGCTCGCCATCGCACGGCGAATCGTCGGCCACCTCAACCGGGTCAAGCGCCACGATCTCGAACTCGCCGAACCGCGCGAGCCGCGCTACGACCCGGCCGAAATCCACGGCATCGTGCCAGCCGATCCGCGCAAGCCCTACGACGTCCGCGAGGTCATCGCGCGCCTGGTCGATGGCAGCGAGTTGGACGAGTTCAAGGCGCTCTACGGCGATACCCTGGTGTGCGGCTTCGCGCATATCCTGGGCTACCCGGTGGGCATCGTCGCCAACAACGGCATCCTGTTTTCGGAATCCGCGCTCAAGGGCGCCCACTTTATCGAGCTGTGCTGCCAGCGCGGCGTGCCCTTGGTGTTCCTGCAGAACATTGCGGGCTTCATGGTCGGGCGCAAGTACGAGGCCGGCGGTATCGCCAAGGATGGCGCCAAGATGGTCACCGCGGTCGCCTGTGCCAACGTGCCGAAGTTCACGGTCATCATCGGCGGCAGTTTCGGCGCCGGCAACTACGGCATGTGCGGCCGCGCCTTCGGTCCCCGCTTGATGTGGATGTGGCCGAACGCGCGCATCTCGGTGATGGGCGGGGCGCAGGCTGCGAGCGTGCTCGCAACGGTCAAGCGCGGCGGGCTGGAGGCGCGCGGCGAGACCTGGACGCAAGACGAGGAGGCGGCTTTCAAGGCGCCGATCCTCGAGCAATACGAGCGTGAGGGCCATCCCTACTACGCCTCGGCGCGGCTCTGGGACGATGGTATCATCGATCCGCTCGATACCCGCATGGTCCTGGGCCTGGGGATCTCCGCTGCCCTCAACGCGCCCATCGAGCCGACCCGCTTCGGCGTCTTCAGGATGTAATTGTGGTGTTGCAGCCCCTGTTTTTGGAAGAGATCGACGACGACGGTGTCGGTTGGATCACCCTGACCCGGCCGGAGGTGCACAATGCCTTCAACGACATCCTGATTGCCGAGCTGACCACGGTTCTGGCGGGTTTCGGCACTGACAAGCGGGTCCGCGCCGTGGTGCTCGAGGCCAAAGGCCGAAGCTTCTCCGCCGGTGCCGATCTCAAATGGATGCAGCGCATGACCGAGAATTCGGAGGCGGAGAACCTCACGGATGCCCGCGCGCTGGCCGAGTTGATGCGCACGCTCAACGAGCTGCCCCGGCCCACGGTTGCGCTGTGCCAGGGCCCGACCTTCGGCGGCGGCATCGGGCTGCTGGCCTGTTGCGACATTGTCATCGCCGCCGAGACCGCCAATTTCAGCTTCTCCGAGGTCCGGCTCGGCCTGATTCCCTCGGTCATCGGCCCCTACGTCATGGCGGCGATGGGCGAGCGCCCGGCACGGCGCTATTTCCTGACCGCCGAGAGCTTCACCGCGCCCGAAGCGCTGCGCCTCGGCTTGGTCCATCAGGTGGTGCCCGACGAGGCCCTGCGCGATGCCGGCAACCGGGTCTTGCGGGCGCTGCTGCGCGGCGGTCCACAGTCCCAGATCGAGGCCAAGGACCTGATTCTGGCGCTGTCGGGGCGGCCTATCGACGACGATCTGGTCGAGGATACGGCCCAGCGTATCGCCCGCATCCGTTCCTCCGAGGAGGGGCGCGAGGGCATCGCCGCATTCCTGGACAAGCGCCGGCCCCAATGGCTGAAGTCCTGAGCCGGGTGGCGCCGCGGCCCAGCTCCGGCGAGACCACGGCCGGGACCAGACTTCTCGCGCTCCGGAATCTGCTGCGAATCTATACCGGTTCGTTCCTCGATCTGGTGCCGATCATCGTGGTGATCGGGTTTTTCCAAATCGTGGTGTTGCAGCAACCGTTTCCGGACTTGGAGCGGGTGCTGATCGGCCTGGTCTTCGTGGTGGTCGGCTTGAGCCTGTTCATCAAAGGGTTGGAAATCGGGCTGTTTCCGCTCGGCGAATCCATGGCCGGGGCCTTCGCCCGTAAGGGCAGCCTGACCGCGCTGCTCGGCTTCGCGTTCTGCCTGGGATTTGGCACCACCGTGGCCGAGCCGGCGCTGATCGCGGTCGTCGCCAAGGCGGCCGAGGTGGCCGGGGCGGCCGGCTTCATCGCCGACACCGCGGCGGCGCGCGCCGACTACGCCTTCGAGCTACGCCTGACCGTGGCGCTGTCGGTCGGCGCCAGCCTGGTGCTCGGCGTATTTCGCATTCTCAAGGGCTGGCCGATTCACTACCTGATCATTTCCGGTTACCTGATCGTGGTGATCGTTACCGGCTTCGCGCCGCCGGAGATCGTCGGCATCGCCTACGATTCCGGCGGAGTCACCACTTCGACCATGACCGTGCCCCTGGTCGCCGCACTCGGCATCGGTTTGGCGACGGTCATCCGCGGTCGCAATCCGCTGCTCGACGGCTTCGGCCTGATCGCCTTCGCCAGCCTGATGCCGATCATCTTCGTGTTGCTATTCGGAATGGTGATGTGATGCGTATTTCGTTGCGGCCGCGCCGGCCCGCACCCCCACCCGGCGCGGCTCTGCGCGAGCAGAGACGGACCCAATAGACGATGTTGGGGTTTCTGGACACCATCGGGCATACCACCCTCGCGACGCTGCGCGACGTGGCGCCGATCGTGGCGATCCTGATCGGGTTCCAGTGGCTGGTGCTGCGCCGCCGGCCGCCCAACCTCAAGCGCATCGCGACCGGTTTCATATACGTGCTGCTCGGCCTGACCCTGTTCCTGGTTGGGCTCGAAGAGGCGCTGTTCCCGCTCGGCGAAACCATGGCCCAGCAGTTGACCGCGATGGCCAGGAGTGGCGCCGAACCGGGCGCCGCGCCCGATTGGCGCGACTACGCCTGGGTCTACGCCTTCGCCGCCGCAATCGGATTTGCGACCACCATGGCCGAGCCGGCGCTGTTCGCGGTCTCGCTCAAGGCCGAGGAAATCTCGGGTGGCGCGCTCTCTGCCCGCGGTCTGCGCTTGGCGGTTGCGATCGGGGTTGCGGTCGGGGTGGCGCTGGGCGCCTTCCGGATCGTCACCGGCACGCCGCTGCCATATTACATCATTGCCGGCTACCTGGTGGTGGTGTTCCAGGCCTTGAAGACCGCCAAGGCGGTGGTGCCTTTGGCCTACGATTCGGGTGGGGTTACGACCTCGACGGTGACTGTCCCGGTGGTCACCGCTCTCGGTCTCGGCCTGGCCTCCACAATCCCGGGGCGCAGCCCGCTCATCGACGGGTTTGGATTGATCGCTTTCGCCAGCCTGTTCCCTATAATGTCGGTCATGGGCTACGCCATGTTGACCGACTGGTGGCGCCGCCGTTCCGGCGCGCAGAGTCCGGAGGCTTAGACATGAGACTGAAGCTGATTATCGTCATGGTCGACGTGGAAAAAACCCAGGTTGTGATCGATGCCGCGCGGGCGGGCGGGGCAACCGGGGCGACGGTCATCACCTCGGTGCGCGGCGAGGGGCTGAAGCCCGAGAAGACCTTTCTCGGCCTTGAGCTGAGCGCCGCGCGCGATGTGGTGCTGCTCCTGGTCGCCGAGCAGCGTTCGCGCGATATTCTGGAGGCGATCGCCACTGCCGGCCGTTTCGACGACGAGCCGGGGACCGGGATCGCCTTTCAAATCGCCATCGAGGATGCGGTCGGCTTGAAGACACAACTCCCCACGCTGCTACACGATATCGAGGAAGAAGTATGAACGCCCAGGATACTGTGAAAGTGAGCCAGGCGATGACCGCTTCGGTCCACACCATCGACGCCATGGCGACCGTTCAAGACGCGATCCAGGTCATGCGCACGCACAAGGTTAGCTCGCTCGCCGTCGAGCGCCGGGACGAAAACGACGAATTCGGCCTGCTGGTGATCGTGGATATCGCGCGCGAGGTGATCTCCAAGAACCGCTCCACCGAGCGCGTCAACGTTTACGAGATCATGTCCAAGCCGGTGGTCACCCTGCCGGCGGACATGAGCATCAAATACGCCGTGCGCCTTCTGGTGCGCTTCGAGCTGTCGCGCGCCCTGGTGGTCGATAGCGCCCGCAAACCGGTCGGCATCGTGACCCTGCGCGACATGGTGCTGCGCTACGGCCCCGATTGAGATTGATATGTTCCGTCCAGTCCGCGCCGGCCCGCACCCCCGCCCGGCCACCCCAATGATACTGCCGTGGGTGGCCGGGCGGGGGTGTGGGCCGGCGCGGTTCCGCGCTAGCGGAACTTGCATAAAACAGGGGCTCGCCCGACCGTGTTCCGCAAGGTCCTGATCGCCAACCGCGGTGAGATCGCCTGCCGCATCCTGCGCACGGCGCGGCGCATGGGCATTGCCACGGTGGCGGTCTATTCCGACGCCGACGCCGAGGCGGCCCATGTCGCGCAGGCCGACGAGGCGCGGCGCATCGGAGCGGCGCCGGCGGTCGAGAGCTACCTGAACATCGATGCCATTGTCGCCGCGGCCCGGGCGGCCGGCGCCCAGGCGGTCCATCCCGGCTACGGCTTCCTGTCCGAGAACGCGGATTTCGCCGAGGCTTGCATCGCCGCCGGCCTGATCTTCGTCGGCCCGCCACCGGCGGCGATCCGGGCGCTGGGTTCGAAAGCGGCGGCCAAGGAGATCATGGCCAAGGCCGGTGTGCCATTGGTGCCCGGCTACCACGGCGCCGACCAGGACCCGGAAACCCTCGCCCAGGCTGCGGCCGGGACCGGCTATCCGGTGCTGATCAAGGCCTCGGCCGGGGGTGGCGGCAAGGGCATGCGCGTGGTCGAGCGGCCGGCGGATTTCCAGGCCGCGCTCGAATCCGCCCGGCGCGAGGCGCGCGCGAGTTTCGGCGACGACCGGGTCATCATCGAGTCCTATCTGGCGCGCCCGCGCCACATCGAAATCCAGGTCTTCGCCGATAGCCACGGCACCACCCTGCACCTTTTCGAGCGCGATTGCTCGATACAGCGGCGCCACCAGAAGGTGATCGAGGAGGCGCCGGCGCCAGGGCTGAGCGCGGCGCGGCGCGGCGAGATGGGTGCGGCGGCGGTGGCCGCGGCCAAGGCCAGCGGCTATTTGGGCGCGGGCACGGTCGAGTTCATCTGCCGCGGCGACGACTTCTACTTCATGGAGATGAACACCCGGCTCCAGGTCGAGCACCCGGTCACCGAAATGATCACCGGACAGGATTTGGTGGAATGGCAGTTCCGGGTCGCGGCCGGGGAGGCGCTGCCTTGCGGCCAGGACGATCTGGTCATCCGCGGTCACGCTATCGAGGCGCGGATCTACGCCGAAGACCCGGCCAACGACTTCCTGCCCTCGACCGGCAGGCTCGCGCACCTGCGGCTACCCACCGAAGGATCGAATGTCCGCGTCGATACCGGTGTGCGCGAGGGTGACGAAGTCACGGTCCACTACGATCCGATGATCGCTAAGGTGACGGTCTGGGGCCGCAACAGGAAGGCGGCGGTGAAGCGCCTGCACGCCGCCCTGGGCGAGATCCGGATCCTGGGTCCAGCCAACAACGTCGCCTTCCTGACCGCGATTGCCGGTCATCCTGCCTTCGGCGCCGGCGAAGTCGATACCGGGTTTATCGCGCGTCACCTGGCCGAGCTGCTGCCGGAAGCGGCGCCGGCCCCCGACGAAGCGCTGGCGCTGGCCAGCCTCGCCGAATTGCGGCAGCGCCGCCACGACACCGAGGCGCGGGCGCGGCGCTCGGCCGATCCCCATTCGCCCTGGCATCAGACCAGCGGCTGGCGGCTCAACGCCGAGGCCGCTGTCCGGCTTATCTTCCGCGACGGTGCGCGGGAGGTCGAAGTCGCGGTCCGCACCCGGCCTGGCGGCTTCACCCTCGACCTGCCTGGCGGCCGGGTAGACCTGCGCGGCGAGTTTGGGCCGGACGGCCTGCTGTCCGCGGATCTAGACGGGCGCCGGGTTACCGGGACGATCGTCCCCTACGAGGGCGGCATCGCGGTGCTGCTGCCCGGCGGCATCCACCGCTTGCGGCTCGTCGATCCACTGTTTGCGGCGGCGGAAGCGGAGGAATCCGGCCCCGGACGCCTGACCGCACCCATGCCCGGCAAGGTGATTCAGGTCTACGTGACCCCAGGCCAGACGGTCGAACGCGGCGCGCTTCTCCTGGTGCTCGAAGCGATGAAAATGGAGCATGGGATTTCGGCGCCGGCGGATGGCAAAATCGCACAGGTGCCCTATGCTGTCGGTGACTTGGTCGAGGAGGGCGCGGAGCTGATCGCGTTCGAGACCGAGACCGAGGTATGAGCCCTATGAATCTGCCCCGCCGCGTCAAGATGGTCGAGGTCGGCCCGCGGGACGGCCTGCAGAACGAGAAGGACCCGGTCCCGGCGGAGGTCAAGATCGCGCTCATCGATCTGCTGAGCGCGGCCGGCCTGCCGGTCGTCGAGGCCGGCGCCTTCGTCTCGCCGCGCTGGGTGCCGCAGATGGCCGACAGCGCCGAGGTTTTGGCCGGAATCACCCGCCAACCCGGCGTGAGCTATCCGGTGCTGGTACCCAACATGAAGGGCTTCGACGCGGCCCAGCGCGCCGGCGCCCAAGAGATCGCGGTATTCGGCGCCGCCTCCGAGGCCTTCACCCAACGCAACATCAACTGCTCCATCGCCGAAAGCATCGCCCGATTCGCGCCGGTTGCGGAGGCAGCCCAAGCCGCGGGCATGCCCCTGCGCGGTTATGTGTCCTGCGTGCTCGGCTGCCCCTACGAGGGCGAGATCGCGCCCGCCGCCGTGGCCGAGGCCGCGGCGCGTCTGGCGGATCTGGGCTGTGCCGAGATCTCGCTCGGCGACACCATCGGGGTCGGCACCCCGGCGCGTGCGCAGGCCATGATCGAGGCGGTCGCCGCGCGCGTGCCCATCGAACGCCTGGCCGTTCACTTCCACGACACCTACGGCCAGGCGCTGGCCAATATCCTGGCTTGCCTGGAGCTGGGCGTGGCGGTCGTCGACAGCTCGGTGGCGGGCCTCGGCGGCTGTCCCTACGCCAAGGGCGCCACAGGCAACGTGGCCAGCGAGGACGTGCTCTACATGCTGGACGGCCTGGGCATCGAGACCGGCGTCGATCTGGCTAAACTGGCGGCGGCCGGGCGGACGATCTCCCGGCACCTGGGCCGGCCGCCAGCCTCTAAAGTCGCCCGAGCACTGGCCGGAAAGGCGGCGGCGTGATGCTCCATATGATCAAACTCTCGGTCGGCACCGAGGATGTGGACGACTTGGAGCGCTGGCAGGCCCAGCGGCTGAAGCGGACCGGCCGGGTCTTCCACCGGACCCGCATGATGCCGCGGCGCCGGGCCGAGGTGGTCCAGGGCGGTTCGATTTACTGGGTCATCAAGGGCGCAATCCGGTGCCGCCAGCGCCTGACCGGCATCGAGCCGGGCGCCGACGAGGAGGGCCGGCGCTGCACTTTGCTGATGCTCGAGCCGAAACTGGTGCGCACCGCGCCGCGGCCGCACCGGCCGTTCCAGGGCTGGCGCTACTTCGCCCCCGAAAACGCCCCGGTCGATTTCGTGTCGCTGCCTCCGGGCGTAGCGGAGATGCCGCCCGAATTGGTCGCCGAACTCCACGAACTCGGCCTGTTGTGACAAGCTCTTTGGGACCGGCTGAACGGGGGAATTTTTTTTTGCTGTTCCGCCGGATTCGGGGCTGGACAGCGGTGATTCGAAGCTCTATAACGTCCATCGCTGACGGCGCGCGGTTGACCAACGGCGCTGACGGCCTCCAAGAGAACACGGCTTCGTAACGCAGCACATTGCGGCGTTGCGCTTCGTCAGTTAGGTCGATATACTACTCGTCCCGTTTGGCCTGGATTGGCGAGGCGGGGTTTAGCGGACCGGCGATAGCGGGTCTGCGGGTACGGGACGGCGGCGGAGCCGACTGTTTTTGTGCCTTGCTGTTTGACATTGTTGGAGCGAAGGAAGGGATGCGCGGGCGGCGGAGTCCGGGTGCCGGCACTCGTTTGGTGTCGTACTCAGGTCGAAGACGCAATCGCGTATCCTTAAGGTACTTATGTACCTTTTTACGCGTTTGTGTCGGGAACCTAATGGAGCCTGTCCAACGGCTCGCGGATCGCAAGATGCGCGGATCGAGGGGCACGCGAAGTTAACCTAAGAGTTTGATCCTGGCTCAGAACGAACGTTGGCGGCAGGCTTAACACATGCAAGTCGGAGGTGAACCGGGGCTTCGGCCCTGCGGAAACTGGCGCACGGGTGAGTAACGCGTGGGAATCTACCCCGGGGTGGGGAATAACCGCTGGAAACGGCGGCTAATACCGCATACGCCTTTAGAGGGAAAGCTTTAGTGCCCTGGGATGAGCCCGCGTTAGATTAGGTAGTTGGTGGGGTAAAGGCCTACCAAGCCATCGATCTATAGCTGGTCTGAGAGGATGATCAGCCACACTGGGACTGAGACACGGCCCAGACTCCTACGGGAGGCAGCAGTGGGGAATATTGGACAATGGGGGCAACCCTGATCCAGCCATGTCGCGTGCGTGAAGAAGGCCTTAGGGTTGTAAAGCGCTTTCAGCGGGGAAGATGATGACGGTACCCGCAGAAGAAGCCCCGGCTAACTCCGTGCCAGCAGCCGCGGTAATACGGAGGGGGCAAACGTTGTTCGGAATTACTGGGCGTAAAG
>SMVA01373274.1_pt1 | contig 20221 bp, 20 predicted proteins | sample 2456451 | NCBI WGS metagenome assembly SMVA01 (sample SAMN11095933, study PRJNA526329) | marine sediment metagenome | biome: Marine sediment; feature: Surficial sediment; material: Deep marine sediment; isolation source: Hadal surficial sediment | place: Pacific Ocean | collected 2014-05 | depth... | reverse complement strand
ACACGCATGACTTTGCTGTTGACGCGAAGTCGGCGCCAGCGAACATTGCAAGTGAGCTTCGTATTGTGGAAACCCTGACCGTCGATGGCGGCACGGATCCTGGCGATGATGTGACAATATACCTGATTGAATCGCGGGGTGGCCTACACGGTTATTTGATACTCTCGGACAGCTTTCATACCGACCCGCGTAAGGCTGCTTTTATCGATGCCTTACTCAGCAGGCAGCGTGTCGGCAGTTGATCCCCATAACGGCCGGCTAAGGCGCTCCGCATAATTAGAAAACATCAGGTTAAAACTGATGCTTATTCTCAGCTTGTTACTCTCGTTTGGTGCGACAGAATGTGCCAGGTAGGATGGGAATATCAACAGCATCCCGTCGCTCACGGTTAACACCACCTGGTCTGTATTCCGGGACGTGAGTTCAGTCACCGGAGGCCTGATGATGCTGGTTTGCGGTCTGGGATCGTGAAAATTAACCGAATCCGCTCCCGGATGCGTTTGCACATAGTAAACGCCGCTCAGGAAATTATTCGGGTGGCAATGCATTGCATGCGCCGCACCGCTTGCGTTAACCGTTGCCCAACAAGCGGTAATTTCAATCGCGTCGGAGCCGACTTTCAAGAATTGAAGTACGGTCTGCGCGGTACTGTTAATGCACGAAACGAGGTCCACAAGTTGCTCGCGATTGTAAAGGTCCTGTCCTGACTGCCAGGAACCACCCATAGGAATCTTAGCCAAATCCGGGTTGATCTGGTTAATAAGTTGGAGAATTTTAGAATTTAGCTCCTGATGGAATTCAGGTTTCAACTGATTTTTCCAGACACAGGTTGGAAAGATGGATAGAACTTCCGAAACCTCCAACCACGGGTCTTTTTCGCTCATTTGTACTGGCTGGATACGATGACGCCCGACACGTCGAGCGGAGTATTTAGGTCAGGCATTGATATTCATGTAGAAGGGGTTTGTGCCGGAGGCGTGGTCGGTGGCGTCGATGATGTCGACGACCTCCGGGGCCACCCGTCGAACCATCAATTCGAAACCCTGGCGCAGCGTAACCTGGGAGGCCGCACAACCCTGGCAGCCACCGGACATCTTGATGTACAGGTTGCTGTCCTGCACCTTGACGATGGAAATCATCCCGCCATGCGAGGCGATGGAGGGGTTAGTTTCCTTATCCAGCAATTCCTGTACAACTTCCCGGATCTCATCATCGTTCCGATTCTCGGCAGGCGCAGACTGCGGTGCTTCGAGGATGGCTCTCACACCGGTCAGGAGCTGAGACCGGATTACGGCACCAACCTCGGCTCTGAGGCCGTCCCAGGTCTTGCGCTCCTGCTTGCCGATGGTAACCACCTTGCCGGCAACGAGGACGTGAGCGACGCCTGCCAACGCAAACAAACGTTCGACCAGCGGTGATCCGGCAGCCTGCTCTGGATTGTCGAAGAAGAAGGGCCCACCGGGATGCACCTCCTTATTGACCGTGAATTTGCAGGAATCGGGATCCGCGACCGAGGTTTCAGCCCGGATGGAGATCAAAAGCGGTTTGGAAACCATATCAGACATCTTCGACAGCGCCGGCTGCACTCCGCTCGCCCAACTCGCGCAGGGCAGTGAAGGCGTAAATTCCAGTGCTGTGGCCGTCGCTCCAGTTGACCAGGAAGGCATAGTTACCGACGCTCGAAACCGTGCGTGGGGCCACGTCAGGACGTATGGTCTTCGGGTCGAGTAAGGGCCGGCCGCTCATCTCTTCAATGCACAACGCGCAGCGGCAGGCGAGTCGCAGGTCACGCACGTCGAAGTCCTGGCAATGGCCGTCCTCCCACAGGATTGAAATTGTGCGCTCGTCCTTGCGCTGAAAACCGACGGCGGTAGTCGGTGAACCCTCTGCATGGACCGCGGTTTCGACCCAGGGCGGTTGACCCTCCCCGCTTTCCCAGTTCCACGCGAACGGCTTGAGCGCCGTCGGTGGGTGTCCCTTGAGGTGAGCGTCCAGCTCCGTGGCGATAGCCAGGTACGCCCTGGCGGCGACTGAGTCCGGCTTTTCGAGCACGATCGGATGTCCTTCGTCTCCGCCGGTCACAATCTCGGGGTCCAGGGGAATTGCACCCAGAAACGGAACGTCGAGTTCACGACTCATCCGCTCACCCCCGCCGTGGCTGAAGATGTCAGTGCCCTTGCCGCAGTGGGGACAGGTGAAGGTGCTCATATTCTCGATGATACCGAGGATGGGAACATTCACTTTTTCGAACATGCGCAGGCCGCGACGGGCGATCTTGAGGCTCACGTCCTGCGGTGTCGTTACGATGATCGCGCCTGACAGAGGGAAACTCTGCGCAAGTGTTAGTTGTGTGTCGCCGGTACCCGGTGGCAGGTCGAGAATCAGGTAATCCAGAGTGCCCCACTGCACGTTTGCGATCAACATGCGCAGGTATTTGCTTACCATTGGCCCGCGCAGGACGGCAGGAGAATCGTCACTGGTAAGCAGCCCCATTGACACCGCCTTCAGGCCGTGGCGCTCGGCCGGAGGAATCTTGCCATCCGGCGTCATTCTAGGTGCTTTGCCGGTTGGCAGCCCCAGCATTACAGGGATGCTCGGTCCCAGGATGTCCGCATCAACCAGCCCGATACTACCCCCGAGTTGTTTGAGGGCGAGCGCCAGGTTGACCGCCACAGTCGACTTCCCGACGCCGCCCTTGCCACTTCCCACAGCGACCAGGTAGCGGATTCCGGGCAGGGCCTCTTTACCCGTCGATGCGTCAGTTCCGTGCTGCTGATCTGGCTTTGGTTCTGTCGTTGCCATCGTCTGTTTCCTCTGGTTGGTCAAGCGGATAACACTATGGCTAACACGCTGCCTGATACCACCCAACAGTCTACGCCATTATCTTTTACCCTGACCTCTTTTTCCATGACATTACACTGAGGTTTGACATTGGCTTGCTCTCCAAATAAATTGATCATCAAGTAGAAAAAGCACTGCCGCGGGAGAATCTGATGCCGAACATGCTGAAGGTTATATTTGTCGTTTTAAATGTCTGTGCTTCTGTTTGCGGCTGCGTTTTCAACCAATCCCTGAGCGACGATAAGGACGTCCCCAAAGATTTGGAGTTGCCGACCGTCGTGCTCCCGGTGATGGCGAGCTGGTGGTAAGTATCCTTTAAAGGACTACAACTGTGTTGTGTAGGGACATATGTAGGGACAAAATAAGGCCCTTAATAAAAAGGGCTTTATTTCAATACCTTATCCGCATATTTGGCGGAGAGGGTGGGATTCGAACCCACGGTGGGCTACAAACCCACGCTGGTTTTCAAGACCAGTGCATTCAACCGCTCTGCCACCTCTCCAAATTTTTCTTCTACCCTACGCTTTTACACATTCCAAACGTAGGATTTACTTGCACTGGTCAAGACCAGTGATTACTGCGGGCATCCTGCCCTGGCCCTTTAACCGGTGTTGCTGCGCAACTGCATCATTTGCGAGGATACTGCCTCGCAGCACCCTCTCCAAGGCGCGCAAGAATACCTAAAAACCAACTTAGAAACTAGTGCTCTTTTGATCCGTTAGTCAATCCCTGACAATCAGCATATGTTATCGCAGGTCAAATTGAATTAGAGTATCCGCTTTAGGCGCCTGAAAATTTGGGCTGTGAAGATCCTTAAGCTAATTATTCTGTCTTTAACATTGAGTTTTCATCAACCGGGAGCCATATCCTGATCATGAATCAGACCATTTACAGAACCACGACAAGACCGGCAGTAACTGCCGCATCCATGAACCGCGTTTTGCGCAACACCTACGCGTTATTGTCAATGACGCTTTTATTCTCAGCAGTCATGGCAGGTGTTTCAATGGCCTTAAACTGGCCACACCCGGGAATGATGTTCACTTTAATTGGCTACTTTGGCCTTTTATTCCTGACGGGCAAGTTACGGAACAGTGCCTGGGGAATCCTCTCAGTCTTTGCGCTGACTGGATTTATGGGCGCAACCCTTGGACCCATCCTTAATATGTATATCTACATGTTTGCGAATGGTACGGAAATCATAATGATGGCTCTGGGTGGGACAGGCGTTATTTTCCTTTCCATGTCGGGATTGGCTCTGACTACAAAACGGGATTTCTCCTTTATGGGTAAATTCCTTTCCGTTGGGATATTGGTTGCCTTTGTTGCGATGCTGGGAAATATATTCTTTAATTTCCAGCCCCTGGCTTTGGCAATTTCCAGCATGGTTTTGTTTTTGGCGTCTGGCATTATTTTGTGGCAGACACAACAAATTATAAAGGGTGGTGAGACCAACTACATCATGGCCACTGTTACCTTGTTTGTGATGATGTTTAACCTGTTTGCCAGTCTTCTGCATTTACTGGGTTTTGGTTTTGGCGACGATTAACCAGGACTTTACAAAGCATTGAAAAAAGCCCGCATCTGCGGGCTTCTTTTTATGTGTTAATCATTTCTTTACCACCCATATAACGCTTCAAGACTTCCGGCACTTTAATGCTTCCATCGCGTTGCTGGTAGTTTTCCATCACCGCGATTAGCGTTCTTCCCACTGCCAGCCCAGAGCCGTTGATTGTATGTACAAGCTGCGGCTTTTTAGATTCCGGATCCCGCCACCTTGCCTGCATCCGGCGGGCCTGGAAATCCGTGCAGTTACTGCACGAGGATATCTCCCGGTACGTGCCCTGCCCCGGCAACCAGACTTCTATATCGTGGGTTTTGCTGGCTGCAAAGCCCATATCCCCGGTGCAAAGAACCACTACCCGGTAGGGGAGATTGAGTTTCTGCAATATCACTTCCGCATGCCCGGTTAACTGCTCCAAAGCTTGCATGGAATTCTCAGGTTTTACGATTTGCACCAATTCGACCTTTTCAAACTGGTGCTGCCTGATCATTCCCTGGGTATCCTTACCGGCGGAACCCGCCTCCCTTCGAAAGCACGGCGTCTGGGCGGTGTACATGACCGGTAACTCATTGGCTTCAAAAATCGTTCCTGCAGCCAGGTTGGTCATCGGCACCTCGGCGGTCGGCACCAGGTAAAGCGGAGGATCATCGGTGGTGGCAAAGGCGTCATCTTCAAATTTTGGTAGCTGGCCCGTACCCCTCATGGCTTCAGAATTGACCAGGTACGGCACATAAACCTCGGTATATCCATGCTCACTGGTATGCACGTCCAGCATAAACTGGGCCAGGGCCCGATGCATGTGGGCAATATCGGATTTGAGCACCGTGAATCGCGCTCCGGAAAGTTTTACGGCAGCTTCAGGATCCAGCAGGCCGCGACGCTGACCGAGTTCTACATGGTCACGGGGCTCGAACTCAAATTCAGGTATTGAACCCCATTGGCGGATTTCTACGTTGTCTGCCTCGTCATTACCAGGCGGCACCTGCTGGTCTGCAATATTCGGCATTTCCAGATGCCATGCCAGTTGCTCATCCCTCACTGTCCTGAATTTTGATTCAAGCTGGCCCAGTTCATCACCCAGTTGACTTACCTGGTCCAGGAGGGGCTGGATATCTTCACCTTTCGCTTTTGCGTGGCCAATGGATTTTGCATTGCGATTACGCCTACTTTGCAATTCTTCCAGTCGTTGCTGAAGGTCCTTTCGCCTGCCTTCAAGTTCCAGGTAAGCGTCAACATCAAGCGTATAACCACGTTTAGCAAGCGCTGTTGCCGCTGTTTGAATATCAGTTCGAAACAATTGTGGATCAAGCATGTGGATTCAATGGTTCAGGAGATGGTCCATTGTAACGTTACGGTCTATTGATGAATACCGCGACCCAGCAAAAAACCGCCCCATACTGCCAGAAAACACAGCATCAGGGTAAGGACTACATTCAAGCCAGCCTTGTTGAGGTGGCCATCCTGGAGCAACTGCAGGGTTTCTATTGAAAAAGCGCTGTAAGTGGTGAATCCGCCAAGAACACCGGTTATCAATAACAAACGAAGAAATGGCACGGAGTCTTCGGCATCAGGGAGAAGAACCAGCATGTATCCAATGATTAGAGAACCAAGGACATTCACCATCATGGTCCCGTAAGGGAAGTTTTCACCCATTAAAGAATGGGTCACAGCTGCTGCCATGTAACGCAGGCTAGCGCCAAGTGCACCGCCAGCGGCAACCGTTGCGAGTTTCATGGCAGCGATTTTCACTCGACATCACCTGCTTCGAAGTCAGCCGTTTCGAAATTACTGATATCAAAATCACCCACTACATCGGTGTTTTCAGGCGGGTCGAAACGAAAGAGTTCCGGATCAAGTTCCGGATTGCGAATAATGTTTGAGAACCTGATTTGCGTTCGCAGGCCGAATGCGTCCTCAAGGCTCATCAGGGCCAGCTGATCACCTTCAAAGCCCAGCAAAACCCGGTCAAACTCAGATTCGGAGTTAATTGAAACCAGTTCCAGCAGATTCATTCCTTCATAGTCACCCACCTCGGTGACGGTAAACTGCTCATCCAGTAAATCAGGATCTGTAAGCAGCATTAACGGCGAATCTTCTGCCAGTCTTGACTGGAGCTTTACCGTAACCTGCTCCAGCATCAGGTCATAAAGCCAAATCTTTTCCCCGTCGGCCACGATGAGTTCAGGGAAATCACCACCATATGACCACCTGAACAAACCTGGGCGTTGTAACCACATCTCACCACTGCTTTCGCTTTCAAGACGCCCATCCGGCGCGACTATAGTTTGTGAAAAGTCCGCTTTTAGTGAATGAAGATTGCGGCTAAATTGCTCCAGTCCATTCCGTGCCGGCCCGGAAGCATCCGCCCACAGAGAAGCGCACATCAGGCTGGTGAACAGTAACAGGCAGAGTTGAAATCCTGGCAGGTTCATACCAGGTGATCGTTTTTTAAACAGTTGCATAATCATTATTGATCCGGGAAAGCTCTACGAGTTCCGGAATTAGTCCCGTGGTGGCCTGGGTGCAAGCACTTCACGCATACCATTGTGTTCAGGCCTGCTCACCACCCCGGCAGCCTCCATGTCCTCGATCAACCTGGCTGCCCGGTTATATCCCACGCGTAATTTCCGTTGCACACTCGAGATTGACGCCTTGCGCGATTCGGTGACCCATGCAACGGCCTGGTCATACAGTTCATCCTGTTCTCCGCCGACGTCTTCCATAAAACCCATTGCGTTAATGGCTTTGCCATCTATCGCTAGCTGAGTATCACCAATGACTCCTTCCACGTAATCAGGTTTACCGGTACGTTTCAGGTAGTTAACCACGGCATGTACCTCATCATCACCGACAAAAGCGCCGTGGATGCGTTCTGGAAGAGCCGTGCCGGGCGGGAGATACAACATGTCGCCATGACCGAGAAGTTGCTCTGCGCCCATCTGGTCAAGAATCGTACGGGAGTCAATCTTGGACGAAACCTGGAATGCAATCCGGGTTGGAATATTTGCCTTGATTAATCCGGTAATCACATCAACGGAGGGACGTTGAGTGGCCAGGATTAAATGGATGCCGGAAGCGCGAGCCTTTTGCGCAAGCCGCGCAATCAGCTCATCGACTTTTTTACCGACAATCATCATCATGTCAGCCAACTCGTCAATAACGACGACTATGAACGGAAACTGCTCAAGTTCAGCAGCCGTTTCATCAGTGTTTTCTTCTCCAGGCACAAATAACGGGTCAAGCAATGGAGCACCTTTTTTGGCAGCATCCCTTACTTTGCGGTTATACCCGGCAAGATTTCGAACGCCAAGTTCTGACATTAGCCGATAACGCCTTTCCATCTCCGCCACGCACCACCGCAGGGCATTTGCAGCTTTTTTCATATCGGTAACAACGGGTGTCAACAAATGTGGAATCCCCTCGTAAATCGATAACTCCAGCATCTTGGGATCCACCAGCACCAGACGCACCTGCTCCGGAGTGGATTTATATAGCAGGCTCAAGATCATGGCATTCAAAGCTACCGATTTTCCTGACCCGGTGGTACCTGCCACCAGCAAATGCGGCATGCGGGCCAAATCAGCCACCTGTGCCCTGCCAGCAATGGTTTTACCCAGGGCCAGGGTAAGTGGTGAACTGGATTTTTCGTAAACCTCTGAGCGCAATATCTCAGATAGGAAAACGGTATGCCGAATGGTGTTGGGTATCTCGAGACCAATGGTTGGTTTGCCCGGTATGACCTCTACCACCCGCACTGAAACAATGCTCAATCCACGTGCCAGGTCTTTTGCCAGATTGGATATTTGTGCAGACTTAACACCCGCTTCCGGTAGTAGTTCAAAGCGGGTAATAACAGGCCCGGGATGCACGGCTACGACGTCTACCTGCACGCCGAAATCAGCCAGTTTCAGTTCAACCTGCCTGGATAACGCCTCAAGCGCCTGCTTGCTATAACCAGCCTCCTGGTGGCCCGGGTCATCCAGCAGCTTAAGCGGAGGGAGCGCATCGACTGGCAGATCCGCAAACAGATTTTGCTGTTTCTCCCTGGCTGCGCGCTTACTGACTCTTGTCTTGCTACTCGATAGCTGCGGTTCAATCCTGGTTCTTGGCTTGGTCTTTCGACGCACCGAATCAGCTTTTCGAACTTCCTCCCGTTTGGCTTTCGCCCGTCTGCCAGCAAACCAGTCCCGAAGGTCCGAAATACTTTTACCGACCCATGCGATTAAAGCCAGTGTGCCCTGGCCTATCAGATCCATCACGTAGAACCAGGATAAACCGGTAAACAGGGTGACGCCCACCAACATGAGTGCCAGCAGGAACAAAGTAGTGCCAAGAGCACCGGTTTGCATCAACAATGGATCCGCAATTAAGCGTCCGAATATTCCGCCTCCGCCAGCAGGCATGGCTCCTGCGGCAGGATGAATGTGTAAATGGGCCAGACCAGTGGAAGACAATACGAATAAAACCAGGCCGGAGATTCGGACCAACCATTCAACAATTTGATTGCTGCGATCCATGGCCGGCGGAGTCAGTTTATTTTCTGAATAGGCACTCCAGCCGGCAAAAACAATAATTAATGGCACCACGAAAGCAACATAACCACTTAGGAACAGAAGAAAATCAGCCAGCCATGCACCCAGGACCCGACCGGTATTGCTGACTTCTTCTGCAGCAGTTTTATTAAAGTATCCCGGATCCAGCGGGTCATAGCTGACAATACAGGCGAGCAAATAGACACTGATCAGGATTGACAACAGGAATACACTTTCCTGTATACGCCGGGACATTTGGTTCTGAATCTTGGGCGTTTTTCTGGCTTTTTTACGTGCTTGGGGCAAAGTGATTAAACCCTCGTAAGTTATTAGTTAGAATGCCCGACTTGAATCTCTTTTTAGTGCCTCAAAATAATTAAAATCCGGCAACACAAAATACCGTGCAAATGATTCCGGACCAATGGAGCAATTATACATGAGCGATGTTAAACACTGCGGGCTTTTAATCCTCGGATCGGGACCGTCCGGCTATACCGCCGCAATATACGCAGCCAGGGCCAATCTTAAACCCGTGGTTATTGCCGGAATCCAGCCTGGTGGACAGTTATCGATCACCACAGACGTGGACAACTGGCCTGGAGATGTCGAAGGACTGCAAGGACCAGACCTGATGGATAGAATGCAAAAGCATTCGGAACGCTTTGATACTGCTGTCATTTTTGATCACATACATACCGCTGACCTTTCTCAGCAGCCTTTCATGCTTGAAGGTGATTCCGGAACCTATAGCTGTGATGCCCTGGTGATTGCGACCGGCGCAAGCGCCAAATACCTGGGTTTGCCCTCCGAAGAAGCGTTCATGGGCAAAGGGGTATCTGCCTGCGCCACTTGTGATGGCTTCTTTTTTCGCGACAAAGTGGTCGCGGTTATTGGTGGCGGAAACACGGCGGTGGAAGAAGCACTTTACCTTTCGAACCTGGCTTCAAAAGTGATTCTGGTTCACAGGCGTGACGAATTACGGGCAGAAAAGATCATGCAGGACCGTTTGTTTGCTCGTGCAAAAAACGGAAATATTCGCCTGATGTGGGATCACACTGTTGAGGAAATTCTGGGCGATGAAACCGGTGTTACCGGATTAAGGGTCAACAATGTCAAGAACGGCGAACAAACCGACCTGGAGCTTAGCGGAGTGTTCATGGCCATTGGCCACACACCAAATACCGGAATTTTCGAAGGACAACTGGATATGAAAGATGGTTACATCAATATCCAGAGTGGCACCTCCGGAATGGCGACCACAACCAGTGTTGAGGGCGTCTTCGCTGCTGGAGATGTCGCGGATCACGTTTACCGCCAGGCGGTGACCTCGGCTGGATTCGGCTGCATGGCAGCCCTGGATGCCGAACGCTGGCTGGATGAAAAAAACAACTGACTGATTGCGACATTGCAAAATCGGCCCTCACTAATGATTCCACAGCTGGGCCACGACCCGGCTGCTGATTTTCCTGACCCATCATCAGCAATGGAGTCTCCCGATGGCCTACTTGCCTGGGGTGGTGATCTGGACCCGATACGGCTGGTCAACGCTTACCATCGTGGAATTTTCCCCTGGTTCTCAGACGATCAACCCGTTTTATGGTGGAGTCCGTCGTCACGCTGTGTACTTTTTCCCGGGGATATTCACATTTCCCGGCGCCTGCAAAGGGTAATCGGCCAGGCCAAATTCAGGCTTAGCGCAGACCGGGCTTTTGAGCAGGTGATACGCGGATGCGCCCTGCCCCGTGAAACCCAGGATTCCACCTGGATAACCAAAGCAATGATTTCTGCTTACTGCCGCTTGCACAAAATGGGGATCGCGCATTCGGTTGAGGTCTGGCATGGTGAAAATCTTGCAGGTGGAATTTACGGGCTTTCTATCGGAAAAGTTTTCTTTGGTGAATCGATGTTCAGTTGCGAACGAGATGCAAGCAAAGTTGCCCTGGCGGGTTTGTGCGAAACGCTTAAGGCGCATGACTTTGCCATGCTCGATTGTCAAATCACCAACCCACACCTGGTCAGCATGGGTGCTGTTGGTATCCCACGGGAATCGTTTCTTTCTATCCTAAGTGCAAACGTTGATCTGCCGGTGGAAGCCGATGTTTTCCGAAAGGCATTTGTCTAGGGAACCTCTGATTTATTCTGGAGGAAGTAGATTTCAATTCAAAATGTTCAGATTCAAGGCGCGAATCGCAGCTAATAGCTGGCTATTGACAAGATTCGCAACACAAAAGCTGAATATTTTGGAGGTAAGATGCGAGATCATGAATAGATCAGAGGTTCCCTAGATGAGTCAACAAGACCATTCAGTTGAGCAGGACCCGATCAAGGCAATCATACTGATGACGGCTGCTGTTTTCATGATGTCCACCATGGATTTGGCCATCAAGCAGCTGGTGGATCATTACCCCAGCATTCAGGTGGTTTTCCTGCGCTGCGTATTTTCAGCACCCTTGTTTGCGATCTGGATTTTTTTCCGCAACCGTTCATTATTCAAACCAAAGCGGTTCAAAGACCATTTTCTACGGGCGACTATTGGTTTATTGATGCTATATGCGGTGGGTGAATGTTTCAGGGAAATGCCCCTGGCTGATGCCTATGCCATTTTTTTTGCCGCCCCGCTGCTCATTACTCTGCTTTCAGGCTTGATTTTGAAGGAGCCGGCCGGGCCGTTGCGGCTCAGTGCCAGCATCATCGGGTTTATTGGTGTCATTGTTGTTCTCAAGCCCGGCTCGTCTGCATTTTTATCTTACGGGTCAGCCATGGGCCTGGTTGCGGTTGTTGCCTACTCTTTTGTGGTGCTGCTGTTGCGAAGCCTTGGCCGACAGGAGCACAGCATTACCATTGCTTTCTGGTTTACTGCACTGGTGGGTGCCGGATCTGCAATATTCGCCTTTAACAGCTGGCAACCTGTCTTAATTGAACACTGGCCCTGGCTGCTGACGCTGGGGCTTAGTGGAACTGCCGGCCAGGTCCTGCTCACCGCGGCTTTCAGACGTGCTTCGGCCGTGGTGGTAGCGCCTTACGACTATTTGCATATGTTGTGGGCCGTGCTCTTTGGATGGTGGTTCTGGGGCGACTTGCCAGGCTCTCGTGTCTGGATAGGTTCGTCCATTATTGTTGCTTCAGGTCTTTATATATTATTCAGAGAACATAAGCTTAAACATAAGGTTGTAGCACCTTTATCGAATCCGGATTTACCTCATGTCTGAATTCATTCCTGAATCAGGAAATAGATATGGGTAATAATCTCCGCCTCCGGGGTATTGCCCGGGTCCGAGATGTAGTGTTCCCATGAAACCGGCCCTTCGTCCAAGCCATTGGCAGCCATATAGCTGGCTAGCTTTTCATAAGCCGGCAACATCTGATCGTAAGGGCCAATATGTGTAAAACGGACGGCTCTTCCGGAAGGAGAAAGGCCAATTTGTACATTTCCGCTGACCTCGTCCGGTAAGCCGTTAACTGGTACGGCGGCATCAAACTGGTATCCATTCTCGTCCCATGAGCGTGTGATCGCCATTGGTTGACTATCCTGCAGGATATTATTTTCGGCCATAAACCGGCCAATTTGTGTAAAAGCATCGGCCAATGCCTGGCCCACATCGGTTGCTTCCTGGCTGCTTTTGCCGGATACATAGAGGATATCAAAGGGTTCGACTGTTACCACTTCAATTATCGACCCTGAGAAATCTGAAGCCGGTAAAGTCTCTGCAAATTCCTTGAATGCACCCAGGCCCTGTTCATAATCTGCACCGATCCATTGATCCAGAAAAAGCCCGAAATACTTACCCAGCAAGGCGGTAATTACACTCTTCCCTTCCGTTACATCGGTGTTGAAAGACCAGGTCACTCGTGTTCCGGCATCGGTTTCAAGCAAATCAAACTGGCTCTGGGCAACACCTTGATCACCAAAATCAAGGTGCATGCTGATGATTTCAAAAGCGTGGCTGTAGCGGATTTCCTGCCAACCCTCGCCCACAGTTCTGGGATCGCCGCTCCAACTGAGCTTCGCACCGGGACCAGACTCCGGCCCCGAAAGTTCAAACCTGGCATCCGGGTCCATTGTTGCCCAGGGCGACCAGTTATTGAAATATTTATAGCTATTTAGCAAGGTGAAAAGCACAGCTGCCGGCCGTTGAATCACGACAGAGCGCTCTACGTGATACTGCGCAGGAAGAAAGATACCCACAGTTACAAATGTTATGAGAATCAGCAGTACTACGAATATCATCCTTTTAAACATCAGTTGAATCCAGCTTTTTCACTGCAGATTTTAGTGCTGAGTTGGTGGCGGTGGATCGTCGTCTTCATCGGTCAACTTGTCGGGATCCGGGTACCAGTCAGGAACACTGTCATCATCTTCCCACTCATAGCGCTTTATCGGAACCCTGTCCCAATTATGGTAGACAAGTGCCATTGCCACTCCAAGTATGGCCCCGCACAGGTGCAGCTCCCAGGACATTTTCGATCGTATGGGCAAAATACCCCACACCATTGAACCGTAGAGAAACCATACCAGCAGGGAGACCGCAATAGATCGCATATCCCGTCGCAACATTCCGCTGATAAACACGTACGCGAGTACGCCGTATATAAATCCACTGGCGCCAATATGAATACTGGGACGTCCAATTAACCATGCAAGCAAGCCAGAACCCAGCCAAATCGCTGGCAACACGCGGATCGAAGAATTGGGATAAATATAGAGTACCGTGGTCAGGCTGACGATCAACGGTAAAGAATTCGAAAAAAGATGCTCAACGCCGCCGTGAAGCAAGGGTGCAGTCAGGATTCCCAACAGGCCCTGGGCATCACGTGGCCTGAGACCAAACCGGCCCAGGTTCAGATCAAGATATTGATCTGTAATCAGAATGAACCAAAGGACACCGGTCACAGACAAGGCTATTTGCACTGCCAACATGAAATTTCGCTGTGCTTTTCGAGACTGCGTGTAGCGGGGATCTGGTTTATGTAATTGCATATTTGCCCTAGTTAACCACGAAATCCCTCGGGTAAAGAGGAGGCAATGGTGTTGCGGGTTTGCGTCATCAGTTCCAGCAGGTTGTGGGCACTGTCTTCTAAAGGTGCGATGGGCGGATGAATAATGATTTTCACACGCCCCGGAAACAGGCGCATAGTATTGGATGGCAATACTTCACCTGTACCCAGCAAAGTAACCGGCAACACCGGAAGCTGTTCAGAAAGTGCGATTCGAAATGCGCCTTTTTTAAAACGCAGCAAGCGCCCGTCCAGACTTCTTGTCCCTTCTGCAAAAAACAGTATGCCCACGCCTCCGTGTAATCCGCCGGTTGCGCTGTTAACGGCCTTTCTGGCCTGTTCCGGATTTTTGCGATCAACAAAAATGTGTCCAGCCTTTTCACAGCCAATGCCAACGCCAGGTATATTACGTATCTCTTTTTTGATTACCCACTTCAGATCCAGGTCCAGCCAGCCATAGAGAGCCAGAATATCGAACTGGCTGACATGGTTGGCAACCACCACATAGGAGCGGCCGGGATCGGCATTTTCAGCGCCTTCAACCGTTACCGGCATGGGTGTCAGCCATGCAAGCAACTTTGCCCATGGCTGGGCAACGTAACGGTTAGCAAAACGTGAACTGATCAGCCACGAAACAAGTACCACCATCCAGCCGGCCAACAGGGTCAGTATCAATGCCAGCGGAATAAAAAACAGCCAGGCATAAATCTGGTAGAGCCAGAACAGGATTGATTTCAAGTTAATAGACCATGATGGAGGATTTGACCAGCCTAACCACCCGTCCAGCCAGGTGCAATAAAAAGGCACCGCGAGGTGCCTTTCTAATATACCCCGGGTTCAGGCAGCTTTTTTTTCAGCCCTGGAATCCAGCAAAGGGGTATGGGTTTTTATCTTGATTGACTTGGGTTTCATGGCTTCGGGTAGCTCACGTTCCAGAAAGATATGTAAAAGGCCATGCTCCAGTTGCGCACCGGTGACTTTTACGTGGTCAGCAAGATTGAATTTGCGCTGAAACGAACGAGTGGCAATTCCGCGATAAAGGAAGTCTTCATCTTCTTCTGCCTTTCGTTCACCCTTGACGGTCAGCGTGTTCTGCTCATAACTGATATCCAGATCTTCATCAGCAAAACCGGCAACTGCCATGGTGACCTGGTACAGGTTTTCGCCGGTTGACCTGATGTTGTACGGGGGATAACTCGTACCCTGTTCTACCCGTTTGGTGGATGCCAGCAAATTGGCGAGGCGGTCGAATCCGACCGAAGTTCTGTATAGAGGTGAAAAATCAAATGTAGTCATTACCGTATTCTCCTTTGAAGCAATTCGGTGATTTGTGTTTACCTTCCCCAGATGGCAGAAGGTGCTTAGTAGTCCCTTTCGGCGACTACAAGGATAAAATGGGGGCTGGTTTGGCTAACTCAAGAGTGTTTCATCGGATCCTGGTAAACGATTTTCAGAATAGTGAGTTGACAGGTTTCCTCGGGCAGTTTAACTTTTATCCGCGCGCCCTCCTTTTTGCCAAGTAACTCACGCGCAACCGGCGAATCTATGGAAATCCATCCTCTTTTTGCATCTGTCTCATCTGCGCCTACGATACGGTAATTCCGGGTTTCTCCACTTCCATCGAGCACCGAAACGCTGGCTCCGAACCGTACGGTGGACCTGTCGTCAGGCAATCTGTCTATCACCCGGATCACATCAAGCCGTTTACTGAGGTAGCGGATTCTGCGATCTATCTCTGCCAGTTGTTTCTTGCGGTAGATGTACTCTGCGTTTTCCGATCGATCACCTTCAGCGGCAGCATCTGAGAGCGCACGGACGACTTCCGGACGTGTTTTGCCCCAAAGTTCTTTCAACTCCGTTTTCAATTTAATCGCGCCGTCGGCCGTGATGTATGGACTGGAAGGCTTCTGTGGTGCCCTCCACCTACCCATGGTGATGGTCAGGAATAATTTTTTTCATACCCAACTATAGACACCTGTCAGCAGTGAATCTATCCGGTATAGTAGCGCGCAAAATTTCACACATCAGAGGAATTGCGAGTGAATCATTCAACGATCAAAAAATCACTAATTATTGCGCTTGTTTCTGCCCTGCTTGGAGCAGGCTGCCAGCAACAATCAGAGGGTGTCGCCGTTGCTGTTACCACCGATACAGGCGCGGCAAAAGTAGCAGTTAACGAACCACTGGGATCAGGAATCGATTTTGATGGCTTTAACAAGGACGTGCGCATACAGGACGATTTCTTCAGTTATGTGAACGGCACCTGGGTAGAAAACACTGAAATCCCTGCTGACCGGGCCCGTTGGGGTTCCTTCGACAAATTACGGGAAGAGTCACAAAATGACATCCGGGCACTGGTAGAACATGTGAGCGCAATCGAAAATCCAGGGGTCGGTAGCCCAACACAAAAAATCCGGGATTTTTACAACTCCTATATGAATATGGAAGCAGCCACTGAGTTGGGTGTTGAAGCAATCCGATCTGAACTTGAAGAAATTGCAGCGATTTCCAGCCTTGATGATCTGTACCGCTCATTCAGCACATTGGGAATTTATGGCGTAACCACCCCGATCGGCGGCGGCATCATTGCGGACATGAAGAGCCCTGAAGAATACGCCGTATATCTTATTCAGGCCGGGCTCACACTTCCAGACCGTGATTACTACTTGCTTGATGATGAGCAATTCGTGACCGGGCGCCAGCTTTATCTTGAATATGTAACCCACATTTTTGCAGCGGCCGGCTTCGATAACGGTGCAGCACGTGCCGAACAGTTATTGGCCGTGGAAACAGCTATTGCAAACATCCAGTGGACCAAAGAACGAAACCGGGACTGGACCCAGCGTTACAACCCAAAAAGTATGGATGAGTTAAATGAAATGTCTGCAGCCATCAACTGGCAGGTATTGCTTGATGCTGCCGGGCTTGGAAACCGTGATAAATATGTTGTTTCCCAGCCTGATTTTTTCACCGCTCTTGGAGACATTTTCACCGAAACGAGCCTGGACACCTGGAAGGACTACCTGACTTTCCAGACGCTTAGTTCATTTGCACCGGTACTCGGGGACGATTTATTTATGCTGAATTTCAACTTCTTCAGCAAGGGTCTTTCCGGCGTAGAAGAGCCACGTCCGCTTTGGAAGCGTGCGATTAGTTCAGTAAATGGCAATTTGGGTGAGCTGTTGGGGCAACTATATGTTGAGAAACACTTCAACGAATCTTCCAAGGCCCGTATGGATGTGCTAATTCAAAACCTGCTCAAGGCCTATGAAGTTTCAATCAATGAACTTGAGTGGATGAGTGACGAGACCAAAACACAGGCACTGGACAAGTTATCCAAATTTAGCCCAATGGTCGGCTATCCGGAAAAGTGGATTGATTACAGCTCTCTTGAGGTGGTAGCAGGCGACCTGATGGCAAACGTCAAAAGCGGTGCGGAATTTGCTTATAACTACGAATTGGACAAACTGGACAAGCCGGTTGACAGGACCGAATGGGGAATGACACCGCAAACCGTCAATGCCTACTACCATCCGGTGCTGAATGTAATCGTGTTTCCTGCATCGATTTTACAGCCTCCGTTTTTCAACCCCAAAGCCGACGATGCGGTCAACTACGGCGGTATTGGTGCCGTGATTGGACATGAAATCGGGCATGGGTTTGATGACTCCGGAAGCCGGTTTGACGGCGATGGTGTTTTACGCAACTGGTGGACCGACGAAGATAGAGCGGCGTTTGATGAACGCAAGAATGCCCTCGCTGCCCAATACGACGGTTACCAAGTGATTGATGGCTTAACCATCAACGGCCAGTTCACTTCAGGCGAAAACATTGGTGATCTTGGTGGGCTAAGTATTGCTTATAAAGCCTATAGAATGTCCTTGAACGGTGAACAGGCTCCAGTCATTGACGGTTTGACAGGTGATCAACGATTTTTCCTGGGTTTTGCACAGATCTGGCGTTCAAAGACACGTGACGAGGAAACCAAACGTCGCCTGACATCAGATTCGCATTCACCGGCAAAATTCCGTGCTAATGGTGCGGCTGTCAACGTGCCGGAATTCTATACTGCATTTGATGTGAAAGAAGGTGATGGCATGTACCTGCCACCAGAAGAGCGTGTCAAAATCTGGTAACTATCTGAACTTAGGAAAACGGCCGCTTTGGCGGCCGTTTTCACAAACAACCTGCTAATAATTTAATATGTGTAAGGTGCGACCTTTTTCCCACACGCTTCGTCTAGTTAACTGATGGCTCATTCTGGATTCGACATAGAGATCGATGATTTCACGCTTGCTGGCGCGAAGCGTGGAGACCTTGACGCCTGTGAAAAGATTTACCGCTTATACCAGGCACCTGCATTTACCGTTGCAGTGCGTATATGCAGATGCCGGGAATTGGCACAGGACGTCACGCAGGAGGCCTTTATTACGACATTTCGCAGGATCAAGCAGTTCAGGGGTGATTCTCCATTCTGGGGCTGGCTGCGCCGGGTTGTGATCAACCATGCCATTAGCGCTTTGCGCAAGCAGCCCAAGGTCGAAATTGTTGAATTTGTGGACTACCAGGCCTGGGACAAGGGTGCGCACGAGCAAATTGGCATGGCAATGGACCTGGAAAGCGCTTTACAGCAATTAAGTGACCAGGATCGAACCATTGTCTGGTTGCATGATGTTGAAGGATACAAACACCAGGAAATTGCGGAATTATTCGGTAAGACAGAAAGTTTTTCCAAGACCCGCCTGGCGCGGGCCAGAAAGCAGTTGCAGGTCCTGATTGATGCTGCAAACAGCGATCCGATAGCGAACGCAATAGCTTAGCGAGAAATGATATGAATATTTCAGTAAACACATTTTCGATTTACCAGGACCCCCTGGGACTTAGTGACCTGCCTTTGCTGAAACCTGACACGGACGGATGGGAATCCATCAGGCTGGCGCTTGAAGCGCAACAAACCCGTCAGCGCAGGCGAAAGACAGCGACTTCCTGGTTTGCGATTGCTGCCAGCCTGGTGTTGGCGGTTGTACTAACTACGCGTCAATCAGACATTGGGCAGCCTGGTGCCGAGGAGGCACTGGCCGGAAATTCTGCGACGCAGATTACAGACATGGCGTCTGAAGATGTATTGGGCAAAGTCGATTTACTGATTTCCCTTTCCCAAACACTGGAAACACAATTGCGAAGCTTGCGGGAAGGAACAAGCTCAATGCCCGGTAACTCAGCAGTATACGTTGCAGAGCTTGAGGATCTGGTCGCACAGGTCGACAGCGAATTAAGTTATTCGCCAAATTCAATCAATTTGTGGGGACAGCGCGTAAACCTCCTTTTGGATCTTGCACAGATTTATCAGCACCACTGGGAAATTGAATACGGAATGATGGCATCACTATAAATTATTTTTTGGAGGCATTAAGCCATGAAATTCATAACTAATACTATTAAGGCAGGCCTGGCGCCGGTATTTTCTCTGCTCCTGTTTAGTACATCAATATTGGCAGCAAGCGCTGAGTCAGACGAAACGGCCGAAGCTGATGCACTCGCCGCAACCAAACAAGCACGTGAAAGCCTTGAAAAAGCCGAGCTCCAGGCAGCTTATGAAGATGCAGTCGAGTCGGCCCGGCTTGAGCAACGTGCAGCCCTGGAGGCAGTGGAACGAGCACGCACTGAAATGTTGCACGCTGCCGAGGAGCGCACCCGTGCGAACAAGGAGCGTGCTGCGCAGCAGGAAAATTTTGTAAGAAATCATAAATTGCACGAAGCTGAATCTACCGCCATGCGTGAACAACTCAGCCGGGCCCACGATAGCCTGAGAAAAGTTTCACGGGAGGTGGCCCGTGTTCACCGTGAACTGGACCGCTCACATATCAGGATTGCACCCAATTACTCATTTGTTAACCTTGGAGACCGCGCTATCATTGGTGTCGTGCTGGGTGATACTGTTGATGACGGCGTGCCTGTACTCGGTGTTTCCCCTGACGGCCCTTCTGACCGTGCCGGCTTGTTGCAGGGTGATGTCATCGTATCCATGATGGGCCAGTCCTTGTCTGGTAGCGATGAAGGTGACGCCCGGGCAGTGCTTGGACAGGTGATGGAAGGCGTGAAAGTGGGTGATGAAATTATCATTACCGTTAACCGCGATGGTGAACTCATTGAACACACTGTGGTGGCTGACAAAAGAGAACCTTTTGCCTGGCAAAGTATTGTGCGCTTGTCTTCTGCTCCACTGGCAGTACTGGCAGCCGAAGCGGTGCTGGCTGCACCGGAAGTTCCTGGAGTACCTGTGCGAATT
>SMVA01382084.1_pt1 | contig 20225 bp, 12 predicted proteins | sample 2456451 | NCBI WGS metagenome assembly SMVA01 (sample SAMN11095933, study PRJNA526329) | marine sediment metagenome | biome: Marine sediment; feature: Surficial sediment; material: Deep marine sediment; isolation source: Hadal surficial sediment | place: Pacific Ocean | collected 2014-05 | depth... | reverse complement strand
GCGAACCGAACCTGCTCGTGACGGCGAAGAACGGAGGCAGCCCGATCATTGTCGGGTCGGGCGACAAAGCGGCGTTCCTCGCAAGCGACATTCCCGCCGTGCTCCCCCACACCCGCGACATCATCTCCCTGCATGATGGGGATTTCGCGGTGCTGAGCGAGGACGGAATTCAGATCGTCGATATCGAAGGCCGTCTGATCGAACGAGAATTCCAGGCCATCCAATGGGATCCGGTTTCGGCGGAAAAAGGCGGCTTTGATCACTTCATGCAGAAGGAGATCTTCGAGCAGCCGCGCGCGGTCACCGACACGATCGGAACGCGCGTGAACGAGGCCGAGCAAGAGGTCGACCTCGACGGCATCGAGTTTACGCGGGAGGAACTCGACGGACTCCAGGGGGTCACGCTGGTCGCTTGCGGCACTTCCTACTATGCCTCGCTGCTCGGGAAATACATGATCGAACAGCTGGCCGGAATCCCCGTCGAAGTCGATTTAGCGAGTGAGTTCCGCTACCGAAAACCGATCGTGGGCCCGAAGCGAATCGTTGTCGCGGTGTCTCAATCGGGCGAGACCGCCGATACCCTGGCGGCCGTCGCCGAGGCGAAGAGCCAGGGCGCACGCGTGCTCGCGATTTGCAATGTCCGCGATTCGACGATCACGCGCGTGAGCGACGACGTCCTCTACACCCATGCCGGGCCGGAAATCGGTGTCGCATCGACCAAGGCCTTCGTGACCCAGGCGGTCGCGCTCTATCTCATCGCTTTGAAGTTCGGGATCACTCGGGGCCGACTCTCACAGGACGAGATCCGATCGCGTCTACACGATCTGATGCGCCTGCCGCGGATGCTCTCGGGGGTGCTCGAACTCGATCAGAAGATCAAGAAGGTCGCGCGTCGCTACTTCAAGGCCCGAGATTTCCTCTTCCTCGGTCGCGGAATCATGTTTCCGATCGCGCTCGAGGGCGCTCTGAAATTGAAGGAGATCTCGTATATTCACGCGGAGGGCTACGCCGCCGGCGAGATGAAGCATGGTCCGATTGCCTTGATCGACGAGAACATGCCGGTGGTCGTGATCGCGACCCAGGGTGAGCTACACGACAAACTCGTGTCGAATCTCGAACAGGTCCGCGCGCGCGATGGCCAGGTCATTGCGATCATTTCGACGGGCGATCTCGAAATCGCCGAAAAGGCGAACGACGTTCTCGAAGTCGAGGATCTCGGCGAATTCCTGACCTCGATCCTGGTCGTCGTCCCGCTCCAGCTTCTCGCGTACCACATCGCGACGCTGAAGGGGACGGATGTCGATCAGCCTCGGAACCTCGCCAAGAGCGTGACCGTCGAGTAAGTTCGCCGGATCGCTCCCCCCGCGAACCGAACATTTCCCCAACGCTTGATCGAGTCCGATCTGTTCTCGACGCGCATGCGTCGCAGGCAGTCGGCCCCTGGATGACCCGTGGATAACCCGAATCAACAACCGCTCGCCGAATCGATCTTCGAAGGCCTCAATCCCCAACAGCGCGAAGCGGTCGAGACGACCGAGGGGCCGCTGCTGGTCCTGGCCGGGGCCGGGAGTGGCAAGACGCGGGTTTTGACCTCCCGCATCGCCTACCTGATCGGCGTCTGCGGCATCCCCGTCGATCAGATTCTCGCCGTGACCTTCACGAACAAGGCCGCCGGCGAAATGAAGCAGCGTGTCGAGAAGCTTCTCGGACCCCAGGCCGGCGAAATCTCGATCGGGACATTCCATTCGATCGGTGTGCGAATCCTGCGTCGAGACATCGGTCATCTGGCGAGGAGTCGGGGCTTCGTCATCTACGACGACTCCGATTCGATCGGCGTCATCAAGGAAGTGCTCAAACGCGAGGGTTTGGATCCCAAGGTGCATGAGCCGCGCCGGATTCGTTGGCAGATCGACCAGTGGAAGAACGCCGGACTTCTCCCGCCGACGGTGGCGGCGCGAGCGAACGATCTCGACGAGGAATTCGTGGCGCGGCTCTACGGGAAATACCAACAGAAACTCGCAGACGCCGAGGCGCTCGATTTCGGCGATCTACTCCTGTTGACCGCCGAACTCTTCCGGAACCATCCTCGCGTACTCGAATATTATCAGAACAAATACGCCTACATTCTCGTCGACGAGTACCAGGACACGAACGGTGTGCAATACGGCATCGTGCGTCAGCTCGCCGCCAGCCATCGAAATCTGTGCGTGGTCGGCGACCCCGATCAGTCGATCTACGCGTGGCGTGGCGCGGACCTGCGGAACATTCTCGACTTCGAGAAAGACTATGCCGACGCCAAGGTGATCAAGCTCGAACAGAACTATCGGTCGACACAGCCGATCCTGTCCGGCGCCTCGGCTGTCATCGCGAATAACGTCGAGCGGAAGAAGAAGAGCTTGTTCACCGACCGTGAGGGCGGTTCGCCGATTCGCTTCTTCGAGGCCGAGAACGATCGGGAAGAGGCGCAGTTCGTGATCCGAAACATGTTGTTAGCGAACCGAAACGACGACACGCCCTTCGGACATCAGGCCATTCTCTATAGAACGAACGCCCAGTCGCGCCTCTTCGAAGAGGAACTGCTGAAATACAATGTGCCGTATACGATCGTCGGCGGTCAGCGATTCTATGATCGCGCCGAGATCAAGGATGTGATGTCCTATCTCCGGTTGCTGGTGAATCCGAAAGACGATCAGGCGCTTCGACGGATCGTGAACAGGCCCAGGCGTGGTATCGGAAAGACCAGCTTCGAGCGCGTCGAAAATTTGGCGGCCGAGCGGGGGATTCCACTTCTGGCAGGCATGAGACTCGCGATCGACACGGGGGTGGCCGGGCGCGCGGTAAAAAAAATGGGCGCGTTCATCGACATGATGGATGCCTTCGCCAATCTTCGCGCGGGATTCACCCTCGAGGATCTGATTTCCCGCGTGTTGGCCGAAACGGGCTACCTCCGCTCCCTCGAAAGGGAGGATACGCCCGAAGCGGAAGCGCGTCTCGACAACCTTCGTGAACTCATTTCGAGTGCGCGTGATTTCCACGCGGCGAACGTTGACGAGCTTGCCGAGGAGGAAAGGTCGGAACTCGAACTCTACCTGGATCAGGTCGCGTTGATCTCCGATCTCGACAGCTATGAAGATCGGTCGGACCGCGTTTCGCTGATGACCGTTCATTCGGCCAAAGGCCTCGAGTTCCCGATCGTATTTCTGGTCGGCATGGAAGAGCGGATCTTCCCCCACGCTTCGTCGAGTCGGGATGAGGCGGGCTTGGAGGAGGAACGTCGACTTTGTTATGTCGCGATGACTCGCGCGATGGAACATCTCTACCTGACGTGTGCCGCCGAGCGTTTCCGGTTCGGGGATCGGACCTACCAGACGCCGAGCCGGTTCATTCAGGAGATTCCGGACGAATTGATCGAAACGCTCGGGACCGCTTCCCGGGGCGCGCGATCCCGCGCCGGGGTCTCGAGTGGGTCGACGGAAGGCTCGCGTTTCGACTACTCCTACGGCCAACAGGAAGCGAACGAATCCGATGGGGTCGCCGTCGGGACCCGTGTTCGGCATCCCATCTTCGGTCGCGGTGAAGTCCTGGCCGTAGTCGGGACGGATCTCAATCAAAAGTTGCGAATCAAATTCGAACGTGCGGGCGTGAAGACGGTGATGGTGCGCTTCGCGAATCTCGAACTCGCCTAGGAGATTGCGCGGCAGAAGCCGTGGGTGGACAGACGTGTAGACGATTCGTCGACTTGCTTGGAGGCCAGGATGAAGATCCGAACAGAAGCCCGCGACGACCTCTGGATCGTCACGATCACACGTCCCGAAGTCCGAAACTGTGTGGATCGAGAGACGGCCGAAGCGCTGGCCGATGCGTTTCGTTCCTTCGACGAGAACGACGATCTTCACGTTGCGATTCTTCAGGGGGAGGGCGGCTCGTTCTGCGCCGGGGCCGATCTCAAGGCCGTGGGTCGCGGAGGGTCCGGCGGGGCGAATCGAGTTCGGGAAACGGGCGACGGACCGATGGGGCCGACCCGAATGCTGCTCTCGAAACCGGTGATCGCCGCGGTGGAAGGCCATGCGGTCGCGGGTGGCTTGGAATTGGCGATCTGGTGTGATCTACGCGTCGCCGCGCGTGACGCCATATTCGGTGTCTACTGTCGTCGATGGGGGGTGCCGCTCATCGATGGCGGGACGATTCGGCTTCCTCGACTGATCGGACAGAGCCATGCGATGGACATGATCTTGACGGGTCGAGGCGTTTCGGGCGAGGAAGCCCTTTCGATGGGTCTCGTCAATCGCCTGGTCGAACCCGGTGAGGCCTTTGCCGCCGCCCTCGAATTGGCGAGCTCGATCGCGAAATTCCCCCCGCGTTGTATGCGTTCGGATCGCCTCTCGTCTCTTACGCAATGGAGCGTCGGTCTCGATACGGCCTTGCTGGCGGAGACGCGTCTTGGCCTCGAGGTCATTCGCTCCGGCGAAACGCAAGAGGGTGCGAAGCGCTTTGCGAGGGGTTCCGGCCGTCACGGGAGCTTCGACTAACGAGCAGTCTGGGCCAAGGCTCGCCGCGACGCTCGGGCTTTCCGCGAGGGTCACGGGCTGTGCGTCCAGTGAGCTTCGGCTATCGCGTAATCTCTCCGGCGTTCACCAAGAGCGTTTCGCCGGTGATCATTCGCGCGTGGTCGGAACAGAAAAAGACACATGCGTTGGCGACATCGTCGTCCTTCGGGATCTCGCCGAGCGGCATGTTCTGGGTGATTCCTGCGATCACTTCCTGCTCCGAGACGCCGCGACGCTTGGCCTCGGCTTTGACGAATCCCTCGACCGGGGGTCCCCACATCCAGGTCGGGATGACCATGTTGACGCGAATTTTCGAGGGGCCGAGTTCCTGGACCATGTGGTACATCGCCGAAAGAAGGCCGCCCTTCGAGGAGGCGTAGGCCAGTTGGGGGGCCATCGACGGAGACCACATCGACTGGGATCCGATCAGAACGATCGATCCCCCCCCGGCCTGCTTCATGTGGGGTACGGCCGCCCGGGCGATTTGCACGGCGCCCGTGACATTGACGGCGACGGCCTTTGCGAAGTCCTCGGCGGGGGTGGATTCGAGATTGCCGAAGAGCGCATCCAGGGCAGCGACCTGGACCGTCGCATCGAGGGAACCAAATCGATCGACGGCGGCCGACATGAGGCTTAGGCATGCGTCTTCGTCACGGACATCCGTCGCGACGGCGAGCACGCGCTCGCCGCTGGGGTCCAACTGCTCGGCATGCGCTGACAGCGCTTCTGCCCGACGGGCGGCGAGGACGACGTTGGCGCCCTCACGCAGCGCCGCCGCAGCGACCTCGCGGCCGAGGCCCGGTCCAACCCCGCAAACGACGACGGTTTTTCCTTCCAAGAGCATGACGTTCTCCTCGGATCGTGTCTGATCGATGTCGCATCGATTCGCCAGGGGCGAAGGATTCAGCGGGGCGTTGGGTCGAATGGCGTTCCAGCGATCGATCCTCGGGTGTGTTGCGGCTCAGGAGCCTTTGATCCGCGCGAGTTCCGCGCGAGCCGCTTCGATTTCGGGGAAATCCGGACCCTCGACGAGCGCATCGAAGAGTCCCTGGGCCTCATTCGTATGGCCCGCTTCCGAGAGCGAAAGGCCGAGTCGGTAACGCACGGTCGGAAGGTCTGCGTTGGTTTCGAGAACACTGCGGTAATTCTTGATCGCATCGTCGTACTCGCCGCGCTGGTGCCGGACCCAGCCCAGGGTCGTGAGCGTGTCGGGCGAGCGATCCTGCCGCGCGGCGATCTGTGCGAGCCGGAGTGCTCGTTCGAGATCCAACCGGTCCGTTGCGAGAATCCACGCGAGATCATTGGCCGCGGGCCCGAAGATGGGTTGGCGAGCCAGGGTTTCCTCGAGTCGCGAGATCGCGCCCTCGATGTCTCCCATCTCGCGTGCCAGGGAGGCCGCGCTGTAGGGATAGTTGGAATTGCCGGGTTCGGCCTCTGTGGCGGCGTCGAGTGCGGCCAGGGCAGCGGCCGGATCATCGGCCTCGAGCGCGATGAATGCGCTCATCTCGAGTGCGGGCGCGAAGGTCGGGTCGATGGCCAGTGCTCGCCGAGTCGCCGCGTCGGCCTCCTCCTTGCGTGAAAGATGGGAGAGTACCCTTGCGCGCAGATCGTGGATTTCTGCGGCGGCGTCCTCCCGCGCGATGGCCACGTCGATGAATTCGAGTGCCTCGTTCGCCCGGTCGAGGGCGTTCAGATCCGTTGCGAAGGAGCGCAGCAAGGGTTCATTCTTGGGATCGGAGAGATCCCGGCCACTTGCGAGGACATATTCGCTCGACGCCTTCGGGCCGCTCTGAACCCGTTTGATCGCGCTCATCTCGACGACCGCGGCAACGTCGGTCGGGTTGGCAATCCGCAAGGAATGGGCGAGCGCAACCGCTTCGTCGACCCGCTCCAGTCTGAGCGCCGAGCGAATCGCGATGTGGTAGGGCGTGGCGTCGAGGTAGGGCCGATTCGCAATCTGGAATTCTGCGAGTTGGATCGCGCTGGGATAGTCGCCCCGAGCGAACGCGAGTTCAGCGAGACCGAGTGCGGCATCCGTGGCGTTGGGGCGGATCCGAACGGCCTCCTGGAATTCCGTGACCGCGCGTCGCCGATCTCGCAATTGGAGGGCGGCCAGGCCCGCCAGGTAGTGTGCATTCGAATTGTCTGGCCAGAGTGCGAGGCCTGCATCGAGGTACTCGAGGGCTTGTTGTGCATCGCCGGTCTTCAGAGTGATCGCGCCATGCAGGAGGTGTTGATAGCTCGGCTCCGAGAGCCGCTGGCCCACCTCGCGAGCGCGCTCGAGCTCACCCTCTTCGACCAGCAGGTCGGCCAGCGCGAAAACGAAAGCTTCTTGCGGCTCCGAAGATCGAGCGATGGCCGCTTCGAGTGCCTTTCGTGCCTCCTTCGTGTGTCGTGCCTTTCGATGGAAGTCTGCGAGCAGCCGCCAGGCCTCCGGCGAATCGAGGTGTTCGACCGCCTGTTCGAGCTTGGCCTGTGCTTCGCCAGGGTTTCCATAGGCCTGAAGCACTCGAGACAGCCGACCCCAGACTCGAACGTCCTCCGGCGACGCCTCCACGGCCCGCCGGTGGATCTCGATCGCACGCTCGGGCTCTTCATTGCGGATATAGAAATCGCTTGCGGCCGCCAGCAGATAGGGATGCGCCGGATACTCGTCGAGACACTCCGTAAATGTTTCGTCCGCGCGCTTCTTGTCCTGGATCAGGCGGTAGAAACCGGCGAGCTGCCCACATGCGCGGGCGGCCAGGTTTGGCGTCCCCGAGGAGGCCACGTCTTTGCGAAGTTCGAGCCAGAGCGATTCGGCTTCCTGGCTTCGATCCATCTTGACCAGGGTCTCGGCCTTCATGATGATCGCGTTCTGCGCACCGGGCCGGTATTCGAGAATTCGATTCGCATGCGCCAAGGCTGCTTGAAGATCGCCGAGCGCAAGATGGCTCTGGCCGCGGGTGAAGAGCGCCGTCAGGTTGTCCGGGTCGAGCTCGAGAATCCGATCGCAAGTGCGGATCGAGTCTTTGAAGGCGTTCGATCTGAATTGGGTCGACGCGAGCAGGAGTCCAGCCGGCACGCCGTAGAGACTCGAGTCGCTGGCGATTTCCAAGGGGGGCAGGGCGGCCAGCGATTGACCCGTCTGGACGAGCGCGATGCCGAGCAGAAAACTCGCTTCGGGATGATTGGGATGATCCGTCAGGACCTCGTTCAGAACGAGGATCGACTCTTCGAGCTGGCCCGAGTCCTGGAGGTCATAGACCGCGGTGAGTCTCGAATCGATCTCGCCCGGACATCCGATCGTGAAAGTCAGAAGCAAAGCGGCGAGGACCGCGAAAGAGGCCCGCACGCGACGAAATTCTCGCCGGGGGAATACGGGGAGCCGTTTCGGTTCGGCGGGTGAGGAGGCTGAATGGGGAATCATGCAGGGGCTTTCCGAGGAAATTCGAGTAGTTCGCGAAGGGCTGTGAAGGATAGAGTTCACTGCGTTTCAATCAAACCGGCGGCGGGGAAACACATGAAGCTCCGGGCCGCCGAGCCCGGGTCTCATCGACATCGAGAAGGCTGACCGGAGACTCGTCCCACGAGCGTCTTGCGTCAGGCTCTTGGGAGTGGCCTGAAACCGACCCGACGTGACGAACGAAAACGCCGTCTGGTCCGGAACTTCCGTGCGAGCTTGCGAGACCTCGAGGGTCCGAGCGGAACTCTGTGGATTCTCGCTTGACCCTCACCCTGGGGGGCGCGGACGCAGCGGCGAGGGGACTCGGATTCAGCCGCGATCTCCGTTCCCGGCCTCCGCTTTCGGAGGATGGGTCTCGAGTTTTGCACGACGATCGTGGCGCTCGAGGGCAAGCTCGATCAAGCGGTCGAGCAGCGCGGGATAGGGGAGGCCGGTCGCTTCCCATAGTTTTGGATACATCGAGACGTCGGTGAACCCGGGCAGACTGTTGAGTTCGTTGAGATAGATCTGCCCCGTCTCCCGATCGATCAGGAAATCCACGCGAGCCATTCCCTCGGCCTCGAGTGCCTGATAGGCGCGGATCGCCGTTGCCCGGACGGCCTCGGTCTGGCTCGCGTCGAGCTGTGCCGGAATGATCAGCTCGGTCGTTTCGTCGCGATATTTGGCGTCGTAGTCGTAGAAGGCCTTTGCTGCGCGGATCTCGCCGGGGACCGACGCTTCCGGGGAGTCGTTTCCGAGCACGGCGACCTCCACCTCCCGGGCGTCGATCGCGGTTTCGACGAGGACCTTGTGGTCGTAGCGTCGCGCATCGGCCAGTGCCGCGATCAATTCAGGAATCGACTCCGCACGCGCGATTCCGATCGAGGAGCCCGAATTCGCGGGTTTGACGAAGACCGGGAAGCCGAGATCCGCTTCGGCCCGCTCGGCCGCAGCGGGTAATCCGCGTTCGTCGAGTTCGAATCCCCCGAATGTAATCCAGGGCGTGACCGACAGACCCGCCGCCGAAAGCAGACGTTTGGCAATGTCCTTGTCCATTTGCACGGCCGAACTCAGCACGCCGGAGCCGACGTAGGGAATGTCCGCGAGTTCGAGGAGTCCCTGGAGAGCCCCGTCCTCGCCGCCTCGCCCGTGAACGATCGGGAAGATGACGTCGAGCCGATCCGCGTCGCCGAGAGCGGAGTTCGGCGTGTCTCCCATCGCCACCAGTGTGGTCGATCTCGGATCCGCCGGCAGAAAGACGCTCGCTTCTCCTTGCACGGCCGACAGCGCCGTGTCTGCGTTCGCAAGATGCCAGCGGCCCTCTGCGTCGATCGCCAGCAGCGACACCTCGTAGCGTGACCGATCCAACGCAGCCAGGATGCATCGGGCCGATTCGATCGAAACCTCGTGTTCGACCGACCGGCCGCCAAAGAGCAATCCGACCCGCAATTTCGTCATCGCTCCCGCTCCCCCCGGATGGTGCGGCTCCGGACTTCGCCAGGACCCGTCTCTGGGCCCCCGCTTGCCTAGGAGCCTGGCTGACCATGATACGCCGCAGCACGACTTCCTGCCCTTCTTGCCGATGCTTGACCCGGTTTGCGCCCCTCCGTAACCTCGCCGCGTGACGAGTCACCCCGAATACGAACCGGCCTCGACCGAAGCGGCCCCGACGGCGTCCGCCGAAGTCGACGCGGAGCTGCTCGCCAAGCAAGAGGCGCTGTTGGCCAACCTCGCGAGAGCCGGTCGGGTGATGGTCGCTTTTTCGGGCGGCGTCGATTCGAGCTATCTCGCTTGGGCCGCCCATCGCGCTTTGGGAGACGATTGTCTTTCGGTGACCGCGGTGTCGCCGTCCTATCCGGAGAGCCATCGTGCGATGGCCGAGCGGATCGTCGAACAATTCGGTCTGGCCCATCGTTTCGTTGACACCCACGAAATGGAGCGCAGCGCGTATCGTGCCAATGCGCCCGACCGTTGTTACCACTGCAAGAGTGAGCTCTTCGATACGATGGAACGCCTCGGCAAGGAGCTTGGCTTCGGCCGGGTTTCCTATGGCGTGAATACGGACGACCGCTCCGATTTTCGTCCGGGCCAACGCGCCGCGGATGAACACGCCGTGACGGCCCCATTGCAAGAGGCCGGATTGTCGAAGCAAGAGATTCGCACGCTCTCACGCGCGGCAGGATTGCCCACCGCGGATCTTCCGGCATCCGCCTGCCTGGCCTCGCGGTTGCCCTACGGGACGGAGGTCACGATCGAACGCCTCGCTCAAATCGAAAAGGGCGAGGAAGCCCTGCGTGCCCTGGGCTTCCGACAGATTCGCTTGCGACATCATGGTGAAATTGCGCGGGTCGAGATCGATCCGGCCGAATTGCCGCGTGCCCTCGAACCCGAAATGGCCGCCCGCATCGTGCGTGCGATCAAGCCGCTCGGGTTTCGCTATGTCGCCCTCGATCTGGAAGGTTATCGGATGGGCTCGCTCAACGAAGTTCTCCAGATCCAGCGAAATCCGATCCGATGAGTCGGCCGCGTCATCGAATCGAATCGCAGCGTTTCGAGGGTCGCGACCTCTCGTGCTCGATGAACCGCGTGGGAAAAGCCTGAAGATGTGGACGACGATCGAATGCGCGGGGCATCCGCGAGACATGGGCATCGCACAGGGGGCGGGCGCTCGGGCCGCGATTCGTAGCGAGATCGAGCGAGCCGGTTTGTCGCTCGAGCGTTCTCGGATCCCGACGCTTCGGGCGTTCACGCACGGTCCGTTGCGAGGTCGAGGCGCGGGTCGCGAATTCTTTCGACATTTCTCTCATCTGTCCGAACGGCTCGATGGCCTGGCTTTCGGCGCGGGCGTGCCCCTCGATTCGGTGCTCGATCTCCACCTGCGAGTCCGTGCTGGCGGGCTAGAGGGCGGTCTTCTGGCCCGGCGGGCTTCGATTCGCGCAAGGACCGTGAGCGGACACGGTGCGCTCAAGAATGTTCTGCTCGAACGCAGCCTGCCCCGGGCCATCGAGGGCGAGTCGAGTTGGATTCTGCGTGAGAGTCGGCCGAGCGTCGGCTTCCGCTCGATCGAGGTGGTGTTGCCGAGTCTGGTGAGTGCGGTTGCCGGCGTCAACGAAGGCGGTCTAGCGGTCCTGGCAGGTCCCCTGCTCTGGGGCGCGAGCGGTCGTGACGGGTGGCCTCCGGCGTTGCTGCTCGTGCAGGAATGTCTCCAGAGATTCAAGGACGTCGAGGGTGCGCTCGATTGGTGTCGCAAACGTCCGGTCGAGGGGGAGCAATCCTTCGTCCTGGCGGACGCAGAGGGCGCGGTCGCGACCGTCATCGCGAGTGGGCGTGAGCGCCGCGTGCAGGCCGGAGAGGGCGAATTCTATCTCGAAGGTGGTGAGCTGCCGGAATCCGTCGGGGCCGACGGCGAGAGCGTTGCGGCTGCGGGACCGGCAGATCGCGTCTGGCTCGATCCGAAAACGCGGCGTCTACAGATCGATGCGGTGGGATCCGCGCTCGAGATCAGCCTCTAGTAACAGCAGTCCGACGCAGCCCGACTTTATCCGACTTTATCCGACTTAACCCGACTTTATCCGGCAATGCCCGACTCAACCCGGCTCAACCCGACTTAACCCGACAAAGGGGGCTCGTCGCGACGTCCAGTCGGGACCGACTCGAACGCCACTTCCCGCCTAACTTCGCCGAGAATCGCGGCCCCCACGGCCGCGCCGCCGGTTCGAATCGCGACTGCCGCCGCCGCTTGGGCGAGAGCCGTCGTTTCCGCGACCGCTTCGCCGCCGCCGGCTTCTTGCTTTCAGGGGAGATTCGTCGGCGCGCGCTCGATCGATCGCGTCTGCCGAGTCGTCGTCGTCCCGGCTCTGGTCTGCATCCACCTCGACCGAACCCGCCCGATCATCGCTCTTGGGTGGAGCGACTTTCGCGGCCGGTTTTTCAAGCGAGTACGCCGCGCAAAGGCTCGCGAGTTCGCGAAGACCGTCCGGGTTTTCGGCGAGTTTTTCGACGAAGGGCAGGAATTTTTCAACCTTGGCCGTCGCTTCGTCCGAAGACAACGATTCGAGGTCCGCTCGCGCCCTGGCTTTGAGCGCATCCATGTCCTTCTCGACATCACCCTGTTTTCGCTGCTTGGCGCGGCGGGCGAGATCGCGTTCGGTCGGCACCTTCTTCTCCGCGATCTTGATCTTGTTGACGATCTGCATGTGTTTGAAGTTGCCGATGTCGAGACCGGACACCAGCGAAACGGCGATACCCGACTTGCCCGCGCGCCCGGTTCGACCGGTTCGATGGATGTAGACCTCGGGCGAGTCCGACGTCGTGTAGTTGATGACGTAGGAGAGGTCGCTGATGTCGATACCGCGGGCAGCAACGTCGGTGGCGACGAGGAAGCGCAACTTTCCGGTCTTGATCTTGTTCATGGCCTTTTCGCGAGCAGATTGAGCGAGGTCACCCGAGATCTGGTCGATGTTGAAACCACGCTTGCCCAGATAGGCGGTGATGAACCGGACATCGGCCTTCGTATTGCAGAAGATGATCGCGCTATCGGGATCTTCGTATTCGAGGATGCGACACAATACGGCCTCTTTTTGGGACGCCGGGCACATATAGTAGAAGTGTTCGATCAGTTGAGGCGCGCCCTGGTCGCCTTCGATCTCGACGTCTTCCGGGTCGTTCAGAAAGAATCGGGACAGCGAACGAACGCGCTCGGGCATCGTTGCGGAAAAGAGATGGGATTGTCTCTTTCGGGGCAGGAAGCTGGCGATTTCCTTCATGTCCGGCCAGAAGCCGAGGGAAAGCATTTCGTCGGCTTCGTCCAACACGAAAACCTTGGTCTGGCCGAGATCCATCCGACCGTTCTTGAGATGGTCGAGAATTCGACCGGGCGTACCGACGACGATATGCGCGCCCTTTTCCAGCCCTTCGAGTTGGGGGCCGTAGGGCACTCCGCCGTAGATGGGCAGCGTATTCACGCCGCGATATTTGCCGAGCTGATCGAGTTCCTTCGCGACCTGATTCGCGAGTTCCCGAGTCGGCAGCAAGACGATGGCCTGGGTCTTTGGGAGGGTCGTATCGATCGCCTCGACCAACGGGATTCCGAAGGCGCCGGTCTTGCCGCTCCCGGTCTGCGCCTGGACGATGAGATCGCCCCCGGCCCGCATTCTCGGGATCGCGGCGGTCTGGACAGGGGTCGGCGTATGCCATCCCAGATCGCGGATGGCTCGCTGGATATCGCTGGCGACATCGGCAAATAGTTCGGAGAGTTCAGTCATGAGCGCGGGCACGCTACCTTTCACCCGCAGCGGGCGCAACGTCCGACCGCTGTCGAGGGTCGTGCTAAGGTCGCCCGAATGTCCCGCATCGAACCGGCAACAGTGGAACGCGTCGCCGCTCTGGCTCGTCTAGCGCTCTCTAGGGACGAGGTCGCGGAGATGACCCGGGATCTCGAGCAGATGCTGGGCTACGTGGCGACCCTCGCGAGCCTGGATACCGAAGGGGTTCCCGCGACGGCCCACGGATTCGATTTGGCGACCCCACTTCGCCCAGACGAGCCGGTCGCGCCGCTCGACCCGGAACTCGCCGTCGCGAATGCGCCCGAACGCGAGGGCACCGCCTTCCTCGTCCCGAAAGTGATCGAGGAGGAGGGCTGACCGGATGGCGACGGCCGATCTACTTCTTGCGGGCAGTCTCTCCGACCAGCGAGAGGGCCTGGATCGCGGAGACGTCAGCGCCTCCGAATTGGTCCAGGCGAGCCTCGACCGGATCTCCGCCCACGCCGGTCTCGGGGCCGTGGTCGCTCGGCGTGACGACTCGGCACTCCGCGAGGCGGAGGCGGCAGGACGCCGGATCGCAGAGGGGAAGCCCCTCTCGCCGATCGACGGCATCCCGGTCCTGATCAAGGACAACATCGTTCAGGCGGGCGAGCCAGCGACCTGTGCCTCGCGGATTCTGGAGGGTTTCATTTCGCCCTATGACGCGGCGGTGACGGAGCGATTGTGCGGCGCGGGGGCCATCATCCTCGGACGCACGAACATGGACGAGTACGCGATGGGCTCATCGACCGAGAATTCGATCTACGGTCCGAGCCACAACCCTTGGAACGAAGCTCACACCTGTGGTGGGAGTTCCGGGGGAAGCGCCGCATCCGTCTCCGCCGGATGGGTGCCCCTGGCCTTCGGCAGCGATACCGGCGGCTCGATCCGCCAACCGGCCAGCTTCTGTGGCGTCGTCGGACTCAAGCCCAGCTATGGACGCGTCTCGCGTTGGGGTCTCGTCGCGTACGCCTCGTCTCTCGATCAAATCGGTCCCTTCGGTCGAAGTGTTGCGGATTGCGCGATCGGACTCGAGACGATCGCCGGACACGACAAGCGAGACTCGACGTCGATCCCGGAGCCCATGCCGTCGCTCTGCGACCGATTGGACGGCGAGGTCGCCGGGCTGGTCGTCGGCTTGCCGCGTGAGTATTTCGTCGAAGAGGGTGTCGAACCCGGCGTTCTCGATCGGGTGCGCGAAGCGGTCACGGTTCTCGAAGACGCGGGCGTTCGCGTCAAGCAGATCTCGCTGCCGCATACGAAGTACACGATCGCGGCCTACTACGTGATCGCGACCGCTGAGGCGTCGAGCAACCTCGCTCGATTCGATGGCGTTCGCTACGGCCGCCGCGCGGCTCAGCCGGTGGACCTGTTGGATCTCTATGAGCGATCCCGTTCGGAGGGATTCAGCACAGAGGTCAAGCGACGAATCCTGCTCGGAACCTATGTCCTCTCGGCTGGATATTACGACGCCTACTATGTCAAGGCTCAGAGAGTGCGAACGCTGATCCGGCGCGACTTCGAAGCGGCCTTCGAGGACTGTGACGCGATTCTCACTCCGACGACACCCGAAACGGCCTTTCGTCTGGGCGACAAGAGCGATGACCCGCTGTCGATGTATCTCTCCGATGTCTACACCGTGTCCGCGAACCTGGCCGGGCTCCCGGGTTTGTCGATGCCGTGCGGGCTGAGCGGGGGAATGCCCGTCGGGCTCCAATTGCTGGGGAAGCCGCTCGACGAAGTCACGATCCTTCGAATCGGAGATGCCTTCGAACGCCGCACAGAACATCATCGTCTGAGGCCGGGGGCGAATTGATGGCGGACTGGAAGGAACGATACGAGATGGTGATCGGTCTCGAAGTGCATACGCATCTCAAGACACGCTCGAAGCTCTTCAGTCCGGCGCCCGTGACCTACGGCGCTCGTCCGAACCACTCCGTGCACCCGATCGATCTCGCCCTGCCGGGCGTGTTGCCGGTCTTGAATGAACGCGTCGTCGAATTGGCGATTCGTCTGGGGCTCGCGATTCATGGGACGGTGAATCCGTATTCGGTCTTTGCTCGAAAGAACTATTTCTATCCCGATCTGCCCAAGGGCTATCAGATTTCACAATTCGAAGACCCCATCGTTTCGGGGGGTTGGCTCGAGATCGAGGGTCCGGAAGGGGCGAAGGGCCAGAAACGACGCATCGGGATTACCCGTGCACACCTCGAAGAGGACGCCGGAAAGTCGATCCATGATGTCGCCATCGCCGGCAGCGATCGGTCCTGTATCGACTTGAATCGCGCGGGTGTGCCGCTTCTCGAGATCGTATCCGAGCCCGACCTGCGGACGGCCCAGGAAGCGACGGCGTATCTTCGCGCGTTGCGCTCGATTCTCCGTTACCTCGGCGTTTCGGATGCGGACATGGAAAAGGGCCAATTCCGCTGTGATGCGAATGTTTCGATTCGGCCCCGTGGTTCGAAGGAGCTGGGCACTCGGACGGAAGTCAAGAATCTGAATTCGTTCTCGAACGTCGAAGACGCGATCGAAGCGGAGGCGTTGCGGCAGGTCGAGTTGATTTCGGAGGGCGGCCAGGTCGTCCAAGCGACGATGAGCTTCGACCCGACTCGACGGCGTACGAGCATCATGCGGCTGAAAGAAAATTCGGACGACTACCGATACTTTCCGGATCCCGATTTGATTCCCTTGCGGATCGAGCCCGCACGAATTGAAGCCGTTCGTGCGGAAATGCCCGAATTGCCCGACGAGAAGCGAGTTCGCTTCGAAACAGAACACGGGCTGTCCGCCTACGACGCGGCCGTCTTGACGGCGAGTCGTGGTTTGGCGGATTTTTTCGAGGAGACGGCCGGAGCGTGTGGTTCTGCCCAATTGGCGGCGAATTGGATCACGCGAGACCTGCTCCGAGAATTGAAAGAGCGGGAGTGGGCGCTTGCGGATGTTGTGATGACGCCGGCCACGCTTGGGGCGTTGATTCGATTGGTCGCGGAGGGAAGGCTCACGGCGAGAAGCGCAGCCGAGCTCTTTCCCGATCTCGTTTCCGAAGGCGGCGATCCCGAGACGTTGATGGTCGAGCGTGGACTCGAAGCCGTCTCGGATGTCGCCGCGATCGATCGGTTCGTAGACGAAGTCATCGCTTCGCATCCGGACGTCGTTCAGCAGGTTCGCGACGGGGACGACAAGCCCCTCAATTTCCTGATGGGTCAGGTCATGAAGGCGAGCCAGGGCAAGGCGGAGCCGGGGTTGGTGCGCCAGACGCTATGCGACAAGATTCGACGCTGAGGAGGCCATGCGGCAAGTCGCTCTGAAGGTCGTCCTTGGATTGTTGGCCATCTGTGTGCTCGGGACCGGCTTGATTGCCGTCTTGGTCCCCCCGCTCGTCAACAGCGATGAGTTCCATGCGACCCTTCGTGAGAGACTTTCGGACGCGCTCGGGACTCCGGTCGAATGGGAGGGTCTCGACTTTGGGATCCTTCCCCTGCGGCTGATGGTCGTCCAACCGATCTTGCTCGCCTCGACCGGAAACTCCGAGGATGCGCGCGTGACCGCGGAATCCGTCGACCTGCGGCTCGACCTGCTGCCACTCTTCGTGGGACGAATTCAAATCGAGTCGTTGGTCTTGCGGGGGGTCGATCTCGTCGTGACCCGAATGCCGGATGGATTCATTCTGCCCGTGTCGCTTCCGGGAGCGGCCTCCGGCGAGACGATCGGGGACGACGTGGGTGCCGCCGAGGAGGGATCGCCGAACGAGACCGCCGGTCTGGACATTCGGCGAATCGTGATCTCCGACAGTCGCGTCCTGATTCGCGATCGGATTTCTTCCCAACCGGTCGATTGGAGATTCGAGAACCTCGAGTTTGGAGCGCAGGCGGGTGACGAAAAAGGCCTGTTAGTCGTCGAATTTTCGGCCGATCTGCACTCGGGCTCGACGCGTCTGGGTCGCCTGATGACGACCGGCGCCGTGACGCTGGCGGGTCGCTACGACCTCGAGTTCGAGATCGAACAGTGGTCGCTCGCGAAGATTCTGCCCCCGGCGTGGGAGCCCACCGCAACGGGGACGCTATCCGGGCGTGTGTCGCTCGTCGGTGAGATGTCGACCGTTTCGAAGCTCGCTTTCGACCTGCGTGTCGATGAATTGGGCCTTCGAGGCACGGACCTGGATCTGCGTTCCGAGGGTGAAGCGAGCCTCGTCGGGGCGTTGACCCTCGAGGACGACGATCGAATCGGCGTCGAGGTCGGGCTCGAGCTTGCGGACGGGGCGCGGGTCGATCTCGCGGGCAGCGTGACGCTCGCCGGCGCGCTCGACCTTCGGGCCGAATTGGAATCGTTCGATCTTGCCCTCGTAGCACCCTTTCTACCGGATCCTTCGATGGAGCTCGCGGGTCGGGCGACCGGCGACGGAAGCTGGCAGGGCGATGCCGGCTCGCCGGATGTCATCCAATTCGACCTCGCGGTCACCGCAGGGCGGGTGCGCACGCCGGACTATCGGGTGGAGGGCCCCTTCCGCGTGCGGGTCGAGGTGAAGGATCCGCTGTCCGGGCGTCCGCACGGCCGAATCGAAGTCGATCTCACCTCGGCGCGGCTCGAATACGGAGGGCAGTTCGAAAAGCCGGTCGGCATGCGCGCGGAGATGACGGCGGATTTCGTGACCGAAGAATCGGGGGAGATCCAATATGAGAGTCGCATCCGATTTCGTGATATCGACGAAATCTTGCTCCAGGGTTCGATCGGCGATTCGCTGTCGTTTGCGTTGACGAGTCCGAATTTCGATCTCGAAGGTCTGGGAGAAGTTTTTCCGGCGCTCGCCCCATTCCATCTGGATGGTATCGCGTCGTTCGACACGCTCGGTTTCGAACTGGGCGACGGGGCACCCGATCGATTCCGTGGGCGAATCGAGCTGAAAGACGTTGGTTTCGAGTGGGTCGGAGCGGATCGTGTCGAAATCCGAGGTGCGATCGTGGCCGAGGGCGAAAGCATCCTGGCCGATGGAATTCGTCTCCGCGTGGGCACGATGACGATCGGCATCGATGGCATGCTCGAGGATCCCTTCGACGCCGCGCGATTCGAACTCCGCGTGAGATCGATCGGCCCAGCCGAAGTGAATGATCTGCTTACCGCTTTCACTTCGAATTCGAACCTCTTGTTTGGGCCGCTGGAATTCGCGGGTGCATTCGCGGGCGTCGCGTCGAGCGAGGCCGATCTCTATCGCTCCCTGGTCGGCCGGCTCGAATTCACCATTGGGAAAGACGAAGGCGGTCGTTTGCGGGGCGTTTCGATCTTGAAGACGGTTCTCGACGCGATGCCGCTGTTGAGGGGAGCGGCGTTTTTCACGCGGCCCTTTCGCTCGGGACGTTCGGTCGAGGACTATTTCACCGATCGCTTCGAGATTCTCGAAGGAGATTTCGAGGTTGCGGACGGGAAGGTCAACGCCAAGACGTTGCGCATGGTCTACGAGGGGTATGAGGCGACGCTCACGGGGCCGATTCGGCTCCGGGATTTGAGTATCGACATGACCGGTGAGGTTCTTCTCAAAGGCGATTTGGTTTCGGCCGTTAGTGGGTTTGCCGGCGCTCGATTGGAGAATCGGAAACCGATTCGAATTCCGTTGGCGAATGTGACGAACACCTTGTTCGATCCCAAGATCCGCATCACACCGAAGATTCTCCTGGCCGTGCCCAAACTCCTTTTGCAAGGGACGGGTCTCGATACGATCGCGATTGAAATCGGTAAGTCTTTGGGTCTTCTCGTCGGGGATGACGAGGAATAGGCAGTTCTCATGCAAACGCGCGGCGACGGGGTGACGCGGGATACACTCTCCGCTGTGGTTCCCAGGCGCGGAGCCGCTCGAAGTAACGTGGTGCCGGATTCCGGGCCTTTTTGCATTTCCCGACCTCATTCTATCTTCGCTGGAAGCCGATACGGGAGTCCTGGGAGACTCTTTGATGTCCGCAACATTACTTTGTGTCCAGAAGGATCCTGAGATAGGCCGGCTCTATGCCGAAGCCCTGACGGCCGTGGGCTACGATGTCCTCTCCGCCCATGACGGACGGGGCGCTCTCGAGATTCTCAGACGACAGAGTCCCAGCCTCGTCGTTCTCGACGTGTACCTCCCTCGCCAGGACGGTTTCGAAATTCTCGCCGAGATGCGCATGCGTCCGGAAACGAAGACACTTCCGGTTCTGCTCCTTTGCGAGGGCGACGTGACCGACGATATCGTCGCCCGCACGAAGAAGCTCGGCGCGATCGGCGTCGAGTTGGCACCCCTCGAAACCGATCGGCTGATTGCGAAAATTGCGGAACAGATCGGCCCTTCTGAAGGCAAGCCGCGCCGCGCCCCCAAGACTTCTCGGGAGGGGAGTCTCAAGGAAATTCGGATTCCCCAGTTGTTGCGCGGTCTTCATCTCGACGAACTCGACGGTGTCTTGCTGCTCGAGCACGGTCGAAAAAAGAAGGCCATCGAGTTTCGCGCGGGCTGGCCTGTTTCGGTGAAGTCGAATCTCGTTTCCGAATGTCTGGGCAGCTATCTCGTCAGCCATGGTCGGTGTACGAAGAGCCAGCTCGATGAGTCGATCAAACGGATGCGGACTGGGGAAGCGCTTCAAGGCGAGATTCTGGTGGCCATGGAGGTTCTCGATGAGGAAGGGGTCGCCGAGGTTCTGCAGGAGCATGCGCAGGAGAAGTTCTTCGAGATCTTTTCTTGGCGGGGTGGGCTTTTCAAGGTTCGTCCGGGCGCGCACGTTCCGCGTGGGTCGAATTTCGCCCTCGAGGGTCACCCCTCGAAATTGATTGTCGAGGGGATTCGTCGCCATTTTCCGCTCCGGGAAATCGACCGCCATTTTTCGCGGTATCAAGACGCCTTTCTCGTTCCGATGGCGGCTCACCAGGACCAGATGTCCATCGTCGAGCTGTCCGAGGAAGAAGCACATTGGTTGCGAGGCCTCGACGGACCGG